>Ga0247844_1007084_pt1 | contig 12986 bp, 7 predicted proteins | sample LaCtaG_FD_192421 | JGI IMG/M metagenome (GOLD analysis project Ga0247844, IMG submission 192421) | Freshwater microbial communities from meromictic Lake La Cruz, Castile-La Mancha, Spain - LaCruzMarch201714.5m_1 | ecosystem: Environmental > Aquatic > Freshwater > Lake | place: Spain: Castile-La... | reverse complement strand
CCCGCTTGCTTGAAGTAAAGGGCGTGTTGGGTTGAGTCGAGTTCTCTTGATATCTCATCTACACGGGGTAAAGGGTGTAAAATAATCATAGACGCTTTACATTTTCCTACAATGTTGTGTTCTGTTAGCTGAAAACACTGCGCCACTTTTTCATACTCGCTCTCACTTTCAAAACGTTCTTTTTGAACACGGGTCATATATAAAACGTCGTATCTCTCTAATGTTGATTCAAACTCATTTTTCACTTCATACTCTATCCCTAAACTTTTGAGCTTTTCTAAATATTTTTCAGGTATCTGCAAACTCTCTGGAGCAATAAAATAAAACTTTACGTTAAAATGTTTCATCGCTTCTATCAAAGAATGAACTGTACGACCATTTTTTAAATCCCCCACACACGCGATATTTAGATTATCTAAACGTCCAAATTGCTCTTGAATGGTGTAGAGATCTAAAAGTGTTTGACTTGGGTGTTGATTTACTCCGTCCCCCGCATTAATGACAGGCTTACTCGTCAGAGTGGAAGCAAGTTTTGCGGCACCATCAAAAGGACTACGTATCACCATGGCATCACAATAGTACTCCATCATTTTAATCGTATCTGAAAAATTTTCACCCTTCTGTGCTGAAGTCCCACTGCTTGAATCAAACCCATTAATTTGCGCTCCTAGCCTCATCGCTGCCGTTTGAAAAGAGGTGCGTGTACGTGTTGACGGTTCAAAAAAAAGCGTTGAGATTAGTGACCCTTTTAGACACTCGCTCTCTTGAGCGCTAAACACTTTAGCTAACCTTAATATGTGTAAAATCTCTTCTTTATCAAACTCTCTTAAAGTTATAATATCTCTTTTATCTTCACGCATATACCCTCCTAAATTTTTCTAAAAAAAAAGGACAATAGCAAAAGCTACTGTCCTGAAAATACCAATGGTAATATGAAAATTTGTAAAATGAATATAAAGACAACAATAAAACCAAATAAAAGAGTCCAACGCAATAAAGTTTGCTTTCGTTTTTTAACATTATACTTATATCGCATTATTGCCCCCTTTATCCTTTTTATCTTTACTATTCTAACAAGTTTTTAATTTAATGTCAACACTAAATTACTAAAAATATATTTTTATCTCTTCAATTTATGTAGGTAAAAATTAGACATTATAATTAGGCGCTTGCTTAGTAATCGTAATCGAATGTGGATGAGACTCTTTCAACCCTGCTCCGCTAATCTTCATGAGCTGTGCATTCTGATGAAGCATCTCTAAGGTATCGCACCCAGCATACCCCATGCCAGCCTTAATGCCTCCAATAAGCTGATATAAAACATCCGAAACTGATCCTTTAAATGGCACTCGTCCCTCTATTCCCTCAGGCACTAATTTTTTATTCTCAGCTCCATCTTGAAAATAACGGTCCTTACTTCCACGCTTCATCGCCTCAAGAGAACCCATTCCAACATAGACTTTAAACCGTCTACCATCTAGTAAAATCTCTTCCCCAGGCGCTTCTGTTGTACCTGCAAGCAAACTCCCAAGCATCACAACATCTGCCCCAGCTACCAATGCTTTGACAATATCGCCCGAAAATTTAATACCACCATCGGCTATGACGGGAACGTTATACTTACAAGCCACCTCTACCACATCAAGTATTGCTGTAATTTGTGGCACCCCTACTCCTGCTACCACACGGGTAGTACAAATTGATCCTGGTCCAATACCCACCTTTAATGCGTCCACTCCCGCTTCAATTAAATCTAAAGCCGCTGCACCGGTTGCAATATTTCCACCAATAACATCTAATGCTGGAAAACTCTTTTTTATGATCTTAATAGTATCCATAACCCCTTTTGAATGTCCGTGGGCAGAGTCAACCGTAATGATATCCACTCCAGCTTCTACCAGTGCTTTTACACGCTCTAATGTATCGCTAGCTACACCTACCGCCGCCCCACATCGAAGTCTTCCTTGTGAGTCTTTACATGCGTTTGGATACTCCACAGTTTTATCAATATCTTTAATGGTAATCAGACCTACTAATCTATCCTCACCATCTACAATAGGCAATTTCTCGATTCGGTGCTCACACAAAAGCTCCTTTGCCTCTTCAAGTGTTGTCCCCACTTTTGCAACAACAAGTCTCTCACGTGGTGTCATCACTGTGGTTACTTTAGTACCATCTAACTTTCTAAATTTCAAATCTCGATTGGTGATAATACCTACGATTTTACCGTCGCTTCCAACCACTGGAAGTCCAGAAATTCTAAAATGATGAAATTTATCTTCTGCCTCTTGAAGTGTGGATTCAGGCGATAGAGTAATCGGATTGGTAATCATTCCACTCTCATAGCGTTTTACCTTTTCAACTTCGCTTGCCTGTTCTTCAATGGATAAATTTTTATGAATAAATCCAAGGCCACCTTCACGCGCTACCGCTATGGCTAACTCCGCCTCAGTCACAGTATCCATTGCAGCACTTATCATAGGGATATTAAGCGTAATATTTTTTGAAAGTCGTGTTGTTGTAACGGTTTGACTTGGGTGAATTTCTGAGCGTCTTGGAATCATTAATACATCGTCGAATGTGAGTCCCTCTTTAATTATTTTACTATTATACATTTTCTCTCCTCGCTAATAATTTTTACGATAAAAATTTGACTTCATAGAACATATGGAAATCTTAACTGATTATTATCAGGCTCAAAACCCATTTCTTACTCCCACTCAATAGTCGCTGGGGGTTTTGATGAAATATCGTAGGTCAATCGATTGATTCCCTTGACTTCATTGATAATTCTATTGGATACAAGGTCAAGAAATTCAAAAGGAAGTCTCGACCATGTCGCCGTCATAAAATCAATGGTATTCGCACTTCTTAAAACGCCAGTATACTCATACGTTCTAACATCTCCCATAACGCCTACGGATTTAACAGGTAAGAGCACCACAAAAGCTTGCGATACCTTCTCATAAAGGGAGTGTGCCATCAGTTCTGAAATAAAAATGTCATCTGCCTCTCTTAAAATATCGCACTTCTCCTTTGTTACTTCACCAATCACTCTAATCCCTAACCCTGGTCCTGGAAAAGGGTGACGCATCACCATCTCTTTAGGAATTCCCAATTCTAATCCCAATGTTCGTACTTCATCTTTAAAAAGTTCTCTTAAAGGCTCTAACAGTTTGAGCTTCATATCCTTGGGAAGTCCCCCAACATTATGGTGACTTTTAATGGTCATAGAGGGTCCTTTAACCGATTGCGACTCAATGACATCAGGATAAATTGTCCCTTGTGCTAAGAAATTAGCCCCTTCAATTTTTTTAGACTCCTCATTAAATACCTCAACAAATTCATGACCGATGATTTTACGTTTCGCCTCTGGGTCTTCCACCCCTTTAAGTTTTGTTAAAAATCGCTCTGTGGCATCAATGTATTTAATTTTAATTTTAAAATGCTCGCCATAAAGTGCCTCTACTTTTTTAGCCTCATCTTTTCTCAGCAGTCCTGTATCCACAAATATACATGTTAAATTATCTCCAATGGCACGATGGGTAAGAACCGCAGCCACTGACGAGTCTACTCCTCCAGAAAGGCCTAAAATCACCTTTTCGCTGCCTACTTTTTCTCTGATGGCCTCAACGGCCTCTTGAAGATAGCTTCCCATTGCCCAATTTTTTTCACACTGGGATATTTTGAACACGAAATTTTCCAAAAGCTCTCGTCCATACTCAGAGTGTGTTACCTCAGCGTGGTATTGTATGGTATAAATTTTTCTTTTGATATCTCCTAAGATGGCTATAGAAGAGTCTGACTCACCTAAAAGCTCAAATCCTGATGCAATTTTGGTGACATGGTCAGCATGACTCATCCACACTGTCATTTTTTCAGGAAGTCCCTCTGTCAATTTCGACTCTCTTTTTATCACAATTTCCGTTTTTCCAAACTCTTGTTTTTCAGCTTGTGCCACCTCTCCACCAAGCAGATGTTGAGTCAGTTGCATTCCATAGCAAATTCCGAGTATCGGGATATTTTGTTCAAAAATAGCCTTATCAATCATAGGAGCGTCATCTAGATAAACAGATGCTGGACCACCTGAAAGAATAATCCCCCTTGGCTCACGTTCTAGTATTTTCTCTAATGGTTCGTAGTAGGGAATGACTTCTGCATAAACACCCATCTCTCTCACTCTTCTTGCGATGAGTTGGTTATATTGAGACCCAAAATCTAAAATCAGAATACTTTTTTTCTTCAATTTTTCCTCCTTGTAAAGTCTACCCTTAAACAATAATTTTTTTGACTTTTCTGTTTTTTCGCTATACGGGACGCCTAGTATATTCTATCCTTCAGACTATTTGCCCTAGTAGCGCCCTACTTTTTTCATTGCCAAAAAAGTAGGCAAAAAGGCTAGTCCATGTGATTTTACTACTCCAGATTCATTTCGCTAACATGTCTCGCAAACTCGCTTCGCTCAGACAGTGCTCAACTTCTAACCTCAATTTCATCTTCCGCTTAACGTAAAATCTCAATGGCCAGTAGTAAATCAAAAACTTTATATCAGCAAAAATAAAATAAAAACAGGCAAAAAATACCTCTTTCAATGAAAAAGATAGACTTCTGCCTGTCAAATTCATAGAGATTAATTTACGGTTAATCGTAGAGACGCTAGCCCATATCGCCAGCTTATATGAAATATTTAATTATTTTTATAATTATAGCATATTTAATAGTTTAGAGCAACCCTGTTATTAAGTGTTTGCCACGGCTACTGCGTAGACACGGTTTAAAGACTTTTTTGATTGCTATGTATAAGAATGATATTAATTTTGTCATTCCGGTCACAACGTGTACCGGAATCTACTCTTGATGTGGTCGAAATCATAGATACCTACCTTCGCAGGGATGACAGCGTTGGATAACGCTTTTTATGATTTAAACCCTTTTTCAAGTATGATGGGATTAAAATACTCTATAATTTCAACAATTTTACTCTCTTTCACTGTAAAAATATTGATATAGGTATTATCATAAATTTGGCCATTTTTCATGTGAATGACCCCTTTAAACTGAGCTACCACCTTAGACTCGTCAAACATAGGCTCTAATTTTCTCTCGTATTTCATACTGACAAAATTCTCTACAATTCCACCAAATACTTTTCCCATCGCTTCTTTTCCTTTAAACTCACTTGGAAACCACTCTGGAGAGTATGGCATAATTTGATGAATATTCTCATCAAAAAGTGCTATGACTTTTTCACAGTCCATTGCCTCTAAACTCGCAAAGAAGCTTTCCACAACCTCTAAATTTCTCTCTCTTGTATTCATCTTATACACGCTCCTTTATAATAGTTATCACTTCTGAAATATTTTTGGTATTATCATAAAAATCAAACTGGCTCCCTGTTGTCCATACCACTTCACACTTTTTAGCTTTTTTTTCTAAAATATCTACACCCATTGGAATGGCCCCCTCTTTAGAGTGTACCACCACAATTTTAGCAGAAATATCCTCAACACCACTAAACGCATCAAACTCTAGCCACTCTTTCCAGCTAGCGACAGCAAATGTGTTATCCCACGCTTTTACTGCACCACTGCTTGAATTTAAATAGTATTCAAACTCTCCAAACATAGCCGCATAAGGGTTGGTTGTACTGCACGCTGGAACAGTTTGCCATACCCCAGTTTTTTGATATAGTGCAAAAGCCTCTTCTGCCATCTGAATTTTTTCTGATACGCCCTCTTTTCCACCGTAAATCATCTCCACGAGTTCAGAGTTATGAAGCCAAGGCGCTGCTAAAAACACCGTTTTAACTTTTGATTGTAACATTTGAGCCGTTTTAAGCATATATCCGCTACTTGCACATAGTCCAAGAAGTGAAATAGACTGTGAATCTACACACTCTAAATTTGAAAGATATTCAAATGCTGCCGTGTACTCCTCGATTTTCCTAGTCGCTGATTCATACCCTTTTAACCCCGCACTCTCTCCAAACCCTCTTGGGTCAAGTGTCAAAGCAACGTATCCTGCTTTTGCCAACTCTTGAGCATAGCTTGCCATCATCTGCTCTTTTACCGTTGTCCAAGAACCCCCTATTACGAATGCAGATAATTTTCCTACACACCCTTTTGGAGAGTATAGATTTCCCACAACACGCTCCCCACCTACTTCTAAAATCACTCTTTTAAATCCTACACTCATACGCAAAACGGCAGCCGATACCGCATCTTGACTTCCCTCACTGTGTGAAAAATGAAAAATCATCTTGTATACTTTCCACTCACCCTCAATTTTTTTCAAAAAATGGCTATAACGGCCATACACTTTCCAACTTTCAAACCCTACTATATGGTGTGTTGCAAATACATCTGACTCTACTGTTGCAAGTGTATCTTCTTCCACCACTGTAATCCCTGTTACGTAGTGGTGAACTGCGTCAAAATTTTCAAGAAAAGGTTTCCACATCTCCACAATCTCACTTGGGGTAACACTCTTTGCAGCCTCACCGGTCATCGAGGAGTAATCTAACTCAACCACTGGAGCAAAACTTTGAGCAAGTTCACTCCATCTATTTCTATCTACACTTCTTCCAATATTTTGAACAACTTCTTGAATGGTTTTCATTTTAAATCCTCCTTAAAAAATTTGCCACTGATTTCACTGATAATCACTGTAAAATGTGTTTCTAAAAACCTGTTTAATATCTAAAATACATACTATTTCCTTCTCGCTGGCGAGAAGGTGCAGGAAGAGTGGTGTTTTTCCTTAAAACAGATAAAAGTTCAAACACAACTCACCTCATTCCTACTTCCAAGAGAGGAAGCGTTAAGGTCATAATCAGGCTCTAAAATAAGTATACTATAACTGCGAAAAAAAAACTTGTAAAAAGTGAACTCACTTTTTTACAAATTTTACATACAATGATAAATTTAAACCTCTTATTGTGAAAACTTACCAACTTATCAATAAACTGATTGACTAAATTGACATTTTAATATATTATGTAGATGTAAAATAACTTTTAAAAGGAGGAATTTATATGAAAAAAATTATCTTACTCGCAACACTCGTTGGTGTTACTTCTCAGTTTTTATATGCAGACATTGTACAGGGGGGACTTGAGACAAGCGTTAGCGCAGGACTCAATATCCCTATTTCTAGTAGCCAATCAGGGGTTGCATTTGGCAATACATTCTCTTCATTTGGTACTGGCCTTGACCTAAATTTACAAACTGTTTATGGTTTAAATGAAAACAGTGGTCTCGGACTTGGATTAGGCATCATGTCGATATCTCCTACCGCATCAAATAATTACAAAGCTGCTTATTCCGAATTAGGAACATCAGCTCCAGACGGAACAATAAATATTCTACCTATCTACGCAGTCTACAAATATGAATTTAAAAATACACAATTCAACCCATTCATCCAAGCAAAATTGGGATATGCAGTCCCTATATCCAGTACAACTGATATCACATATGGAAGTAATACTTTAAATGAAAGTTTTGGTGGCGGAATGTTTATGGGAGTAGGAGCAGGTGCTTACCTTACTCACAACATCTTCTTAGAAGCAGATATTAATTACTATCAAACAACTCAAAAGTTTACGGAAAGTAACGGACTTTTAAGTGGCTCAGCAAACAATAATATGAGTTTCTTTACAACAGGTCTACAAGTGGGATACACATTTTAAAACTCTATATATAACAAAAGTTCAGCAAGGGATATTTTACCCTGCTGACCTTTTTTCATTTAGATATATGGAAAACCTAGAACACTGATTTCACAGATTTTAAGTATTAGGTAAAAAATTGAGCGCTTCTTTGATGAATTTCTCAAGAGGAAAATCCCAATGGACAGGATAAAATTCAAATGATTTTACTACTACTTTTTCAGTAAAATATTCTCAAGTGCACTCTTTAACTCTGGAAATTTAAATTTATACCCATTTTGTAACATTTTTTGAGGTATTACCCTCTGCCCCTTCAGCACTATCTCCGACATCTCGCCTAATGCCAATTTTATCACAAACTCTGGCACTGTCAGCCATGAAGGTGAGCTTAGCACCGTCCCAATACAGTTTGCAAACGCTTTCATTTGTGCAGGTTCAGGTGCTGTGGCGTTCACTGCGCCTATAATATGAGTGTTCTCAATGCTAAAGCGTATCATCCCTGCGACATCTTTCACATGAACCCATGAGAGCCACTGTGTTCCACTCCCAACAGAGCCACCCATATGCGCCTTGAAGGGTTTTACCATTCTCGTGAGTGCCCCTTGAGTTCCAAGCACCACACCTGTACGTATCACCACCACACGGGTCAATTCATTTTGCCCTCGATACGCTTGCTCTTCCCACTGTTTGCAAACACTCGCTAGAAAATCTTCCCCTGCCCCCGCTTCCTCTGTTAGCGTCTCATCACCATGAGCCCCATAATATCCAATGGCCGAGCCACTTATAAGCACTTTTGGGGTTAATGCCCTTGATAAAATAGCCTCCACGATAGTACGGGTAACCTCTACTCGACTATGCAGTATCTTTTGCTTAACACTTTCGCTCCACCGACCATTTGCAATGGATTCACCTGCGAGATTCACCACCACATCAAACTTTTGTAAATTATCCAGCTGTGAAAGTGGGGTTTCTCCATTCCACTCCATCAGCTCCACGCCCTTTAAAACTTTACTCTGAAAACGACTCTTATCCCGTGTGACCACGTACACCTGATAGCCGTGGGAGAGTAGCTCACGAGTCAACTCTTGTCCTATAAATCCTGTTCCACCAAATATGAGTGCTTTCATTGTATGCTCCTAAAGTTGTGACGTGATATTTACTTTAAAAATCAATCTAATGGCTATGTCAAAAGTTTCGCTCTAGTCATTCCGCTCGAAGTAGCGGAATCCATTCATTAAATCCTTCTGCTTTTTCGCTATACATAAAATCTTGCACGTAGATACTGCTGTAAATATGAATTCCCACAATTGCCACTATGTCATTTCGACCGTAGCGGAGAAATATGCTGATTATCTCTTTTCTGCTTTTTCGCTATACGGGACGCTCTGCCTACTATAAATCATAGACTATTTTCCCTAGTAGCGACTTACCTTTTTCATTGCCAAAAAGGTAAGCCAAAAGGCTAGTCCGTGTGATTTTCCCTAAAATTCTTTCAGTTCGCTGACATTTTCCGCAAACTTGCTTCGCTTCAGACAATGCGGAAAAAGTAATGCTCCTTTGAAAGAATTTCTTTACGGGAAAATCCCAATGGACGGGGTACGTCAAGACATCAAAGCATAACAAATGCAAATTTCTAGCTCTCCCCCTAGCTTTTTCTTCTCATAGGGGGAGTTGGAGGGGGTAGATTTTTCTTTATTTCTCTTTGTCAATCATTCACTACCACATCAAACTTTTGTATATTATCCAGCTGCGAAAGTGGGGTCTCTGTGTCCCACTCCATCAACTCCACGCCCTTTAAAACTTTACTCTGAGAACGACTCTTATCCCGTGTAACCACGCACACCTGATAATCGTGTGAGAGTAGCTCACGGGTCAACTCTTGTCCTATAAATCCTGTTCCACCAAATATGAGTGCTTTCATTGTATACTCCTAAGGTTGTGACGTGAAATTTAGTATCTTTTAGGTATTCTTAATCTCCAACTCAAAAATTTTATTCTTTCTTTATTATACTCCGTTTTCTTTTTTCGCGCTATAATAATCTTAGACTTTTTCACATAGTTTAATCAACGCACTGGCTACATCCTTATCAATAATACGAATTAAATTTTCTTCCCTTTGAGAATCACCTAAAATATTAACGCCACCATACCAGACAACTTCTCTATCGATTACAGCAAAATCATGATTATAGTTCTCTTTACGTTCTATAACAATTCCCAAATTTTTCAAGCTTCCAGCCGTTTGAAAATCCAACTTATATTTTTCTACTTTAGATATAAGCCTTACCTTGACACCTTTTAGAATAACACTCTTAAAAAGTTCCATAAACTCCATCAACTTCTTCCCACTCATATAAGAACTCGAAATAACAACCTCTTTTACAGCACTTCGAATATCCCTCTGTAAACTCTCCAAGTAGTTTTCAAAACTATAGATGATTTCTAATAGGGAACTCGAAGTAGCATGGGATTTAATCTTATAACCAATGCTCGCATACCCTTCTAACCGTTTGTGGTACATCTTCTCTAACATTTTAACCTCAATGTCAATGTAATCATAAATTTGAACATCTTCTTTTCCTTGATATAGACGATGAAGTCTACCAGCATATTGTTGGATTGTCCCTTTCCACGATACAGGCATTGCTAAAAAAAGCGTATCCAATCTTGGCTCATCAAATCCCTCACCAATATATTTACCTGTTGCCAAAAGGATAAAATTCTTGCTCTTATCTAGTAAACTAATTTTTTCCAAGCTCTCTCTATTTTCTTTTTTACTCAATTTTCCATTCACACTAAAACACTTTTCAACTCTATTTTTCAGCTGTTTTTCAAACCAATCTATATGTACGGTACGTTCTGAAAGAAGTAAACAATTTCGACCTTTTTCATAAGAACACAAAATATCCTCAAGTATCATATGATTTCTATACTCATTGTCTATAAGCTCTGAATATAGTTCTTGAATCGTTGGATTTATCGCTAACCCACTTTTAAACTGTGTAAATCTAGGTACGATATAGTGTTCAAAAGGACGTTTGTCGGCTTGCACTTTTGCATCATCTTTATAGCGTATCTCTCCACACTGCATATGGATGATTGGATGGTGACCATCTTTTCTAAAAGGGGTTGCTGAAAGTCCATAAACATATTTCGCACTACATTTTTTTAATACTTGCTCAAAACTAACCGCTGACACATGATGACACTCATCAACAATAACCATTCCATAGTGTGTTACTGCTTCATGAATCTCTCCCTTTTTATAAAGCGATTGCATCACAGCAATATCAACACTCCCTTTTAATGACTCTTTGCCACCGCCTAACTGACCGATAACTTCAACTTTTTTTCTTCGTTTATTTTTTTGTTCAACTTCTACTATCTCAATTTTTATGTTCAAAAATTCAGAAATTCTTTTTTTCCACTGTTCTACTAAACTGATTTTATCAACAATGATAAGTGTATTGATTTTCAACTCTGCAATTAGAGCCAATGCTACCACACTTTTTCCAAATGCAGTTGTTCCAGATAATACCCCACACTCTCTGTCTTTTAATGCATTGAGTGCACTTTTTTGCTCTGTATACAAGTTTCCTAAAAATTCTACTTCAATTTTCTTCCCAAAATTTCTTGTGTCACTCACCTCATACTCAATATTAGACTTTTGAAAATATAAACCCATTTCTTCAAAGCACCCTCTTGGTAAAAACAAGCTTTCACCATCTTCATCAAAACATTGAATAATTCTAGGCTTATCATAAGTAGGAAGTCTCATCGCTTGAGCTTTATAAAATTCTGGATTTCTAAAGACTGCCAATCTTTTTAGTTGATTCAAACCTTTCGCCGTTATCCCTCTCTTACTTATCTTAATTCTATCTGATTTTTCAATCTCCACAATTTGCCTAAAATCTGTTTTTGAAAATTCCTTCTTTCTTATCCACCCTTTTTCTTCATTCTCACTAAAAAGCTCTCCTAATTCGCCTTTAAAACTCCATTTGAAAATAATTTCATCCACTATAGCTTCATCTAATTTTTGAATTTGTGATAAATACTGCCATTGGTCTGCATAAGAGAGAAAATTTTCATCGATAAATTCACTATTTCCACTTTTTCGCGCCTCTTTTTGAAAAGGAAGTGCAATTAAATTACCAAGTCCTCCACTTGGCATACTATCTTGACTGGGAAAAAATCTATCATAAGAAGAAAACGATATATCGCTTCTTCTATTCATGGCTAGTGTCAGTAAACAACTTCCAAGCTTTCTTGCTTTAGAAGCAGAAATTTTATGCGTAAAAAATATCCAAACATGCGCTCCCTTACCCGAACGTGACCTTTCAACATGCATATCTATTTTTAGTTCACAAAATATCTCTCTCAAAGCCTCTATATCTTTATCCCAATTTTTTTCATCAAAATCCATCACTAAAAAATGAGTTGTTTCATCCTTAAAAAGAGGATATACTCCCACAGTCATCATTCCCCTCAGATGATTTTCAATGATTTTTTCTGAAAGTGGCATATAATTTTGGTTTTTACATTTTGAACACCCTTTTTGAGGTTTTATACACTTTCCTTGAATCCACTCATTTTCACATACAGGCGTATAGCCTGATTTTTTTTGTTTATTTTCCCACCTTTTGGCAAATACATCTTTTCGTGTACAAAAAAGTGATATAAAAAGAGCAATTTTCTCATGAGGAGGAGAAGAATTTGTTACTTGTTTTTCTTGAGATTTTGGAAAAAGTGTCTGAATCTTTGCTTCTGACCTCTTTTTTTCGAAATTTTCGTAAATAGCTAATCTATTTTTATAACTTTCTAAAACCTCTTTAAGTTCACTATTTTCCTTCAAAAGCAGTTCATATCTTTCAACTAATTCACTCTCCATATTTTCACCTCTTTTCATCTGCCTTTTCATAAATTCATTATAGCAAAAAGTGATAACAATAAACACTATTTTAAAATCTTCGCTTGTGAAATTCTTTCAACGCATGAACTCATATGAATTTGAAAACAACAAATCATCTTTAAAAGTTGGCTATGTTTAAAAAGATAGTTGTTTTTGAATTTGAAACGTCCTTGAGATTTTACCGTTAATAAATTCTTTCAAATATGACCTACAAGGTTTATCCGTGCGTATCCCCGTTTATGTCGAGTAGACCAAGGGAGTTTCACCCCTAGTCCCTCACAGAACCGTACGTGATACTCTTCATCATACGGCTCTTGTTGCCTATAAACTTACTATATACCAAGGCTTTATATATTTCCAGTGTGAGAATATTGATTGTTCTCTTCTGTAAATACTTTTTAGCCACAT
>Ga0247844_1007083_pt1 | contig 12990 bp, 10 predicted proteins | sample LaCtaG_FD_192421 | JGI IMG/M metagenome (GOLD analysis project Ga0247844, IMG submission 192421) | Freshwater microbial communities from meromictic Lake La Cruz, Castile-La Mancha, Spain - LaCruzMarch201714.5m_1 | ecosystem: Environmental > Aquatic > Freshwater > Lake | place: Spain: Castile-La... | reverse complement strand
TGACTTACTAGGGTAATTGCATGCCTTCCTTCGATATCGTCTCAGAGACCGACCTGCAAGAGGTGCGTAATGCGGTCGATCAGTCCAATCGGGAGACGTCCACGCGGTTCGATTTCAAGGGCGTCAAGGCGACCTTCGAGCTGGTCGACGACAAGATTCTGATGGCGGCGGAATCGGAGTTCCAACTTCAGCAGATGATGGATATCCTGCGTCAGAAGCTGGTCAAGCGCGCGGTCGATCTGACGGCCATCGATCCGCAAGACCCGGTCACCACACTCAGTTCCGCCCGCCAGGAGGTCCTGCTCAAACAGGGTGTCGATGCCGACACGGCCAGGGACATGGTCAAGTACATCAAGGCCGCCAAGCTCAAGGTGCAGGCGCAGATCCAGGGTGATCAGGTGCGGGTCACCGGCAAGAAGCGTGACGATCTGCAAGAAGCGATTGCGTTGTTGCGGGGTAAGGACTGGGGCCTGCCGTTGCAGTTCAACAATTTCCGGGATTGATGCGAATCCCAGGCGTCGGCGGGCTCGCGATTGGCCGTTTCCGCCGGCCGCTCCCCCGTTTTTTTGAATCTATTGCTGAGGAACCACAGGTTATGCCTATCTATCGTTCGATCGCCGCCACGGTACTGATGCTCACCGCGGGCAGTCTGCTGGCCGGTCCGGAGGACAATATCCGTGCCGCGCTGAAAAAGGTCGTGCCCGACATCAAGATCGAAAGTATCACTCCGGCACCGATCAAGGGACTCTACGAGGTTTTGGTCGGCACTCAGATGATGTACGTGACCGGTGACGGCCGTTACTTCGTCGATGGGCGCATCGTCGACCTTAACACGCGCGAGGACGTGACCGAACCGCGACTGTCCGGCGCGCGCAAGCGCCTCGTGGATGATGTCGGCGAGGCGGAGATGGTGATCTTCGAGCCTTCGATCGCGGCCAAGCACACGGTGACCGTTTTTACAGATATCGAGTGTGGTTATTGCCGCAAGCTCCATAGCCAGATCGAGGATTACGGCAAGGAGGGCATCCGCGTGCGTTATCTCTTCTACCCGCGCGCCGGCAAAGGCAGTCCAGCCTACAAAGAGGCCGTCTCGGTGTGGTGCGCCGGCGATGCAGCCGCCCGTCGCGGGGCGATGACCGCCGCCAAGTCCGGCCAGACGATCGAGGAGAAGACCTGTGACAACCCGGTAGATGCGCATATGACGGTCGGTGAGGACCTCGGTCTGCGTGGTACTCCGGCAATCGTCACCGACACCGGTGAACTGATCCCGGGCTATGTCGAGCCGAAGAAACTGGCGGCCCAACTCGCGGGTGCACCTGCGGACGAAGCCGTGCGCTGAGCGGAGCTGAAGCGATTTCTTCATCGTTGTGGGCAGACTGTTGACCAGGAGTTGTCATGTGGGCATACAAATTGGACTATGCCTGGCGCACTGACCGGGGGCGCGTGCGATCTCACAACGAGGACGCGGTCACGGTCCATGCCGATCTGGGTCTGTTGGTTGTCGCCGACGGGGTCGGCGGGGCCAGCGCCGGAGAGGTCGCCAGTACGCTGGCGTCCGATACGATTCGGGAGTTTTTCAGGCGACAAGCGCTTTCCCGCACCGATAGCGAGCGGGCTAAACAACTCGCGGCGGCGGCCGTCGAAGAGGCCAATCGGGCGGTCTGGCAATTGGCGCAGAGCAAGACCGACTGCGTCGGCATGGGGACCACGGTGGTGTTGGGTTTCGTCGGTGAGGATTGGCTCGCCTATGCCAATGTCGGTGACTCCCGGCTGTATCGCCTGCGGGACGAGGCACTGGAGCAGTTGTCACACGATCACTCCTTCATTCAGGAAGTCGTGGATCAAGGGTTTTTCCGGAGTCTGGACGACGCCCGCCGCTACGGCATTGGCGACAATATTCTGACTCGCGCGCTGGGCTCAAGCGCCGAGGTGCGCGTCTCCTGCGGTCTGACCGAGATCAAGAGTGGGGATACCTATCTGTTTTGTACGGACGGCCTGACCGGTATGGTGCCCGCCGATTGGCTGCGCCAAATCCTGGTTGCCGCCAGGACGAGCGACCTGGGGTTGGCCGCCGAGGCGTTGGTGCGCCTCGCCAACGAGCGCGGCGGGACGGACAACATCACCTTGGCACTGCTGCGGGTCGGCGCACGGTCGGACGGGGAGGGGCCGATCACCCCGTCTTAGCGCGTTTAATGACGTGTCCGGAATAAAGAAAAAACGAATGCTATCGTTGTCGTTGTCGTAATCGGAGAAGTGATTCCACCGTCTGTGATCCGGCTCCCACGCTCCAGCGTCAATGCCATTAAGTTAAGCCATTCTGGCTCCCACGCTCCTGCGTGGGAGCTAGTGCGGACGCTCCGCGTCCGGCGCCAAGACCGGACGCGGAGCGCCCGCCCGGCATTCCCACGCTGGAGCGTGGGAACGAGAAGCGAGAAATTGTGGAATCGTTCCTTATCGCGTTCGACGCCTCTATCAGGATGAACCATGCTCGAGCCCACCATGATCCATCATCAGGTTGCGCCTTTCTTCGAACGGCGGGCCACCGGGCACTACCGGGTGCAACTGCGGATGGACGCCGCGGACGCGCCGACCGCGGTCTTTTTGCGCAGTGAGCCCGATAACGAGGAGCGTCTGGTCCCCATGGACCTGATCGCGGACGACGGTCGCTATCGGGTCTACACGGCCGAACTCAGCCCCAACCCGGCCGCGGCGGTCACGGTCTATGCCTTCAAGGCCCTGTGGGCAGACCGCCAGTGCTGGCTGGACGCGGCCGGCATCAGCCCGCGCATGCCGCTGCGCGAGCGCTTCTTCCGTGTCAACACTGAGGAGTCGCCGCCGGACTGGGTGCCCGATCAGGTGTTCTACCAGATCTTTCCGGAACGTTTTCGCAATGGCGATCCGGCAGTGAGTCCGCGGTCCGGCGCCTATGTACTGCGTGAAGACGGCCCGATTCGGGCTAAGGCCTGGGGCGAGCCGATCGACCCCAAGCGCCCCAACAGCGAGTTCTATGGCGGCGACCTGATCGGAGTGCGTCAGGCGCTGGACTATTTGCAGGACCTGGGCGTCACCGCCATCTATCTGAATCCGATCTTCACCTCGCCGAGCGTGCACAAGTACGACACCGAGGACTTCGCGCACGTCGACCCCTATCTGGGCGGAGACGCGGCCCTGGCGGATCTGCGTGCCGCCGCCACGGGTCGCGGCATCCGCATCCTGCTGGATGCGGTTTTCAATCACACCTCGGATACGCATCCCTGGTTCAATCGCTGGGGAACGCACCCGGACAAGGGGGCCTATCAGGACGTGGCGGCACCCTACCGTGCCGCCTACACCTTCCATGATGCGGCCGACCCCGACAGCTATCACTGCTGGCAGGGGTCCAAGGTTCTGCCGGTACTCGACCTCGGCGATCCGCAGGTGCGCGCCTATCTGATCGACGGCGAGCACGCCATCGCCCGTCACTGGCTGCGTCCGCCGTATTGTGTGGATGGCTGGCGGATCGATGTCGCCCACATGATGGGGGAGGGCACCGGGGCGCGACATAACGACCGGGTCCTGCGCGCCTTACGGCTGGCGATCAAGGATGAGAGTCCGCGGGCCTATGTGCTCGGTGAACACTTCGGCGAGGCGACCCGCTGGCTCCAGGGCGATCAGGAGGACGCGGCCATGAACTATTACGGCTTCTCCCACCCGGTGCGCGCCTTTCTGGCCGGCCAGGACGTGAATTATCACCCGATCACCCTGGACGCCGCCAATTTCGATCAATGGCTCACCGACGCCCGCTCGCGCATCCCCTATGCCAATCAACTCTGCCAGTTCAACCTGCTCGGCTCGCACGACACCGCGCGCTTTCTGACCCTGATCGATGAAGACCGTGGTCTGATGCGTCTCGCGCTCCTGCTCCTCTTCACCTATCCCGGTGTGCCCTGTCTCTATTACGGCGACGAGATCGGCATGACCGGCGGCAACGATCCCTACAACCGGGCCTGCTTCGAGTGGGATCCGAAACACTGGGATCAGGACCTGCGCACCTGGGTGCGGACGCTGGCCGGCCTCCGCCGTGACCATCCGGCGCTGTGTCGCGGCGCCTATCAGACCTTGCTGGCGGACGGCGACCTGTTCGCCTGCGCCCGGATCCTGGGAGACGAGGTGGTTATGCTGATCCTCAACCGCGCGGCCGATCCGCGGTCCGGGGTGCGCATCCCGCTGGCGGGATTACCGGGCTGCGCCGCGCGGCTTAAGGTCTTGGTTGGTGACTGCCCCTGGGGCTTGGGCGGGGCTATCTTGAGTGTTGATCTGGGGGGTAAGGAGGCACTGTTGTTGCAGGGGCAATTGAGTGATGTGCCGGGTTGAGCCGCGATCGGTTGTGCGTTTTCGGTGCGATCACTAGCTACCAACACGACCGGAAAAGGCCACGGAGCCCGGATTTCGTGGCAAGATCTGCCCGTGCGGTCGCCGCCAGGGAGTATCCCGGCCCCAGGGTCCGGACCCGGCGCCCCCGATCGACCCGATCCACAATCCAGAGGTATCCCATGAAAGCCCCGTTCCGCCGCGTCATCCTCGTTTCCCTGCTGTTGCCGCTCGGCAGTGTGGCCGGGCCGCTCGATGGCGCCGCCATCTACACCGGCAAGACCTGCGCCACCTGTCACGGCATCGACGGCGATACCCCGACCCAGACGGACTATCCGCGCCTGGCCGGCCAGAGTGCCGACTATGCGTATGCCTAGATGCTCGACATCAAGAGCGGGGTGCGCAACAACCGTCAGAGCGCGGCCATGCGTCCGGTGATGAACGTGGTGAGTGAAGCGGAGATGCGGGCCATCGCCGACTGGCTCGCGGCGCTCAAATAACGACAATCGGATATGGGTCGATCGCCCTGAAGCAGTTTCGGTCCAATGCCGCCATTTCCAGAAGTTCCGCCACCTCCGCCAGCGTTGTCCCGGCCGCGGCAAAATCCAGCCGATCAAGCTGCTGCTCCAGGCGAGCCATCGCCTCCGACCAGGCTCCGGCGCCCAGCCGCACCCGCAGTTCGGCGAAGCAGGCCTCAGCCTTCATGTCGTGCCGACGCAGCAATTCGGCCAGTTCGCAGACTTGAGGTCCCAACAGCGCGCAGTCCGGGGGGCCGAGGTCAACCGGGAGCGGCGACGCGGGCGGCAATCGTTCCAGTCCGGCCTGCACCGGCGCGAGGGCCTTGGCCAGCGTCTCCAGGCAGCGTTCGATCGCGTGGCTCTCCTCCCGCTTCAGCGCTTGTTCCAGTGCTTCGGCGGCGGCGGCGACGTTGCTCATCGACAGGTTACCCGCCACTCCGCGCAGCATGTGGACCCTTTGGCGCGCTTGCTGTAGATCGCCCGCGGACAGGGCGACCTGTATGGATTCAGGCGTTCCTGACCACTCCGGACCGAAGTGCCGCAGCATTTTCAGGAGCAGTTCCCGGTTGCCCGAGAGTCGACTGAGGGCCGCCGGCAGGTCTACCCCGGGAAGCGCAGCGGGGAGATCGGTGGCCGTAGCGATCTCGTTCGGAGGCGCTCCCGGCTCGCCGCGCAGGGGAAGCCAGCGGGCGAGCACCGTCAGGAGGGTCGACGGATCAATGGGCTTGGCCACGTGGTCATTCATACCAGAGGCCAGACAGTGTTGACGCTCGTCCGCTAGGGCATGAGCGGTCATGGCGACGATCGGCAGGTCCGTAAGCCCCAACTCCTCCCGGATGATCCGGGTGGCCTCGAAGCCATCCATCTCCGGCATCTGCAGGTCCATAAGGACCAGGGTGCAGCGGGTGGGATTGGCGCGCAGCAGATCCACGGCCGCGCGCCCGTCGTCGGCGATCTCCACGACCAGGCCGCACCCCTCCAGAATCTCCCGCGCAACCATCTGGTTGATCTCGTTGTCTTCCACCAGCAGCACCCGCACGCCGAACAGGGTCGGCCGCGGTTCGACGGCTGCTTCAACAACGCCGCTGGTCGGCTTGACCTCCTGCTCCGCTTCGCCGGCAGCCGTATCCAGTACGAAGGGCAGGATGCAGGTAAAGGTGCTGCCGACGCCGGGGGTACTCGCGGCGCTGATGTCACCCCCCATCAAATCCGCCAGTTTCTTGTTGATGGCCAGCCCCAAGCCGGTCCCACCGTAGCGACGGGTGGTGGAGCCGTCGGCCTGGGAAAACGCCTCGAACAGCCGGGACTGCTGGGCCGGCAGGATACCGATGCCGGTGTCCCGCACCGCGAAGCGCAGCCGGACCTGGGTGCCAGCTTGGCTCTCAGGCGACACGGAAACGACGACTTCGCCCCGTTCCGTGAACTTGATGGCGTTGTTCACCAGGTTGAGGAGAATTTGTCCCAGCCGGAGCGGATCACCCACCAGGCGGCGCGGCGTTGCCGGGTCGGGCCGGAAGAGCAGCTTCAGCCCTTTTTCCGCGGCCTTCAGATGAACCAGGGTCGCGATTTTGTCCAGCGTTGCGTCCAGGCTGAAGGGGATCTGTTCCAGTTCCAGCCGGTCAGCCTCGATCTTGGACAAGTCGAGGATGTCGTTGATGAGCCCCAGGAGGGCCTGGCCGGAGATCTGGATCTTGTGAAGATAATCCTGCTGTTTCGGCGTCAGATCGGTCTGGAGTGCCAGGTGGGTCAGACCGATGACCGCGTTCATGGGGGTGCGAATCTCGTGGCTCATGTTGGCGAGGAAGGCGCTCTTGGCGCGGGTGGCCGCCTCGGCAGCGTCCCTGGCCAAGGCCAGTTCCTCCTCGATCCGTTTGCGTTCGGTGATGTCGGTAATGTTTCCCAGTAACACCTGCTCATTGTTCAGCGTAAAAAGACGGGCGGAAAGGAGCCCGATCAGGATGGCGCCGCTCTTTTTTCGGAAACGGTATTCCCGCGCATCGGCGCGCCCACTCTCGACTAACACCGATAGGAAGCGCTGACGGTCCTGGCTATCCTCCCAGAGCGCCAGGTCGAGGGTGGTTTTTCCCAACACTTCGGCCCGACCGTAGCCCACCATGGCCTCGAAGGCCGGATTGACTTCAAGAATGGCGCCATCCGCAGCGCGGGTGATGATGATGGCATAGGTCGAAGCGATGAATGCCTGGGAAAACTTCGTCTCGCTGGCTTGCAGCGCCGCTTCCGCCTGCCTGCGCTCGATGACGCTCCAGACGGCATCCATCAATAAGGAGATTTGGAAAATGTCGGTTTCCGCGTAATCCGTTTCCTTGTTGGCCACACCCACCACGCCGACGATGCGGTCGCCCTTGAAGACGGGGACCGTCAAGAACCTTGACAGGTGGGCGTGGCCGGCAGGGTAGCCGTTTTTCAAGGGATGAGCGGCTTGAACATCGTTGACCACAATCGGACGGCGTTGGCGGACGGCTTCGCCCCAGAGGCCGGTCTGTTCCAGCGCGTAACAGGTTTGCGGATCGACCACGGCACATTCCGGCATGACTTCCCGGGACCAGGTGTTGAGGACAAACTTCTGATCTTCTTCGTGATAGTGGTAAATGTAGCCGAGCTTGCTGTCGGTCAGTTGTAACGCCTGCTCCAGGGCGTAATCAAAAAATTCCTGAATGGTTTCGGAAGGATGCTGAAGAATGTCCGTCAAACGTTGTAACCGGGTGTTGCTGCGCAAGATCTCCTCTTCCGCCCGCTTGCGCCCGGTCATGTCATGCAAGGTCACCAATTGGGCAGGTTCTCGTTTCCATGTCAGGTCTGTGGTCCGTATTTCCAGTATCGTCCTGTTTGCCCCCTTAAACACCTCGATCTCCTGCGGGACATCGGCCAACACGGTACCGAACTCGGACGCATGCAACTGATCGGCGGTTGTACCCAGTAAGGTCGCTGCCGCCGGGTTGACCAGCGCTACGCGCTGCCCCCGATCCAGCACGAGCATACCGTCCTGGTTATTGTCGATGACGTTTTTAAGAAGTTGCTCGCTCTCCCGCAGGGCCTCCTCAGCCTGCTTCCGCGCGGTGATATCTTCGATGAAGCCTTCCAGGTAGGCGATGGCTCCCGTTTTGTTCAGCACTTTCCGCCCGGTCATATCAACCGTGATGCGGCGGTCATCCTTGCGGCGCCAGACGACATCGTCGTAGTGGACCCAGCCATCGGTATCCAGCAATGCTGCCATGATCCGTGGGCGCAGTTCCGGGTCATCGTAGAGTTGGATGGTCATGTCGGCGATGGCTGTTGTCAATTCATCCGGAGATGAATATCCCAGCATGTTCGCCAGGGCCGGGTTAGCCTCCGTCATCCGTCCTTCCAGGTTGGAGTGGAATATCCCCACCGGGGCGTTTTTGAATAGATTCCGAAGTTGTTCTTCTCGCTCTGCGAGTGTCGCTTCCGCCCGCTTGCGTTCGCTGATATCGCGCCAGGTGGTAAAGAGCGCGTCTTTTCCGTCCAGGCAGATCGCCGCAATAGCGACCTCGACCTGAAAATCCGTGCCGTCCCGACGGCGGTGAACCCACTCAAAGGTGAGGCTGCCGCATTGAAAAGCCAGCGCGATCTTTTCCCGAACCGCAACCATCGACTGTTTGCCGTCGGGCTGGAATGCGGGCGAGAGTCCGTCGGGTGCGAAACCGACAATCTCCGCCCGTCCGGCCCCCATCATGACCTCGGCGGCCCGGTTGCAATCGACAAAAACACCGTCGCTGATGATCAGATAGGCATCCGGCGAATCCATGAAGAAGAGACGATATTTTTCTTGATTCTCACGCAGCGTTGCCGCGATCTTCTCCCGCTCATCATTGCTCTTGCGCAAGGCTGCGGAGAGCCAGGCGAAACGCAGCGCCACCAGAACGGCAATCAGCAACAGGAGGGTCACGCCGGCAACGACACCATAGAGCCAGGTGAGATTCCTCGGCTTGGGATCGTAGAGAAAACCCGTCAGGTCGAAGTCCCGTCGCAGCATGCCCAGTTCGGCATAGACCTCGGCGATATTGCGCCACCGGCCCGGATTCATGTGGCCGACTTCGATCAGCTCCGTCTGGAGCAGCGACGCCATCTGCCGGGCCTCGAACCGGAGGTGCTCCAGGCTGTGCCGCTGGCTGTAACGGTCATGGATGAGCCGTACCATCTCTTCCTGGTGCTGCATGGCGTAGTCCCACCCCTTGAGGCTCGCCTCCCGGAACTTCCTGACCAACTCGGGCTGCCTCCGGAGTAGATCCCCGGTGGTAAAGAGGTTATCGCCGTAGAAATCGATCCCCACCGCGCGGGGCGAATAGAGCAGGTACTCCCGCCCTGCCTGTTTCAGCGCAAAGGGTTCATCGGTGACGTAGACGGACATGGCGTCCACCGCTCCCGAGAGCAGCGCCTGGACGTCGAAGGTATGGGGCATCAGCGTGAACTTGTCGGCCGAGATCCCCTCTCGGCGCAGGTAGGCGTGGAGCTCGGCCGCCCCCGGCTCGATCATGATCTCGCGGCCAGCGAGGTCATGGATGGTCTGAATGCCACCAACTTTCAGGGTCATGAGCGCCAGGGGGGAATGCTGGAAGATGACCGCCAGGGCCACCAGCGGTACCCCCTGCTCCCGCAGCAGGAGCAGTTCCGTCGAGCCGACGCCGAACTCGGCCTGGCCCTCGATCACCTGCCGCACCGGGTCTTCGCCCGGTCTGGCGGGTAGAATTTCGACCTCCAGCCCCGCGTTCCGGTAGTAGCCCATGGCCTGGGCCGCGTAATATCCGGCAAACTGGAACTGGTGCTGCCACTTCAGTTGCAGCCGCACCCTGTCGTCGCCGGCAGCGGCAAAGGGCGCCAGCAGCAGCGCCAGCAGCGCCAGACTGCGACCGATCCGATTCATGGTGGCGTTAGTTTCAGGATGATGGCTCATGGATTCCGTTCTTGCTCCACGTCGGGAGCGCAGCCGGCGGAGTGAGCACGCGCCCCGGCACCGACTCCCATCGACCCAAGGGTTGCCGCCGGGAGCCTCACAATCGCTGCCAATAGCCTGCGGCGCGCGCGTCCGATGGGATCGAAGCATTCATGGTACAGCACCCCACGCAACCCTGGCGTGACTTCAGTTCCACACGGGTCGACGAATGCCCGTCTTTTACCCTGCTGTGAAAGTCGCGCAGCGACGCTGTGGGAGCGGCGTCCCGCCGCGATGGGGCCCGGGCGCGCAGCCGCAGCGTTCGAGGTCACCGCGGCACCACGGGGGACTTTCGTCTTCCGGGGTGGCTTGATGTTCCCTCCATGGTCGTGAGCCGGACCAAGGCCGCGTCAGATTGACCGGCGAAAACCTCGGCTGCTGGTCTTCTTGTGGCTGGAACGACGATTATCGCCGTCGCCAGGGATAGCCGGACGTAGGGGCGGGTTTCAAACCCGCCCCCGCGCCAAGGGTCTGTCCGGATATCAGGCAGGAAGGCTATAAACCCCGCGCCGCCCCGCGATCACGATGGGCATTCCCTGCCCGCGTGGTCAGTGACATGCCGTATTTCGTCTTGGCTTCCTGCGCGCAACGATCTCTTTCGGGGCTCGCCAACGCCTCGCACTTGGCTTTGGCTACCGCATCATTTGCATCACGCTTCTCCGTTGCCGCGTCTTGGCGGGCCGCGGCGCCGAGCTCGCTGGCCTTGGCGTCCGTCGCGGCGGTCTTTTCAATCGCGACCTGGTTTGCTTCCCAGGTCGTCAATTGTGCTTCGGCGTCGGCGCGGATCGCGGTTTCGGCCGCCTTCGCTTCCTTCATGTCTGGACTCAGTGTGCGCTACCGTACTGAGCCGGTTCAGTCTCTTGTCTAGAGTGTCGCTGTAGCGATGGAGACAGACACTCCACGCTCGGTCATGACCAGACTGGTCATGGCTCAATACACCAGCAGGAGATTCACATGAACAAAGAGCAAGTCAAAGGCCGCGTCGAACAGGCAAAGGGCAAGGCTAAGGAAGTCACCGGCCACGCGGTCGGCAATAAGGACCTGGAACGCAAAGGAAAGAACCAAAAGAACTCCGGCAAGGTTGGGGCCGCCCTTGGAGACCTGAAAGAAGATCTTAAGGATACAGCATGAAATATCAAACACTCTCGGTCGCGGTATTGGCAACGTTAGGGCTGATCGCTTGCACTGGACCGCAAGGACCGTCGGGAGTTCAGGGTCCAACCGGGCAGACCGGGCGAACCAGCGTTGATCAGGTGATCGTGACCCCGGCCCGTTCGGGAACCAAGACCACTGAAACCGTGATCATCGCACCGGTGCGGCCGGTCAGAACGACCACCGTGACTCAAGACGCCACCTACTACTCCCGTTAATGGGGGCAGGGATTGGCGGAGTCATCGACAGCCGGCACAGCGTGCCGACCGAAACCGGAGTGATGGCGCGTCGTCCGACGCTTTCCTGAAGATGGCGGATGGCGCGCCGGCACCAGATGTAGCACTGACTGAAATAAAAGGTAAGGGTTATGAGAAAGCTCCTCACTCTGATGTGTCTGATCACGATCGTCGGGTTGCTCGGCTGCAATACCATGGCGGGTGCCGGCAAGGATATCCAACGGGGCGGCCAGGCCGTCAGCAATTCGGCTGAACACGTCAAGAGCAAGATGTGATATCGCTCTCCGAGCTCGCGAGGCTGCCTTGGATCTGGGGCCTCGACGCGTTGTGCGTCGCGCTTCTCGTCGGCTACATGCTCTATTCGAGCACCGTCTCCCGCCGCCACCCCGAGTGCACGCATCAGGGCCGATCCAATCGGCTGCGTCGGGCCTGGATAGAGAGTGTGCGTGCCGGCAGTAAGGACGCGCTGGCGATCGCAACCCTGCGCAACTGGGTGATGTCCACAACCTTGTTTGCATCGACCTGCATCCTGATCGGCCTGGGGATCATCAGCGTGACGTTCGGCGGGCTCGATGTGGCGGATCCATCGCAGGCGCTGAGCTGGATGCCGAGCAATGTGGACATCGTGCGCGTCAAGCTGTTACTGCTCGCGGCACTCTTTTTTGCCGGATTCATGCAGTTCCTGTTGGCGTTGCGCTACTACAACCAAGCCGGCTTCGTCATCAATCTGCCGGATGGCCGGGCCGAGCAGGCGTTGGCGGGAATCCGCACGCTGCTTGCGCTGCGCGCCCGGTGTCGGCGCGACGGCCAGTGGATTCACCTCGACGCGGCCGACCTGGTTCCGGGTGACAGCGTGCGGCTGGTCGCCGGCGACCGGGTGCCCGCCGACCTGCGCCTGAGCGAGGCCGCCGGTCTGCGCATCGACGAGTCCGCGCTGACCGGCGAGTCGCTGCCTGCCGACAAGGACACCGACCCGGTGGACCTCTCGGCCGGCATCGGCGATCGGCGCGGCCTGGCCTATGCGGGCACGCTGGTCGCGGCCGGCTCCGGGTCCGGGGTCGTCACGGGCACCGGGTCACGCACCGAGTTAGGACGGATCGGCCAGATGATCGCGGAGGTCGAGACCCTCTCCACCCCGCTGACCCGACAGATGGCCGCCTTCGGCCGCGTGCTGTCGGTCGTGATCGTCGCCATGGCAGCGGGCATGTTCGTGATCGGTTGGCTGTTTCATGACTTGCCGCTGGGCGAGTTGGTGATGGCCGCGATCGGTTTTGCCGTCGCCGCCATCCCCGAGGGTCTGCCGGCCATCCTGACAATTACCCTGGCGCTGGGGGTACAGAAGATGGCGCGCCGTAATGCCATCACCCGTCGGCTCCCGGCGGTGGAAACCCTGGGGTCCGTGACCGTGATTTGCACGGACAAGACCGGCACCCTGACCCGCAATGAGATGACGGTGCGGCACGTCGTCACCCGCGTCGGGCAGTACCAGGTGTCGGGGGCCGGCTATGCTCCGGACGGTCTGGTCCGGCACGCGGGGCAGGCCGTCGCGCTGGCCGAGACGCCGGACCTCCTGGCGTTAGTCGAGGCCATGGCGCTCTGTAACGATGCCGGGATCACCGAGGAGGACGGCCGCTGGAAGGTTGTCGGCGAGCCGACCGAGGGCGCGCTCTGCACCCTGGCGCGCAAGGCCGGTTTCGCGCCCGGCAAAGCCAGGCGTCTGGCGGTCATTCCCTTCGATTCGACGTCCAAACTCATGGCCACG
>Ga0247844_1007081_pt1 | contig 12994 bp, 12 predicted proteins | sample LaCtaG_FD_192421 | JGI IMG/M metagenome (GOLD analysis project Ga0247844, IMG submission 192421) | Freshwater microbial communities from meromictic Lake La Cruz, Castile-La Mancha, Spain - LaCruzMarch201714.5m_1 | ecosystem: Environmental > Aquatic > Freshwater > Lake | place: Spain: Castile-La... | reverse complement strand
GGGCTCCCGGAATTCGTTCCGGGGGCCTTTTTGGCAACGGCCGGACCCCATGCCGGGCGCGCCCGCAAGCGGAATCTCCACCGTCATAGCTTTTTGTCTTTGGCCGGCGCGCGGGGCCGGTTATTTTTCTGCGGATGACCTCTCAGGACCTTTTCAACGCCCACCACTCCCCCATTGGGGCTTTTGCCACACTCACGCTCGGAATGCCGGGCGCCAAAGGAGGTTTTGGCCTCGAGCGCGGAGGCCCTGCGGAAGAGGAGGTTTTTATCGCGCTGGAGGAGGCCGACGGGCCGGATTTCCGTGCGCTGCCCTTCTTCACACCGGGAGCCGATGACTCCGAGGCGGACCGCTACGAGGTCGAAGGAAGCACCGGCACAGAGGAAAACCGGCGGCCTTCCATCCGGCTGAAGCCATTTCCTCTGGAGGCCATCTCGCGCACGTTCACCCTCTGCCGCGACACCTGGCAGGCCGGTGATCTGACGTTCACGCTCCACACCCAGGTCGTGCCCGTCCCGGACCCCGCAGAGGCCGGCCTTGATGCGCTGCGCGACGCCCTTGTCCCGGCGATCTGGGCCGAGATCACGATCGATAACCGGTCCTGCGCGAAGACGCGCCGCGCATTTTTTGGATTTAACGGAAAGGACCCCTACACGTTCATGCGCACGTGGACGGGGGACGGCTTCGTAGCTGCCGGGCAGGGCGGGCACCTCGGCCTCTTCGCCCGCTCCGAAGCGGGGGTCAGCCCGGGCCAGGGCTTCGAACCCGCAAAGCTGCTTGCCCCCTCCCACCCAAAAAATGCGCGGTTCGGCCTCGGCGCAACCGCCGGCCTGATCTTCAGTGCCGCGCCCGGCGAGCGCCGCACGTTTGAGGTGGCGATCGCATTTTTTCGCGGGGGTATCGTCACCTCGGGGATGCCCGCCTCCTACTACTACTCCAAGCTCTTTGCAAACCTTGACGCGGTCGGTCTCCACGCCCTTGGCCGGTTTGCCGCCGTCGCGGCCGCGAGCGAAAATCCCGCCGGCTTCGAGGCGCTTGCCCGCCTGCCCGAGGACCGCCGCTTCCAGCTCATCCACGCCATCCGCAGCTACTACGGCAGCACCGAGTTCCTCTTCGCGAATCCCGGCGGGGCCTTCTGGGTCGTGAACGAGGGGGAATACCGGATGATGAACACGTTCGACCTCACGGTCGATCACCTGTTCTTTGAGATGAAGATGAACCCGTGGGTTGTCCGCAACCAGCTCGACTGGTTCCGGTTCCGCTACAGCTACGAGGACGAGGTCGTGGATCCCTCCACCAAAGAGCGCCACCCCGGCGGGCTGAGCTTCACCCACGACATGGGCATTGCCAACGCGATCACCGTGCCCGGCTACTCCTCCTACGAGCTCTTCGGACTCGACGGGTGCTTCTCCCACATGACCCACGAGCAGCTGGTCAACTTCATCCATTGCGCAACGGTTTACCTGAAGCGCTCGGGGGACGCCGTCTGGGCGGAGTCCATCGCCCCGACGCTCGCTGCCTGTCAGGCCAGCCTCCTGGTTCGCGATCACCCCGACCCCTCCGCGCGGAACGGGATCATGGGGTTCGACAGCTCGCGTTGCGATGGGGGCGCGGAGATCACGACCTACGACAGCCTGGACGCCTCGCTCGGGCAGGCGCGCAACAACCTCTACCTCGCCGTGAAAACCTGGGCGGCCTACCTCGCCCTGGCGGATTTCTGGGGCTCCCGCAGGGAAGCTGCCCTCGCCTCCGAGGCGGAGGCCCAGGCTCTGCGGGGCGCGGCCACCCTCGTTGCCTCGGGCGCCGGACGCGACACGCTTCCCGCCGTGCTCTTTGAAAATGTGGATAGCGCAATCATCCCGGCTGTCGAGGGGCTCGTGTTCCCTTGGGCGCTCGGGCTCCGCGACGCCCTCGGCGGCTCCGGCCCCCACGGAGCCCTCATCGGGGCGCTGCGCCGCCACCTCAACGCCGTGCTCGACCCCGCCCGCGGCCTTTGCCGCTTCCCTGACGGCGGATGGAAGCTCAGCTCGACGAGCAACAATTCGTGGCTCAGCAAGGTATACCTCTGCCAGTTTGTGGCCCGCAAGGTTCTCGGCGTTGATGGCGGCGCCGACGACGCGGCAGCCGATGCGGCCCATCGGGCGTGGCTTCTGCATCCGGAGAACACGTTTTTCGCATGGAGCGACCAGATGGTCTCCGGCCTGGCCCGCGGCAGCAAATACTACCCGCGCGGAGTCACGGCCATCCTCTGGCTGGAGTAATGCCTTCCCCCGGGCGGGGCCGCGCCAGGGCCTCCCGCGTGAAGGACATGGGGGGGCTTCCATTGCGCCCGGCTCCGAATGTGCTAGCGTGCCCTATGGACTGCGTTGTTCCCATCGAGGTGGAGTGCCCGCACTGTTGGGAAATCTTCACGGTGGAGGTGGATACCACGCAGGGAAGCTTCGAAACTGTCGAGGATTGCAGCGTCTGCTGCGCCCCGATGACGCTCCGGGTCGCCTGCCGCTCCGGACAGGTGATGTCGGTCGAAGCCTCGACCTGAGCGCCGGCCCCGGGCGATCGCATCGACGGCCCGGAGGATTTTTCCTGCGGGATTTGACATCGGAGGGTTCTCCGTCGAGCCTTGCCACCAAACTCCAACATCCACCGCCATGCCTCATTCCACCACAGGATCCTACCTCGCCTCACGAATCGCCCAATGCGGAACCCGCCATTTTTTTTCTGTGCCAGGGGATTTTAACCTGGTCCTTCTGGACGAGTTCCTGAAGGAGCCGCGCCTCCGGATGATCGGCTGCTGCAACGAGCTCAATGCCGGCTATGCGGCGGACGGCTACGCCCGCGCCGCCGGAACCCTTTCGGTCGTCGTGGTCACCTACATGGTCGGAGGTCTCAGCGTGATCAACGCGGCGGCCGGGGCCTACTCGGATGACCTGCCGATGCTGGTTGTGTCCGGCGGTCCGAATACCAACGACGCCCCGGCAAACCACCTGCTCCACCACACGATCGGCGAGCACGATTTCGGCCAGGCGGCCCGGTGTTTTGAGCCCGTTGTGGGCGGGGTCTTCTGCATCCGCCACGCCGCCGATGCCCCGCGGCTCATCGATGCGGCGATCTCAACAGCCCTCGAAAAAAGTAAGCCGGTCTACCTCGAAATTGCCTGCAACCTTGCTGGAGCGACCATCCCCGCACCCGCGGCCCTCACCCTCCCGCCGTTGCGCCGGGCATCCGATCCCTCCTCCCTCTCCGCGGCCGTCGATGCGGCCTGCGCCCGGATCGCCTCGGCCGTGCGCCCGGTGCTCGTCGCGGGTGTCAAACTGCGCTCCGAAGGGGCCGGGGAGGCCTTCCTCCGCCTGGCCGACGCCCTCGGTTGCGCCGTGGCGGTGATGCCCGACGCCAAAGGCCTCTTCCCCGAAAGCCACCCGTCATTTATCGGAACCTACTGGGGCGAGGTCAGCAGCCCGAACTGCTCCCAGATCATCGAATCCAGCGACTGCCAGATCTTTGCCGGCCCGGTCTTCAACGACTACACGACCACCGGCTGGACGATCCTCACCCCCGCCTCAAAACTCGTCCACGCCGGCCCCAACTTCCTGCGCATGGCCCATGCCGATTTTTCCAACATCCGCCTCGCCGAATTCCTCGATGCCCTCGCGGGGAAAGTTTCCCGCAACGAAGAAACCCTCGTGAGCTACCGCCGGCAGCATGAGGCGGTCGAGGCCCCCGTGCCGGCCTCCCAGGGCGTGCCGCTTGCCCTGCGCGAGCTGCGCCGCCAGGTCCAGGACCTCCTCACCGGCACCACCGACCTCGTCATCGAGACCGGGGATTCGTGGTTCAACGGCCAAAAGCTCCACCTGCCGGACGGCTGCAGGTATTTCTTCCAAATGCTCTACGGGTCGATCGGCTGGGCCACCGGCGCGACCCTCGGCGTCTCGCTCGGGGCAGGGGAGGGCCGCCGCACCATCTCCCTCATCGGGGACGGATCCTTCCAGCTCACCGCGCAAGAGCTCTCAACCATGATCCGCCATGAGGCCAACCCGATCATCTTCCTCCTCAACAACCGCGGATACACCATCGAGGTCGAAATTCATGACGGCCCCTACAACAACACAAAAAATTGGGACTACGCCGGCCTCATGGATGTCTTCAACGCCGGCGAAGGCAACGGCCTTGGCCTCCGCGCCTCAACGCCCGACGCCCTCTCCGCCGCAATCACCAAAGCCCTCGCCCACGACGGCCCTGTCCTCATCGAGTGCGCCCTCGACCGCGACGATTGCACCCCCGAGCTCCTCCAATGGGGCAGCCGCGTCGCCGCAGCCAACTCCCGCGCGTGAAGGCGGCCGGCCTCCTCGCTTTGGCATTCCCTTGTTGCGTCGCCCATCCCCGCCCGTCGCTGACGATCAAAAGAAGTGCTCGGGGGGGGACTTGAACCCCCATTGACCCAAAGGGGGTTTGCTGATGAACGCCAATGCATGTAAGTGGCTGTTTATCAGCATTAGAATACATTGACGAATCTTGGCGTTTGTAATAGTTGTGTCCCGGTTTGTTCCCGGTTTTCATGAGGGGTGAGGGATTCAAGTCCCCTACTCAAAAGGCATAATGGGAACAAACCGGGAACGTGAGCGACTATGAAAACAACAATTCCAAAATCCGAAACCGCGCGGAGGGGTGAGCTATGGCTTGCTTGATTTCACGGCCTGACAGCAAGTATTGGATCGCGTGCTTCACTGATCTGCATGGCCGGCGGCTCAAGCGGTCAACAAAAGTTGTTGCGAAGGAAAAGACTCGCAAGCAGGCGTTGGAGATCGCGGAAGGATACGAGGCCATTTCATCCCGGCGGCGGTCGGCTCTGCATGTTCGCAGGGTGATTTCGGACCTGCACCAGAAAATCACGGGGGAGTCGTTGGCAAATCAATCCTTGCGGCAGTATGTCGCGGCATGGCTGGCGGTGAAGGCGCATGAGGTCGCCCCTTCTACCCTGCTGACCTACAACACGGACACAAAGAAACTGATCGACTTCATGGGCGATCGGGCGGACCAAGATATTGTCGAAGTCTCTCGGCAGGACTTGCTTGATTTCCGGGCTGAGGAGATGAAGAAGCTTTCGCCGGGGTCGGTCAATGATCGGATAAAGCTTCTGCGGATGGTGTTCAAGTCGGCGCGGCGGGAGGGGTTGATTTCAGATAATCCGGCCGAGTTTGTGGATGCGGTCCGGGGAGCCAAGCGGAAGGCAAAGCCTGTTTTCACGATTGATCAACTCCGGGTGGTGCTCGCCGCGGCGGATGATGAATGGAAAAGCATGATCCAATTCGGGCTCTACAGCGGCCAACGGCTCGGGGATGTTGCTCGGCTGACCTGGGCGAATCTGGATTTGCAGACGAAGGAGCTTCGACTTGAGACGCAGAAGACTGGAAAGATCGTCATTCAATCACTGGCGGGGCCGCTGCTGGAGCATGTCGAATCTCTTCCGGTGGGCGATGATCCGCACGCACCGATTCACCCTCGGGCGTTTGAGTTCGTGGGGAGGGATGGGACAACCTCGGAATTGTCCGGCCAGTTCGTTGACCTGCTTGTTTCGGTGGGGCTGCGGAAGAAAAAAGCGCACAGGAAAATTCATGGCAAGGGCCGGGGCGTGGGGAGTGCGTCCGGGGGGCTGGCCTTCCATTGCCTGCGGCATACTGCGGTAACGATGTTGAAGGAGGCGGGGATTCCGGCGGCAACGGTCATGGAGTTGACCGGCCATTCCTCTAAGGAGATGAGCGAGCACTATACGCATGTCGGGAAGGAATCGCTCAAGCTGGCGGCGGAGGCGTTCCCTTCGCTTGTAGGTGACAAGCCGAAAGGAAAGAAGGCGAAGAAGTAGAAGAGATTTCCCTTCTCTCTCTTCCATCTGCTCGGGCCGTTTTGCTAGGGGATTTTTTACATGGACGGATGTCCGTCCGCCCCCTCACACCTATAGGAGCGGACGGACGCCGGACGGCTCGGCGCGGTGCGCTGGCTGGCGGTGGCGGGCTTCTGACTCGGCGGGAGTATCACGGCAGCGGCGGGCGGGTGCCGGGGGCGTGGCGGGCTTGTGTGCGGCTTGGCTTCAATTCTTCCGGTGGGGGTTCGCGGAGCGGTCGGGAGACTTCCCCAAAATCCGGGCATTGCGCCGGACGGACGGAATACGTTTGTCCGGTCTGGACATGCCGGACGGACGGCGAGCCTAGCTGTGACGTGTGAATTTTTGGCGGAGGGCTTTGGTCCGCTTTTTGATGCACTCGCGGAGCTTTTTTCTTTCACCTCGGATGCGGGCATTTTTGGCACGGGCTGCAAGGTTGGTGCCTGTGCTCGGTGTGTCGATGGGTCGGAGGGATTCGATTGCGACAAGGGCGAGCCGGTTCTTCTCCTCTCGGCTGGTGTTGCTGGGCAGGAGATCGACGGCAACGGCAACGGCGCGGGCTTCATTCTCTTTCGGGTTTCTCCATCGCTCCCCCATTCGTCGGATCAATGCCGTGAAGTCGGCATCCCCTGCGAAGAGAAGCAACTGTGCGGCAGCATCAAGTCGGATCGTGGTTTCCTTGATAGTCCGGCGGCAGCGGCGGACGGCTTCGCTTGCGTGTGGAAGTGAGAAGGGGGCCGGGGCTGCGGTGTCTATCTGCGTCGGCTTCCAGCCTGATTTTCTGCGGGTGGCATAGGCGCGGAGATAACCCGTGAGCGATTTCCGGTATTGCTCGGCTACGTAGAAATGCCCGTCTCCATAGTCGCGCATGTTTGCGGCGAGGTCGGCGGCGGTGCCGGTGTCGAGGTAGGCGCGGGCCAGGTTCTCGGCGGCGGCTTCAATCGTTGGCTGTAGAATCGTCGTGGCGTGGAGTTCTGATTGTTCGATGATGCTCGGGGAGAAGAATCCGCGTGTGAGGCGGGCGGATGCTTTGCGGATCACCTCGGCGCAAAACTCTGCGATGATGTCCCGGCATTCGTTCCTTTGGGTGAAATGGCGTTCGGCTTTGTAGTGCCAAGCGTGGGGACGGGCCTTTTGTAGTTCGCGGGTGAGAGTGTCAGGGTTGTTTGTCATTCGCCTATTATAACGCGAAGGGGGAAGCGGGCGGGGTTGGCGAGTTTTTCGGGGCGGTCCCGCTGAAAATTGCGGGTGTCGCTGATGATTGCCTATGTGGAAAGCGAATGGTTCGCCGGAAGCATTTTGAAAGGGCAAACATCAATGAAAGAGAATGACATACTAACGGGGCAAGTCCCCACGGTGGCCGGGGCAGTCCCGGCGCATTTCGGCCATCGGTCCGAGGTGGCAACGGCGGGGAATGTGGCGGAGTTTTCGCGGCTCCCCCGTGCGGGTGAGCGGTGCCCGGTTTCCGGGGCCTCTCGCTCATGGCTGATCGAGACGGATGCGAGTCTCCCGCCGGCTCAAAGGTTTCTTGTGCGGGTGAGGCGGCGGGGGTGCCTGCGCGGGACGGTCTTTGTTAGTATCCCCCGGCTCTCGTCGTTTATTCGTGGAGTGGCGGCGGGCGAGGTCGCGGGCTTTTTGGCGAACACTGCTGAGGAGGGCGAGAATGAAAACTGACACATGGGTTGTCGTGCTTTGGCCGCGTGGACGGGTGGTGGCCGGTGATTCGTTGGACCGCCTTATCGGTATGGCGAACGAATCGCTTATGGATGGGGGGATTCCCGTTTCGCTCATGTCAATCGTGAGTGCTCACACTTCGGCCCGTGCTGCTGATCGGGCAGCCGCGAGTCTTGCGGCATCTCTCAAGAAGTATGGTTGGTGGAATGCGGAGGGGTCCGCACAAAACGCGGAGCGGAATCAGGAGGGCAACAAAGATGAGTCTTGAATTGACTGCGGGAGAAATCGCGGAGCGGTTGGACATCCGGCAAATCTGGAAGGTTCTGTCTCTTCCGGGGGTGCCGGGGAAATGTGTGTGTTCGCCGTTCCGGGAGGAAAAGCGGCCTTCGTTTTCGGTTTACGAGGATGCGGGAAAGTGGCGGTTCAAAGATCATTCGAGCGGGGATCATGGCGATGCTTTGGATTTTGTCCGGCTGGCGAAGGAATGCACGGCGGCGGAGGCTTTGACCTGGGCGCGGAATTTTCTCGGGCTCCCGGATCGGCAGCGGCGGGAGGATGTCCCGGCCAGTGGAAAAAAACGGTGGATGCCGGACCTGCGTCCGGGGACGGTGGCGGAGCTGAACCACCTCGCAGAGTTGCGCGGGTTCGGTGTCGAGGGGCTGCGGCTGGCGGAGCGGCGGGGGTTCTTCGGTTTCGCTGAGTTCGCCGGGGCAACATGCTGGGCGGTGCGGGATCGGCGGCGGATGCTCATGGAGTTTCGGCGGCTTGATGGGAAATTGTTCGACGCATACAAGGGGCTCCCCGTTCGCAAGTCGCATTGTGTGGGCTCGGGCAAGGCGTTCCCGCTCGGGGTCGAGGAAGCGGAGGGCTTTGAAAAATGCGTGCTGGTCGAGGGCTCGCCGGATTTTGTAGCGGCATTTCATTTCCTTTCGGTCGAGGGGAAGGCGGATGCGGTCGCGGTGCTGGCGATGCTCGGCGCGGCGAATCATCGAATTGCAGAGGAGGCTTTGCGGCGGCTGAGTGGAAAGGCGGTGACGGTCTATCCGCATTGTGACGATGCGGGACGGACGGGATCGAGGGAATGGGCTCGGCAACTGCATGGTGCGGGGTGTCGGGTTTCGGCCTTTGACCTGTCCGGGATCGTGAGGGCGGACGGCTCGGCGGGGAAAGACCTGGCTGACGTGTGCAAGATCGCGCCGGACTGTTTCGAGCGGTCGGAGAAATTCCGGGAGGTGTTGCCATGAGCGCGGGCTTTTATGATCCGCTCGCCGGGGATGATCCTGACGAAGCTGGCGCGGCTCGCGCCGTGGTAGATGTCCCGGAGGAGAATCCCGCGAAGGCGGCGGGTCTGCGGCCTGATCCTGCGGACGGGCGGCGGGCAGGTAAGGAGAAGCGGAAGCCGATGATTGAATTTCTGCGGCCTTCGGAGATCGCGGAATATGTCACCCCGGAGAATCATTTCCTTGTGGGGGACTCGCTCATTCAGCGGGGAGCCATGACGATCTTTGCAGGGCCGGGAGGTGTCGGAAAATCGCGGGCGGTGTTCGCGCTGGGGGTGGCAGCGGCTCGGGGTGAATCAAGTTGGATGGGGTTTCCGATTCACTTCGGGTTCAAAACACTGGTGGTTCAATCTGAGAACGGGCTTCCCCGGTTGTCGAAGGATTTTCAAAATCTTGGCGATGCTGCGGGGCTGGATGGTCGGCTGCTCGTATCGAGTCCGCCGGAAATGATTTCGATGAAGAATCAATACTTCCGGGAGGACTTGGTTAATGCGGCTCGCGGGTTCGGCCCTGACCTGATCGTGTTTGATCCTCTCAACAGCATGGTGAGTGATTCGCAGGAGCGGGACATCATCGAGCTTCTAACCTACTTGCGGCAGATTGTGGGCGAGGTCGGGACGAATCCGGCCTTGCTGGTGGTTCACCATTTGCGGAAGCCAAGGGAGGGCGACAAGCACAGGGGGCGGTCAATGGCAAACCTGCTGGCGGGCAGCTATGTGATTACCAGCTCGGCGCGGAGCGTGTTGACGTTGCAGGCGGCAAGCGATGATGAGGCTGATCCTCATGTTGTTCTGACCTGTGCAAAACTGAATGACGGTCAGATGTCCCCCCGGTCGGCCTGGCGGCGGACTGATGGCGGGTTCTTCGCTCATGCCGATGACTTCGATTGGACGGCATTTGATGGGCAGTCCGGGCCGATGGCGAAGATCCGGGAGGAGCATATCCTTCGACTCTTCGACTACGGGGCGAAGTCGATGACGCAGGGGGCCGGGGCGAAGCAGTTGCAGGAGATGACGGATTCCGGGCGGTCGGCGGCTTATGCTGCGTTGGATCATGTAAAAGGTCGCTTTGCCAATCTGATCGAGCCGGACCTTCTGAATGGGGTTCTTCGTCTTTCGGCGGAAGGCATCAAGCGGTCGCAGGATGATGACGATTGAGCGTCCGTCCGTCCGGTTGTCCTAAGTGGGGAGACCGGACGGACGACTAACGCCAATGACGGGAAGTGCGCCAATGATCGCCAATGACGCAGGGGCGGAGCGGGCGGGGAAATGCTTCGCTCTACGTTGGCCGCTACGGGCTTTTGTTTCGGCGGGAGTATCACGGCAGCGGGAGCCGGGGCGGTGTTCGACCTGGGGGCGTGCGTCCGGGCGGCGGGGAAGATGGACGGGACGGGCGGCGGCGGGTCCGGGCGAGCGGGAGGGCGGACGGATGCCGATTTGCGGCCTCAAGATGATTGAAGCCTATCGGGGTCGCATGGCCGGGGCTTTGTGGGATTCCTATAGAACGCCAATAAAAGAAGATCGAGGCGGCGGGGCTGGCGGTGGGTGGCGACAAAGGAAGGAGACTCGCCGGGGATCCCCGGCAATCGGTCCATGAGGGGGAGAGTCCGGGCAAAAGGGCGGGCTCGGGGCTGGGTGCGCTTGGCTATTCACGCCAAGCGGGTTCGGGCCTCTCAAAGTCGCGGACGATCCGGGCGGCGGACATGAGTCCGGCGGCACGGTCCCGGTAGAAGTGCCCGCAATCGCCTCGCTTCTCAACAAGGTGGGCAAGGTGTCCTTGGTAGCGGGCCTCGCGGACGATCTTTGAAATGATTCGCTGGGTGCGCTTGTCTTTCATTCTTCCGGGGATGGTCGGTGAGGTGTGGAATATCCGCCCGATGTGTATTCAAATAAAGGTTGCGAGGAATTGCCAATGATTTTGCCGGGGAATGGGGAATCTGCAAGGGTGCTGAAGGTGTGTTCAAGAAAACACTTGATTAAAAGAATACACCGTGCGATGATTCTCCCCGATGAAAACAAAATCAAAATCCCAAGCGGTGCCGGTCGCAATCCTTGTTCGTGTTTCCACCATGAAGCAGGAAACCGCCCGGCAGGTGTCGGAGTTGGAAGCGTATGCCAAGCAGAAAGGCTATACGGTGATCGAGGTTTGCCGGGAGACGGTTTCCGGTCGGGCCGATGAAGACGAGCGGGCGGGCCTGCGACGGGTTGAGGCTTTGGCGGCGGCGGGCACGATCAAGAAAGTGCTGGTGCATGAAGTCTCCCGACTGGCCCGGCGCAATAGCATCGCGCACAAGTTCGTTGAGACGTTGGAGGATGCCGGGGTTTCCCTTTACTGGCACGCACAGGGGATCGAGACGCTTCTTCCTTCCGGCAAGCGGAATCCTGCGGCGGGGATCATGCTCGCCCTGCTGTCAGAAATGGCGAGGGCTGAGGTTGAGACTCTGCGGGAGCGGATCATGTCCGGGCTGGCACAGGCCCGGCGCGATGGCAAGCGGCTGGGCCGTCCGGCTGGTTCCGCTGTGGATCGGGCGGAGTTCTTGAAAACCCATGCGGACATTGCCCGGCAACTGCGGCTTGGGCAGAGCGTGAGGAACACCGCGAAGATTACGGGCAAGGGGGCGAGCACGGTTCAGCGTGTGAAGCTGGCCTTGACGGGAGCGGTGGGTTGATTGATCGTCTTATGTGGGGTCTGCCGTAGGCCCGTTCCGCAACTCCGCTTCGGCGGTGCCGGGCGGGAGAACATTACCGGCAGGCCCTTTTTCTTTTCATCTTTTTGCCTTTATCCGGGCCGGGCAGTCACCGGGCTGGGGGATTGGTGGTCCGGCAGTCGAATGCCGGGCGCATCCCGCGAAGGCAGCCAGGGGGAGGGGGTCGGATTTCTGAGGCCCCCCCCGCCAACTACATACTGGTTTGGGTGGTCGGAAAAAAATATGCAAAGAGGGGTCTGATAAAAAAAGTTTCAGTCATCTTTGCCGAAATGGAGCCATTCCGGGAGCACGCAGGAAGACATTAATGCGATTGGCGACGATTGGCGGACGGTGGCGGACGTGTTCCCGGTGCCGTTCCCGTTTTGCGTTTTCTCTTTTGTAAGTAGCTGATAATCAAAAGAGTGCTCGGGGGGGGACTTGAACCCCCATGCCTTACGGCATACGCCCCTCAAACGTACGTGTCTGCCATTTCACCACCCGAGCAAATTGGAGATGAGGGGAAGACCGTATCGGCTGGAGAAAATATGGCAAGATGGATTTTTCTCTTGCCGGGAGAAAGTTTTTCACCCACCTTGGACAATCCGGACAGAAACGGACTCCAAAAGATAATTTTATGGCATACGCAGTGATTCAAACAGGCGGCAAACAATACCGCGTCGCCGAAGGCGATGAAATCGAAGTCGAAAAACTTGATGTTGAAGCGGGATCGAAAACCGAATTTTCCGAGGTTCTTCTCTTCGCTGACGGCGCGACCGTCGCAATCGGAACCCCGCTCCTCGACGGGGCCAAAGTGACCGCCGAGGTTGTTGACCAGTTCAAGGATGACAAGGTGATCGCGTTCAAGTTCCGCCGCCGGAAAGGCTACCACCGCACGGTCGGCCACCGCCGCCAACTGACCAAACTCAAAATCGAATCCATCTCCACCAAGTAACTCGCCATGGCTCATAAAAAAGGACAGGGAAGCGTCAAGAACGGACGGGACAGCCAGAGCAAACGCCTCGGCGTCAAAAAATTCGGCGGCGAAGCCGTCATCCCCGGCAACATCATCATCCGCCAGCGCGGCACCAAATTCCAGCCCGGCCGCAATGTCGGCCTCGGCCGCGACTACACGATCTTTTCCCTCGTCGAGGGCAGCGTGAAGTTCGACCGCAACGGGCGCCGCGTCAACGTGGACACCACCGCCGCCAGCTAGGGCGCCCGGTTCACAAGGTTTTCTGAGAGCGGCCTCCCCCCGAGGGAGGCCCTCTTCGTTTACTGCCCGACAAGCCGCGTTTTTGAATCGGGTTTCCCGGGGAGCGCAGCCTTCGCTCCGGCGCCTCTCGTTCCAAACCGTGGCATGGGCATCCTGTCTGATTCAGGAAGCGCGCTGTTTGCGTAAACATGCGTTTCCATAACGGTTTATACGCTATCAAGATTTTGAGGTGTTGCAAGATTTCGCGTGGAATACTTCCGGTTTGCATG
>Ga0247844_1007069_pt1 | contig 13015 bp, 8 predicted proteins | sample LaCtaG_FD_192421 | JGI IMG/M metagenome (GOLD analysis project Ga0247844, IMG submission 192421) | Freshwater microbial communities from meromictic Lake La Cruz, Castile-La Mancha, Spain - LaCruzMarch201714.5m_1 | ecosystem: Environmental > Aquatic > Freshwater > Lake | place: Spain: Castile-La... | reverse complement strand
AGGCACTTGAAGCGCTCGGGCCGATCTTCGTCAAGTTCGGCCAGGTGCTGTCAACCCGTCGCGACCTGCTGCCGGCAGACCTCGCCGATGAACTCGCCCTCTTGCAGGATCGCGTGCCGCCCTACCCGGCCGAGCAGGCCATCGCTGAAATCGAGGCCAGCTTTGGTCAGCCGCTGGCCGAGATCTTCGCTACCTTCGAACGTGAGCCGGTCGCCTCGGCCTCGGTTGCCCAAGTGCACTTTGCCACCCTGCGCGCCGAGCATGGCAGCCGCGAAGTCGCTGTCAAGGTGCTGCGTCCCGGCATCGCGCCGGTGATCGCCCACGACATCGCCCTGCTCGACACCTTCGCATCCCTGCTCGAACGCTTCTGGTCGGATGGCAAGCGCCTCAAACCGCGCGAGGTGGTTGCCGAATTCGCCAAACACCTCGGCGACGAACTCGACCTGATGCGCGAAGCCTCCAACTGCTCGCAGTTGCGGCGCAATTTCACCCACTCGACCTTGCTGCTGGTGCCCGAAGTGCATTGGGATTACTGCACCCATTCGGTGATGACCATGGAACGCATGCACGGCCTGCCAATGGGCCAGATCGAACGCATGCGCGCTGTCGGCATCGACCTGAAGGCGCTGTCCCGCGCCGGCGTGGAGGTATTCTTCACCCAGGTATTCCGCGACGGCTTTTTTCATGCCGACATGCACCCGGGCAACATTCTTGTCTCGAACGATCCAGCTACCTTCAATCGCTATATCGCGCTCGACTTCGGTATTGTCGGCACGCTCACCGAGACCGACAAGAATTACCTGGCCATCAACTTCCTCGCCTTCTTCCAGCGCGATTACAAGCGTGTCGCCGAAGCGCACATCGAATCCGGCTGGGCGCCGAAAGATACACGCGTCGATGAACTCGAAGCCGCCGTGCGGGCGGTGTGCGAGCCGATTTTTGATCGGCCGCTGAAAGAGATTTCTTTTGGCAAGGTACTGCTGCGCCTGTTTCAGACCTCGCGGCGCTTCAATGTCGAGATTCAGCCGCAACTGGTGTTGTTGCAGAAAACCCTGCTCAACATCGAGGGGCTCGGTCGCCAACTCGATCCCGACCTCGACCTGTGGCAAACCGCCAAACCCTTCCTCGAACGCTGGATGCACGAGCAAGTCGGCTGGCGCGGATTGGTCAATCATGTCAAACGCGAGGGCCCGCAGTGGGCCACCCTGCTGCCGCAACTGCCGCGACTGGCACATCAGGCATTGACTCAGGCCAATGCCCGCGAAACCGCTGCGGAAGAAATTGCCCGGCTGCGCGAAGAAGCCGCCCGCAACCGGCAACTGGCCTTGTCGGCCGTCCTGCTGGCAGCCGTGGCGCTTCTGGTCGCCGCCCTGCCCTTGCTCTAGGAAATCAGGCGGCTCGGCGCAGATCGACGACCTTGCGCAGGCTGGTCGTCCCCATCATCGCCATAATCTTGTCTACACCCGGCTTGCGGCAGCCCGCAATGGCCATGCGCGCCCGCACGAGATCCAGCAGGGCCTTGCTGCGCTGCCGCTCGAGCTGGGCCAGCGTCGACTGCGGCCGCGCCTGCGCTTCCTGATGGGTGCGCAACAGGCGCTGGGAAGACTCGTGAAACAGGGTCTGCAGCCGCCCGGCGTGCTGGGTGGTGGTAACGAAGGCAACCAGTTCGGCAGGTACCTCTGCGGTAAACGCCGCCTGCATCTGGGAACCGAGTTTCTGCATCGGGGTCATGTCGCCAGTGTGCCCGAAGGCGGGATCGACAAATGGTCGAACAGCTTCACGGAATGGCGGGTAATCGAGAAAGCGCCCGAGCGCGAACCGCACGCGCTCAGGATACAGAGGGAATTGTGACGCCACACACCATCAGGGCATCACGCTTGCCCTTCACTTGCAATCCAGACATCTCACCATAGGCAAATCTGCCCTGCTCGGCCAGTTCGATCGCCTGACGCGTCACCTGGCTGATCAACACGCCGCCTGGCGGACAAGCCTTCTCGATGCGCGAGGCGGTATTGACGACATCGCCGATGGCCGTCCAGTCGAGTCGCTCGGCTGTGCCGACATTGCCAATCACCACCTCGCCCCAGTGGATGCCGATGCGCAACTGCAGCACTTGCTGGCCCGCCCAGGAACGCAACGCATTGATGTCTTCGGAGTGGCGCTGCATGTCGATGGCGGCCAGCACGGCATCGGCCGGATCATCAAACAGGGCCATGATCGCATCGCCCATGAACTTGTCGATATGGCCGCGGTTGTTCTTCACCGAGACGGAAACCCGGCGCAGGATAGTGTTGAGCGTATCGATGATCGATTCGCCGCCGGCATTGCTCTCGACGTAGGAGGTAAAGCCAACAATGTCACAGAACAGCACCGCCACCGGCCGCTCCTCATTGCTCAGACCGGCCTTGCCGAGGCGCACTGCCTCGCGCGCCTTGTGTTCGACCAGTTGGGGCACGTAATTGCGCGTGATGTTGCTGATGCGCACTTCGCTCAGGATGGCGCCCTGCGACAACTGCGTGCCGCCCTCGACATGGGAAACGATCTGCCAGAGGGAATGGATAGTGCCGTCTGAGGCGCGAAAGCCGCTGACATTGTAGAGAATGGACTGTGTGGCCGAGTTCCCTGACTGCAAACGGATCCGGTAGTTCTCGAAAGCGCCATTTCCCTCTGCCAGCGCCAACCCCCAGATGACCTCGTTGCGGAAAGACAGCGGTAACGCATCCGCCAAAGCCAGCAGGGAGGGTGACGCCGCGAGCAAGTCGCCCGCGGCCGAGAATCGGGCCACTGCATAATCCAGTTGTTCGCTGATCTGCGCGGTACTGGCCAGGGTTTCCTCCAGCGTGAGCGGTAAAACCGGGCCGGGTGACATCCGCTCGGCCGTGCCATTGCTTAGAACGACCCTGCACGTGTTGTTTTGTACCTCGATCGCTAGCGTGAATCCGAGGGCGTCGATCAGGCGCATGTTGCGGCAAACCTCGCGTGGCAGGACAAAGGGCAGCTCGATGATGGCCAGCGCGGCGTCGCTGGTTGCCGGCAGCCGGATGGTCGCCTGCCAGCCGCGGCGCAGACAGGCATTGGCGATGTTGTGCGCACCATGCTCACTCAACTCGGAACGATAGAGCGGTTCCAGTTGCGTATCGTCACCATCGAAAGGCAGACCTACCTCGGACTCCATGATGTGGCGAAACACCTTGAGGTGCATCAGGCGAATGGCATCGTCAAGCAGATCGTGAAGGATGCGGATGGTCGGTGCCAGCGCCGCATCCAGCCCGCGTGCCGCAAATGCCGCGCGCAGGGCAGCCTGCACTTCCTCCCAGCGGGCATGATCGAGCGCGTGGAGAATAACGACGTCAGAGGTTGGCGCAGAGCTGGTAAGTGTCATCTTCCTTGAGACTGTCGATATACGCATCCTGCAGCCAGTCGTCACACAGGGCCGCGTCAATGGCAAAGCCCATCAGTGCTGCTTTACGCGCGACGGGATCTTCTACCGGCTTGCTGCCGATGCCAGCGCCCTCGATCAGGCAGTTGGCGGCAGCCAGGCTGCGCCAGACACGATCATCCGCACGTTCCGGCGGTGGCAAACCCGTATCGACCCCCATGAAATCGGCAAAACGCTCGGGCAGCTTCCACTGGGTGACGGCTTCGCGGCCGACCTGGAAACGATCAAAACCAAACACCGACTGTTCGGCAGTGGTACTGGCACAGCCCTCCGCATGAATCAATTCCATTACCTTGCCATAGCGTGCCTGATCATGGGTGAACATCAGCACCGCCCCCATGTCGTGCATCAGACCAGCGATGAAGGCCTCGTCCTTTTCCTTGCCGCCACCCAGCACCTGGCAGATGTTGCGACCGGCAATGGCCGTCAATAAGGAATGCTGCCAGATGTGCAGACGGAAGGAAGGATCGCGCGACTTGGAAAACATCGAACGGCTGAAAGCCAGCATCGCCAGCGAGCGCACGACGTTGAAGCCCAACACGCTGATGGCAATCGGAATGGTGGCGATCTGCCGGCCACGACTGTAGAGCGGCGAATTGACGACTCGCAGTACCAGTGTCGCCACCCCCTGATCGGAACGCACGAAGCTGTCGAGATCACGGAAACAGTTATTCGATTCCGGATCGAGCCTGATGATGCCGGAAATGATGTCGGCCTGTACCGGAATGTTCTTGTAGTCGATCGACTGCGGGCTCACCAATCACCGTCCCTGAACAAAACGTAGTGCATCATCCGGCGCCAGCGGACGGCTGAAGACATAGCCCTGAATGGTTTGTACGCCAAGCTCATGCAGCATTCTCTGCTGTTCGATCGACTCGGCGCCTTCTGCAATCACCTCCAGCGACAGGCTTGAACCGAGCGCCAGAATGGTACGGACAATCGCTATGTCGTAGCGGTTGTCGAGCAGACCATCGATGAAGGACTTGTCGATCTTCAGGCAATCGATCGGCAGGTGGCGCAGGTGGGCGAGCGACGAATAGCCGGTACCAAAATCGTCGATCGAGAGCGAAAAGCCCAGCGCGCGCAGTTCTTCGAGAACCTTGCGGGCATCTTCGCGGCGCTCCATGGCACCTTCGGTAATTTCCAGTTCGAGGCGGCGTACCGGAGCGCCCGTTTCCGCCAGAATGCGCTGCACTTTCTGCACAAACAGTGCGGAAAGCTGCACCGGGGCCACATTCACCGAGATACGTACCCAGGCAGGCAAGTGCGCATCCCATTCAACCACCTGGCGACACGCGGCGCGCAGTACCCAATCGCCGATGTCGGGAAGCAGGCCCAGTTCATCGGCGAGCGGCAGAAATTCGGCAGGCGGGATCAGGCCGCGTTGCGGATGTTGCCAGCGCACCAGCGCTTCAAAGCCGACCAGGCTACCGTCATTCGCGGCGCACTGCGGTTGATAGTGCAACAGCAATTCGTCGGCTGCGATGGCACGGCGAATTTGCCAGTCCATATCGAAGCGGCGCTCTGCATCCTCGGTCAACTGGGGCGTGAAAAACTCGAAGCGGTTGCGGCCAAGGTGCTTGGCACGATACATGGCCGAATCAGCGGCCTGTATCAGTCGCTCGGGCATATCGCCATCCTGCGGGAAGCGACATAGCCCCATTGACGCGGCCGGTATCACGTCGTGGCCTTCGAGCGTTAACGGCTGGGAGAGAGTGCGCAACACCCGCTCGGCCCATTCGGCCAACTGTTGCGGCGTACCGACCTGCTTCAAGACGATGACAAACTCATCGCCCCCCCAGCGTGCCAATGTATCCTCGCGGCGCACCACCTGGCCGAGACGCTGCGCGACCTGGATCAGAAAATCATCGCCGGCACTGTGGCCCAAGGAGTCGTTGATGGTCTTGAAGTGGTCAAAGTCGATGAAGGCCAGCACCAGTTGTCCGCCATTCTCTGTCGCCTGCAACACGTCATGCTGCAAGCGGTCATTGAGCAATGTGCGGTTTGGCAAACCGGTCAACGGGTCATGACTGGCGAGAAATTGCAGCTTTTCTTCGGCCTGCTTGATCTGGGTGATATCCGTGAATACAGCGACGTAATTACGCAGGTTGCCTTTTTCGTCGCGCACCGCCGTCATCGAACCCCATTGCAGGTAGGCCTCACCGTTCTTGCGCTTGTTCCAGATCTCGCCGCGCCAGAAACCGGTTTCCAGCGTCTTCTGCCACATCTCGCTGTAGAACTCGGCCGGATGATGACCCGACTTGAGAATGCTGGCCTTCTGCCCGACGATTTCATCTTGGGCATAGCCGGAGATTTCGCAAAACGCCCGGTTAACCGCCGTGATGGAAGCGCCTGCATCCAGCATCATGATCGACTCGGCGGCGTTTTCGAAAACCGTGTCGGACTGGCGCAGCTTGTCGTCAATCAGACGACGTTCGGACACATCACGGAACACCAATACCATGCCTTCGACCTGACCATCGGTGAGGATTGGCGTACCGATGTACTCCACCGGGAAATGGGTGCCATCCTTGCGCACAAAAAAATCATCGTCACTTTGCACCACGTGACGCTCACGCAAACCGCGAAGAATCGCACAAGCCTCAGGCGGGTGGGGCGCGTAATTGGGCCGCGTTGCATGAATCAACTGATGCAATAGCTCGCCGAGCATGTCCTCTTGCGCGAAACCGAGCAGCTCGCAGCCCTTTGCATTGACGAGAGTGATGTGTCCTTCGCGGTCGAGCCCGATGACACCCTCTCCGGCCGACTGGAGAATGGCGTTATTGCGGCGCTGGATTTCGTCGATGGCAATCTGATATTCCTGCCGCTCGGTGACATCCCGTGAGTTGATCACCAATTCACTCGGACGACCGAGCTTGCGCTCCACAATGCACTTGATGGTCGATTCGACCCAGATCAGTTTGCCCTGCGGCCCGAGGCAGCGATACAGATGGGTTTCCGGCATCGCATCGCCTAACACGCGATCCAGCGCCAGGCCAAGTTGGGACCGGTCGTCGGGATGACAGAGTTCCTGAAGCAGGGTGCCAACGAGCGCTTGCGGCGCGACGCCGAACATCTCGAGCGAAGGGGGAGAAACAAACAGAAAGCGGCCGGTTGTGTCATGCCGGGAAATGACATCGGTCGAATGCTCGGCCAGCAGCCGGTAGTTCTGCTCCGTGACACGCAAGGCTTTTTGCGTAAGGATTTCGACCAGGGTCAGGCTCAAGGCATGGGCGGCATCGGTCTCGACCGCGCTCCATGGCAATGAATGGCCACGGGCAGTCTGCCGCCATACTTCGAAGGAGTGACGTGGCTCGATACGTGCTCCCGACGCATCCACCACTAGAGACTTTTCTGGATTGCCCGCCCAAGGAATGTCCTGGACCACCTCACGGCGGAACCACAGAAGGTAGTTGTCAAATTCGGCATCCAGCGCGACGGCCAACAAACCTGAAGCGACATCCGTGTAAGCGCCGGCTGTCGGCAAATGCTCCATCAAGGATTCGATACAAAGGATTTCTTTGGCCCTCATGCGACCTCTGGCCATCACGGTGATTTCCTCGACCTGGTCTACATCGGGCGTCAGGCCCACAAAAAAGTGACGATTGCCGATGTTGATCACCGCGCCGGTGGCGCGCACCAGCGCGAGGATTTCCGATTCCATCAACTTGATGATGTAGCCGAGGTCGGTCGTCTCGCGCAGCATGCCAGTCAACACCATGAGCGTTTCACGTACCTGATTCAGGTAGGTGTTACGCTCGACCGATTCAATGTTGCCCAGCTGCATCGACACCGTCTTGCCGACAAACTCGCACAGCTCGCGTAGCTGAAAAGGGACGGCGCAGGGGGTGGCATGATGGCAGGCGATCATGCCCCAGAGTCGACCGCTGACCAGCAGCGATACGGTAATGCTGGCGCGCGCACCCATATTACGCATGTAGTCGATATGAATCGGCGACATGGCGCGCAGCACAGCAAAGCTCATGTCGAGCGGCCGATTGGTCAGCGGGTTGACCGCGGGTTGCAAGGGCGAGGGCAAGGCCTCCGTGTCGGCCAGGACGCGGATGAGGTTCTTCGTGTACAACGCGCGCGCCTGGGGCGGGATATCGGAAGCCGGGAAATGGTTGCCCAAGAGGCTCGGCAAAGCATCGGTTCGCGCCTCGGCAATCACTTCACCATCCCAGTTGTGGGCAAACTGATAGACCATGACGCGATCGAAGCGGGTCAGCTGCTGCATCTGGGTCGCAATAAATTTGGCATATTCCCGCACATCCATGGCGCGCTCAAAGCGCCACAGTGCATCACGGATAGACGTAAATAGATGGCCGAAATACCCATCCCCTTCGGCCTGTGCCGGCTCGAACTCGAGGATCAGCAGGCCTTCGCTACGATGCGCCTGCACGGCAATGCGCCGCAGCGCGCCACCGAAGGGAATGTCCAGCACGGTCAAGACCGACGGGCGCAGCTCGCCGCCGAGTGGCAGCTTGCGGACCTGATCGACCCGCTCGTCGCCGATCAGGCTGGCCAGGGGGGTATGCAGTAATTGCTTTGCTGACAGGCCAAACATTGCATCGACACTGGCACTGACGACCTTGATATTCATGTCCACGTCGACACCGAGCAGCACCCCGTAAGGCTGCACACCACCGGCCAGGTGGATAGGCTCTGCCTCGCAGCGCTGCAGCGCATTCGCAATATTCTGATCGGCTAGTTGCATTGCGGCTCCGCCCACAAGAGCGCCATGTCAAAGGCTGATCGCAATTGTTCGAACATCCGGATCGCCGCCGGCACCGCCAAGGCTGTCTGCCCAACAGGGCAGACACTTGAGGCAAAGGCCCAGAATTTGCGCCAGTGCGTGTCGGTTTCGGCCCCCCAGCCATTAAAGAATGTCGCACCGCGGCCACTCTCCACGCCAATACGCAGCTTTAATTGTCGCGAAATGATCTGACCCCCCAGCGTCGAGCCTTCGATCACGTAGAGCATGCCAACCAGCTCGGCCACGCTACCCGGAAAAGGGGGCACCCAAGGTTCGACCGGCAGCGCATCCGGCAAACCAAAATGGGTGAGATCTGCCTGCAGCCAGGCCACCCGATTAGCCAGTTCGAAATCGGCGCCGAGCGCCGTAATTTGGCGGGCAAACAAAGCCTGCAGGGGGACATGCACCCACCACATGGTACGAAGAACCCGCAAATACTGCGGCAACGTGAGATCTGGCCTGACCAGCGGTGCGACCAGCGGGTGGTGATCGATGTCATGGTGCGCCCCACGCGTCGCTTCGCGCAAGCGCATTGCAAGCAGATCGGTAGTGGGCGAATTGGGCTGAAGCATGGCTAAGAAGATGGATACCTCGAGGACTCTAGCAAAGTATCGGACGCCGTGGGTGAAGCACCTGTAAAATCAAGCCTATTCAGCCATTTTCACTTTCATTTCATGGCCAAAGTATTTATCTACGACTCCACCCTGCGCGACGGCGCGCAGGCGCAGGGCATTTCCTACTCCGTCGAGGACAAGCTCAAGATCGTCGAGCGCCTCGACGCGCTGGGGGTTACCTACATTGAGGCGGGCAATCCCGGCTCGAATCCGAAGGACCTGGAATTCTTTACTCGTGCTGCCACCCTGAAACTGGCTCACGCGAAGATGATCGCCTTTGGCGCCACGCGCAAGGTTGGCATCCGCGTCGCGGACGACGCCAACCTGCAGTCCCTGCTCAAGGCCAACACGCCGGCCGTGGCGATCTTCGGCAAGAGCTGGGACTATCAGGTGCTGGAAATCCTGCGCACCACGCTCGACGAAAACCTGCGCATGATCGGCGACACCATCAAGTACCTGAAGCAGCACGGCAAGGAAGTCGTCTTCGATGCCGAGCATTTCTTTGATGGCTACAAGGACAACGCCGATTATGCGTTGAAGACGCTCGCCGCCGCCGCAGAAGCAGGCGCAGATTGCCTGTGCCTGTGCGATACCAACGGCGGCTCCTTCCCCGACGAAATCTTCGAAATCACCTGCACTGTCTGTGCGCAGTTTCCGAACACCGCCGTCGGCATTCACTGCCACAACGACAGCGAGATGGCGGTAGCCAATTCGATCCGCGCCGTGCAGGCCGGCGCGACGCAGATACAGGGCACCATCAACGGCCTCGGCGAGCGCTGCGGCAATGCCAATCTCTGTTCGATCATCCCCAACCTGCAGCTCAAGCTCGGTTTCGCGTGCATTCCCGCGGCGGCGATGCGCCACCTGACCAATGTCGCCCGCTCGGTCAGCGAAATCGCCAACCTGCCCCTGAATGATAAAGCGCCCTATGTCGGCGGCCACGCCTTCGCCCACAAGGGTGGCATGCACATCGACGCGGTGGTAAAGAATCCGATCTCCTACGAACACATCAACCCCGAGCTGGTCGGCAACAGCCGCCGCGTGCTGATGTCGGAAGTCGCCGGGCGCAGCACGCTGCTGGCACGCATCAATGCCATCGACCCGACCCTGACCAAGGATTCGCCCGAGACGAGAAAGATCATCGATCGCCTCAAGGAACTCGAGCACGAGGGCTATCAGTTCGAGGCTGCTGAAAGCTCCTTCGATCTCGTCGTGCGCAAAATGCTCGGCCGCTACACGCCCTTCTTCGAACTGGTCGAGTTCAAGGTCATCGCCAACGAGCCGGCGGTCAACGATGTCAACTCGTCGGTGATCATCAAGGTACGCGTCGGCGATCAGGAAGTGCTCACCGTCGCGGAAGGCGATGGTCCGGTCAATGCCCTCGACAAGGCGGCACGCAAGGCACTCGAACGCCTCTACCCGGCGATCGGCCAGATCCGCCTGACCGATTACAAGGTGCGCGTACTCGATTCCGACCAGGCCTCCGCCGCCAAAGTGCGCGTACTGATCGAATCAACCGACGGCACGGAAAGCTGGACAACCATCGGCGTCTCCACCGACATCATCAATGCGTCATGGCAGGCACTGGTCGACGCCATGGACGTGAAACTGATTCGCGACCAGGAACAGCAAACCCCTCATTGACCCACCCAAGCAAGGAACACACATGGCTGGCAAAACGCTTTACGACAAACTCTGGGAATCGCACGTCGTCCGCGAGGAATCTGACGGCACCTGTCTGATCTACATCGACCGCCACCTGATGCACGAGGTAACCAGCCCGCAAGCCTTTGAGGGGCTACGGCTGACGCAGCGCAAGGCTTGGCGCAAGGACAGCATCGTCGCCAACCCGGATCACAACACGCCGACCAATAACTGGGACGGCGGCATCAAGGACCCGATCTCGCGCCTGCAGGTCGAGACGCTCGATGCCAACATCAAGGACTTCGGCGCGCTGGTGTACTTCCCCTTCAAGCATGCCAATCAGGGCATCATCCACGTCATCGGCCCGGAGAATGGCACCACGCTACCGGGCATGACGGTCGTCTGCGGCGATAGCCACACCTCGACGCACGGTGCCTTCGGCGCACTCGCCCACGGCATCGGCACCTCGGAAGTCGAACATGTGTTGGCCACGCAAACACTGGTGGCCAAGCGCTCCAAGCGCATGCTGATCAAGGTGGACGGAAAAGTCGGCGCTGGCGTGACGGCGAAGGACATTGCACTGGCGATCATCGGCAAGATCGGCACGGCCGGCGGCACCGGCTACGCCATCGAGTTCGGCGGTGAGGCGATTCGCGCACTGTCGATGGAAGGCCGCATGACCTTGTGCAACATGGCGATTGAAGGCGGCGCACGCGCCGGTCTCGTGGCGCCCGATGAGAAGACCTTCGAATACCTCAAGGGTCGCCAGTACGCGCCCAAGGGTGGCGACTGGGACAAGGCCGTGGCCTACTGGAGGACGCTGGTCTCGGACAAGGATGCCAAATTCGATGCCGTCGTCAAACTTGATGCGGCCAAGATTGAACCCCAGGTCACCTGGGGCACCTCGCCCGAGCAGGTGTTGCCGGTGGGCGCCAAGGTGCCGAATCCCGCCAGGGAAGCCGACCCGCAAAAGCGTGCCGGCATCGAGCGGGCATTGGCCTACATGGGCCTCAAGGCCGATACGCCGATCGACCAGATCCCGATCGACAAGGTCTTCATCGGCAGCTGTACCAACTCGCGCATCGAGGATCTGCGTGCCGCCGCCACCGTTGCCAAGGGCAAGCAGAAAGCCGCCAACGTCAAGCTCGTGCTGGTGGTGCCGGGCTCGGGTCAGGTCAAGCGCCAGGCCGAAGCGGAAGGTCTCGACAAGGTCTTCACCGCCGCCGGTTTCGAATGGCGCGAACCGGGCTGCTCGATGTGCCTGGCAATGAATGCCGACCGCCTCGCCCCCGGCGAGCGCTGCGCCTCCACCTCCAACCGCAACTTTGAAGGCCGCCAGGGCGCCGGTGGCCGCACCCACCTTGTCAGCCCGGCAATGGCCGCTGCCGCCGCCATCGCCGGCCACTTTGTCGATATCCGGAGTTTCTGAACATGAAAGCATTCACTACGATTAATGGCCTCGTCTGCCCGCTCGACCGCGCCAACGTCGATACCGACGCCATCATCCCGAAGCAGTTTCTGAAATCCATCAAGCGCTCGGGCTTCGGCCCCTTCCTGTTCGATGAGTGGCGCTACCAGGATGTCGGCGAACCCGGCATGGACTGCACGAACCGTCCGCTAAAGAAGGACTTTGTCCTGAATCAGGCACGCTACAAGGGCGCACAGGTTTTGCTGGCGCGCGACAACTTCGGCTGCGGTTCCAGCCGCGAGCATGCGCCGTGGGCGATTGAGGACTGCGGTTTCTGCGTCATCATCGCGCCCTCGTTTGCCGACATTTTCTTCTCGAACTGCTACAAGAACGGCATCCTGCCGATCGTTGCTTCAAATGAAATCGTCGACCAGCTGTTCCGCGAATGCGTCGCGCAAAAGGGCTACAAGCTGCGCGTCGATCTGGAAACGCAGACGGTGCGCAATCCGGCCGGCGAGTGGTTCAGCTTCGACATCACGCCGCATCGCAAGCACTGCCTGATAAACGGCCTCGACGAAATCGGTCTGACACTGCAGCACGCCGACGCGATCAAAGCTTTTGAGAAAAAGCACAAGGCCGCGCAGCCCTGGCTGTTCAATTGATCTAGCGGTACGCGGGGGAAAGCCATGCTGCTTTGGTTAGTCATCCTCTACCTGGTGATTTCGGTCGGCATCGGCCTCTTCGCCGCGACGCGCGTACACAACGCGCGTGACTACATCGTTGCGGGACGAAACCTGCCTTTCCATTTTGTACTGGCCATGGTGTTTGCAACCTGGTTCGGCGCGGAAACGGTACTGGGCATCTCCGCGACTTTCATTGAGGAAGGTTTTCGCGGCCTGATCTCCGATCCACTCGGTGCCGCGCTCTGCCTCGTGTTGTTCGGCCTGATCTTTGCGCGGCCGCTCTACCGCATGAACCTGCTGACGCTGGGTGACTTTTTCCGCATCCGCTACAACCGCCAGACCGAACTGGTGCTGTCGATCTGCATCGTGCTCTCCTACCTCGGCTGGGTCGGTGCGCAAATGACGGCGCTGGGGCTGGTCTTCAATGTCCTCTCCGACGGTGTCGTGTCGATGAATCAGGGCATCATCATC
>Ga0247844_1007068_pt1 | contig 13015 bp, 8 predicted proteins | sample LaCtaG_FD_192421 | JGI IMG/M metagenome (GOLD analysis project Ga0247844, IMG submission 192421) | Freshwater microbial communities from meromictic Lake La Cruz, Castile-La Mancha, Spain - LaCruzMarch201714.5m_1 | ecosystem: Environmental > Aquatic > Freshwater > Lake | place: Spain: Castile-La... | reverse complement strand
CTCCGGAGGGATGGGCTCTGCCCGTCCGTTTTTGGGGCGCGGGTTTTTGGATGGGGTGTTGGCGCTGGGGGTTGGGCGCGCGCGGGGATAATGGCGCGCCAGCGCCGGTAGGGCGTGGCCTCTCTCCGAGCCGCAGGCCGGACGCGCCGGGGGAGGTGGTGTGTTCACGCGGAACGCGAGGCGGGTCCGGCCTGGTGGAGTAATGGGAGGACTCCGCGGGCGAGCGAGGCCCACGCCCTACCATTTTCGCGCGAGCGGGGGTGGGTTGGTGGTTCGGAAGTCGGTGAGGGCGGAACTACTGGGAGGCGGGGAGGATGTCGAAGAGTCCGGGGGCGGCGCCGGGGGTGTTTGGGCGCACGAAGCCGAGGATGGCGCCAGTTTTGCGGTTGAGGAGGCCTTGAATGGTGGCGGTGGCGGGCTTGTCGGAGCCGGAGAGGTCGGTGAGGGAGTTGTATTGGATGGTGGCGGTGAGGGAGCCGGTGGAGGGGTTGAAGGCGAATTTGCCTCCTAGAATGAATTGGCCCGGGGAAAACGAGAAGGCGAGTTTGTTGTCGATGCCGCGGGTGACGGTGCCGGTGGAAAAGAGGAAGGAGGGGTGCTCCATGAAAAGGTCGGCGGAGAGCCATGGGACGACGGGGTCGGTTTTTCCGGGCTTGGGATGGCGGACGAGCGCGAGGGCGACGGGAGCGGTGCCGCGGAGGGAGGCGCCACCGGTCCAGTCGGCATCGGGGGAGGGCTTCTTGAAGGCCCAGGCTCCGAGCGGTGCTTTTCCTTTGGCCAAAAGGAAAAGAGGAAGGAAGGGGCCGGAGTCTTCGGAGACGAGGGCGCTGGATCCGGAGAGTTTGGTGCCATCGGGAAGAGTGGCGGCGAGGCGGGCGGTGCCGGCGGGGGCGAGGGCGGCGGAGCCGATGGTTGTGCCTTGAAAGGCGCCGAGACTGGTGGCGAAGAGGGTGTGGAGGCCGGCTTCGGAAGGCGGGAGGGGGGCGGTGCGGGTGTGGGCCTCGCGGTAGGCGAGGATGGGGAAGGTTTGTTCAGCGAGGGTGGCGGTGCCGCGGAGGGCGGCTTCGGGGGAGGTGGGAGGCTCGAGAAGAATGGAAGCAGAAACGGTGCGGCCAACAAAGCCGGACCATTGAAGGCGACCGTCGGGCTGGAGGGCGCCCTTGCCCTTGAGGGCAAGCGTGGTGTTTCCTTGGGCGACGGAGAGCGAAAAGGAGAAGGCCCCGGCGGGGGCGGATTTCGAGGGTTTGGTGACCGAGAGGTCGAGTATCCCGGTGATGCCTGCCCAGGAATTTGCGGGAAAGGCGGTGCCCACGGGGGGGAGGGAGAAACCGGATGGGCCAAGGGGGCCTTTCCATTTGCCAGGGGAAGGCACGGCGGCGTGGAGGGGGGCGGAGGCGAAAGCGAGAAGGGCGAGAAGGGCGAGGGTTTTGCAGATCGAGGTCATGGTGTGATCGGGTGGACTTGGTTGGTGGATTCGGGTTGCGGGGGGGTTATTTGGGAAAAGCGGAGAACTGCCCTTTGGCAAGGCCGGCGGCGAAGCCGAGGATCGAGCCTGTGGAGGTGTCGCGGTATTTCTGGTTGACGGCCCCGAAGAGGAGGGCGGAGGGTTTTTTGGAGCCGGGAAGGGAGAACGAGCCGGTGACGAGGCCGGTGGCGGGTGTAATTTTGAGGGAGACGGAGCCACCGGGGAGGGAGGCGCGGAGGGAGGCGGGTTTGGTAAAAAGAATGTCCCCGTCGGTGCCTGCGAGGTTTTCTGCGGCGAGGGAGAAGGCGGCGGGAGCTGTCCAATCCAGGGCGGGGCGGGACCGGGATGGAGGAGTGTAGGCGGAGAGGTGGGACCATCCATAGAAGGGTGTGGCCCCCTTGACGAGCCAGGTGGTGGTTCCCCCGCTCCAGTCATGAGACGGGGAAGCGGCTGTGCGGGTGGCCAAGCCTGAGACCAGGCCGGAAGCGGAAGGGAGGGTAAAAGAAAACGGAAGGGCGAGGGAGGGGCCGCAGGCGCCCCAGACGAACGAGGAGGCGGAGAGTTTTGATCCGTTGGCGAGAGTGCCGGTCCAACGGACGATGCCCGAGGGAAGGATTTTGGCGGAGGCGACCCCGATATCCACGACGGAGTCGAGGGTGGGAAACGAGGTGAGGAAGGCGGTGGCCTGTCCGGCCTCGGGAGCGGAAAGGGGGTTGGTTTTCGAGTGGAAAATGTTTTTTCCAGCCAAAACCCCGTAGGAAATGCTGGCGGCGGAAATGTTGCCGGAGAAGAACCGGTTGTTGGCGTGGTCGTCGGTAAGGGTGAGGGAGACTTCTGCGGCCGGGACGCCCTTGGTGGAGGATTTCCATTGGCTGGAGAGGGAGCCATCGGCCCCGAGAGCCCCCTTGCCCGTGAAGCGGAGAGTGCGATTGCCGTCAAAGACCGAAAGACTGGCGGAGTAGGAACCGTGGGGGGAGGAGGGGGACGGGGAGGCGACCGTGATATCGATGCGGCCATCGAGGGACTCGAAGGAATCGGCCGAGGAGGGGGAGGAGGCTTGGGCCAACCAACCGGCGAGCCCGGAATAGGTGCCTGCGCGGAGTGCGTCGGGGGATTGCCCAGCCTGCTGGATGGTGAAATCCATACCGTTCAGATTGACGGTGAAGGTGCGCTCGGTCGGGGCGGGGTTCGCGGGAATGCTGAGGCGGAGGTTGCCCTTTCCGGTGGTGGCATTTTTGGCAAAAGCAACTAGGGCCGAGGAAGCGGAGGCGCTCCAATCGCCGGAGAAGGGAATGGAGAGACTCGCGAGACCGGGACGTGCACGAAGGGGCGCGAGCGGGCGGCTGCCGAGTTGGGAAACAAGGTGGGGTTGGCCGCCAATGACGAGGATAGCCCCGCGAGAGTTCGGGCCGGTATTTTCCGAAACGGAAACCGTGAGGAGGGAATGATCCGGAGAGGGGGTCGTGGAAATCCATAGTGGAGCGCCGGAGAGAGTCACCGGGGAGCCAGTGGAGGGAGTTTGGATTTGATAATTTTGAGCGGCTGGGTCGAGGGTTTTTGTGCGAGGGGAAACCGGAGGGAGGCCCACCGGAGCGCCTTCGGGCAATTCCCCCTCGTGCGAAAGGATGGCAAAGGAATCCGTGAACCCAAGGAAACGGGAGCCGGTCCAGACCAGCGAGGCGAGGTCGTCGGGAACGGGCTGGCTGGTCCATTGGAAACCATCGGTGGAGGCGAGTATCCCAGCGGTGCCGATGGCATGGAAGCGCGAGCCGTTCCAGAGAACCAGGCGTTTGGAGGGATCCACGTGGGGTGCCACGGCGACGGGCCACCAGCGGTTGTTGTCAAAAACGAAGAAGGTTTCGAGGTTGCGGGGGATTTCTCCGAGGAGCGAGCCGCCGGGAGCCAGCTTGGCGGTGCGGGCGACCAGACGGGTTCCGTCGGAAGCAACCGACACGGCGTGGTTGGCGGCGGGAACGGGGCGGCCGGGAAAATCGGCGGCGAGTTTTTCCTTGGAGTCGGCGGGGAGGGAAGGAACTTGGGACCAATCCAGGCCGTTCGAGGAAAGAAAAATCCGGCCTGGATGGAGGAGGAGGACAAACCGGGAGCCATCCCAAAAAAGAGTCTCGGGGTTGTCCTCGGTGGGAGGCTGCAAATCACGCAGGGCGGGGAGGGAAACGGGAGTCCAGTCGATCCAATTGGACGAGGAATAAAGGTCACGCTTTGCGGAGTAGGAGAGATCCAGATCATAGGTTTGCTCCCGGACCAGAGCAAGAACCGGGGATTGAGCGGGATTCGCAGCTATGGAGACAACCTCGCCCTCGAACGGGGTGTCGGTGACCGAGGCGTTGCCCATATTTTTCCACCCCCCCTCGAAGAGTCCGTAAAAACCCGGAGGGGTTGCCGAAGTGCCAAGGGAATAACCGACGATCCGGTTGTTCACCACGGACAGCGTGGTCAGGCCCTCGACCGGCGCGGGGGACGGCATGTGCCAAGCGTTGGGGTTGGAACTTGTATAGAGGCGGACCTCTGCGGCACGGGAAACATTTTTATCGATGGCGGCAGCAAAATTTCCGAGACCGACCGCAGCGAAGCGGGGGGCGTAGAGCAGGTTCGAGGGGATGGCCGATGCGGACTCGATGGTCATGGGTTGGCCGGACTCAAGGACGGCAACGAGGCCGCGCTCACCGACGAGCAATGTGGAGGAGGTGGAGAGAATCGTCGCCGAGTAGGGTATCGGAGAGGCTCCCGCCGGGAGTTCGATCACATCCCAGGAGGTGGCATTCGAGCGATGGAAGCGGTTCTTTTGCAAATCCAGGAAAATCCACCCTTGAGCGGCAGGAAAAACCCGGAAATCCGGGGAGGCGCCGACAGGAGGCGCCAGTTCCTTCCAACTCTCCCCGTCCGAGGAAGTCCGCAAAACGGGTTGTCCAAGCGCCGAGCGGCCAGCGGCCAAAAACCCCTCGGGGCCGCCTTGGAGAAGAAAAATGGAAGTGAGCGAAGGGAGTGAGGCAGGGGTCCAGGCGAGGCCATCCAGGGTCGTAACGGCTTTCCCCGTGGAATCGACAGCCAGGATTCTGCCACCTGAGATCACGGCATCGGCAAGGACCGCCCCCAGCCCGATTCCGGTTAACGAACGGAGAACCCGATTCTCTGGAGGAAGGCCGGACCATACGCTCTCCCTTCCGATGCAAACGATCCGACCGCCGATGACAAACAGGCGGCTTGCGTCCACAGAGCCGTCGCGAAGCGCCCATTCAAGCCCATCGGAGGACTCCCAGAGGCCGGCGCCCGGACCGGTCGCGAGAAAGGAATTCCCGGACCAAATGGCGGACGAAAGGGTCTTCCCGTTGGAAATCGAGGGCAGAGCGCGCCAGGGTCCGTTGGTAGTCCTGACTACCGCGGCACCATGGGCCCCCACGGCAACAAAAGTGGAAAGGTCCGGTTTGGCCACCGCGGAAAGAAGCCTTGCTCCCTGGGGGAGCGGATCCTCCCAAACCCAAGCGGCCAGAGCGGGGTCGGCCAGCAGCAGGACTGAGGTGAGGATCACGCGAAGGGGCCGGAAAATCGGGGTGCTAATCATATTGGCATGCAGGAGTCGAGACTTGTGGGGCGGGGAAAAAAAAATTTCTCCCTCGCGCCTAAGCTGCAACGAAAATACCCCGTGAATAATTTCCGTCAAATGCCAATCGCAATGCCATGTTGCGCCGTCGAGACTGCCCGGCGGCGATCCCCTCGCGTTTAAAGGCGTATAATACTATTTATTTTCGATATTATTTTCTCTTGATATCAGTTCGCACGCGATCCGAGAGTTTCATTCACGCGTTATCTTTCAACGATACTATCCATTTTGAAGATTGACAGAACGCTCATCCATTCGTGATTTAGAGAAGGATGAAAGCAAAGGTAACCCAGCCCCATACCAAAGGAACCCCCGGCGAAGTGTTGAAATCTTTTTTCATGGACCCTCTCGGTCTCTCGGCCTACCGGGTGGCCAAGGACATCGGGATCACGCCGATCGCGATGAGCCACATCCTGCGCGGGAAGCGGGGAATAACCCCATCGGTTGCGCTAAGGTTGGGGTTTTATTTCGGGGTGGATCCAGAGTTCTGGCTCGGACTGCAGGCACACCGTGATCTGGCGGTGGAGGCAGCGGCCAAAAACGGCGATTTAAAAATCGAACAGTGTGCGGCGCTGGAGGGGCGGGCATTTATCTTGAAGGAGACAAAAACACCTGGAGCGAGAAATTGGCAGGTGCTCATGTCGAGACAGCGGAATGGAAACGGAAAAAGTTGAAGTGGGGCTGGGAGTTCCGGGGGGGTTGCGTGGAGGAGGCAGGAAGAGGCTACTGGGTCGGCGGGGGCTGGAGATGAAGTATGCAGGCGTGGTGGAAGAACCACAGGGCCGGCAGGATTTCTTCAACGGAAGTGGGGTGTGGAATGAGGGCCATTATCTCGGCGAGAGATAGCTTTCCGCCGGAGAGACGGAGCAACTCAAGGAGGTAGCCCGACATTTGCATCTGGAGCGGAGGGAGGACGCGTTGAATCTGGAGTTCGACCGAAAGGGAGCGGGTGAATGGAGTCTGTTGAGGAGGGATGCGCTCACGGGGCCAGAAGCGGACGGAGGGCCGCCAGGCGAGGAGGGACACCAGGTCGTGAAAGGGAGGCTCGGGACAGGGGGAGACGGAGAAGAGAAGGTGGCGGTTGATTGGGTGGGCCAAGGAGTCGAGCAAGGCGGCGAGGGACTCTGTCGAGAAGGAGAGCAGGGGCTGAACCCCGCCGAAATTGAGTGCGCGGGAAAGAACGGAGGGAACGTGGAGGGCGGCGGCAAAGTGGAGTCCATGGCTACGGAAAGCGGAAACCCAGTCGGCAAGCGAAAGCGTGGAGGAGGGGAAGGGAACGGAGCCGGCGAACTCGTCACCGGCGAGGGCGGCAGCGAGGTGGAGAAGCGGGGGGGCGTCGCGGGAGATGGAATCGGCGAGGCGGGGCGAGAGGCCGAGGCAGTTGAGGGTATCGGTGGTCTGAACGAAGGGATGGGCATCGCCGCAGGTTTTGAAATAAAGCCTGCCGTGGGGGCGGGAGAGGCAAGCAGAGAGGTTGGCGAGGAAGGCAGCGGTGGCTGAGGGATCGGGAGGGGGCGCAATGGCGAGGACGAGGTCGAAATTGCGGCCGGTGATCTCGGCGAGGTGGGGTTGGTCGGGAGGGGCGGAGAGGGAGGTTAGGTTGCCAAGATGGCGGCGTTTAGCGGAAAGGCGCAGGGAGCGGGCAAGCTTCTCGGAGGGGTCGAGGACGACGATGTCGGCTTGAGGAAGGCTTTTGGCGAGGAGGAGGGCCTCGGCGACGGCTCCGCAGACGAGGACGCGGGACGGCGGGAGAGTCTCGGAGGGGGCCCCGGCGGATAATATCCACGGGACCGGGGGGAGCCTCCAAGAGGGTGCCTGGGTGCGTTGCCTGCGGGAGGAGAGCTTGGCGCTCCCGGGGCCTTCTTTACCTTTAGGGGGCATCGGATGCTCTTTTAGAAGACAGTGGTGGGTAGGGCAAGGCTTGGTTGCGCCACTGGATATGCCGCAAGGTTGGCAGAGGTGGTTTCATTCGCTCGCGAGTCTGGAATGGATGATTGGATGCGGGTGGGGCGTCCGTTCGAGGCCGCGCCTAGCGAGCACGTGAAGAGGTGGAAAGATCAAGCGCTTTTTGGCAAGAGGAGACCGAGTTGCTCAAGGTTTTGAATCGAGCCCTCGTAGAGTCGCTCGATGATAAAGCCAGCGCGCTTGGGATCTGTGATGATCTGGTTGTTTTCGTTGAGTTGGTAATCCCTATTCTCGAGCGACTCGACCATTGCTGCGATGAGGGCTTGTTTGTCGCGGGTGCCGTCGCAAAGGGTGATGAGTTTGGCGACATAGGGATCGGCATTGAGCATCTCTAGGCGCATGGAGCTGATGCGCTGGCCACGGGCCGCCTGCCAGCGGGCGAGCGGAAGGGTTTGCGGATTTGTATGCGAGCTTGCAGGTGCTGGGGATCCGGCGGAGCCAAGAGTGAAGTCCACCATCTTCTTGAAGTAGCCTTGGACTAGGATGCGAGCGATATCGGATTTGACGGCGGCAGGATCTTTACCTTGGAATGTCTCGAGGAGGCTCTCAAAGACCTCGTCTAGGAGTTGGGAGACAGGCAAGGCTCCTCGACCGATGGCTGCGATGCGTGTGAAGAGGTCTGCTGAGATGGGATCGTTGACGCTGAGTTCATTGCCACTAGTGGATGTGAAGACTGCGGGTTGCTGGGAGGTGTAGTTTTGCTTGAGCGAGATGAGGGGATTGACTTGAAGGGATGCGAGACGAGCGGGGTCGATATTGCGGGCGAGCTGGCGATCGCTGTGGCAGAGGAGTGTGCTGCGGAACATGCGATTGCGCACGAAGTCCATGTATTGTTCTGTGGCGAGCAAATTGAGGTTGAGGGACTTGAGCGTCTGGGCAGCGTGCGGGGGGAGATTATCGACGACCATGGTGGAAGGTTCCGCATCGCCAAGATACGCCAATCCGGCAGCGGCGGCGGTTTTGAGGAAGTCGGTGAAGTAGAGAGCATCGTTGTCATCTTCTAAAAAATCGCGAGCGATGTAGCTGTCGTCTACTTTTGAGAGGAGCTCGAGTTCTTGCCGGAGGTATTTGCCGTAGGGGGTCTCCTCAGCGCAAGACTCGGCAAGGAATTTGATGAGGGCCTTTGCTTGGGCGACCTTGGCTGGAGCCTCTGGGATGCCTGCGGTGTGCATGATCATCATATCGCGCAAGGCTCCGCGCATACGCCAACCTGGAAGACAATTGTAACTGATGTAGGCGATACCATCGGGGCTGAGGCGGGACTTGCTGATGCGCAGGATGGCTTCTTTGACCGAGGCTGGAACCCAGGAGTAGATCCCGTGGGTGATGATGTAGTCGAAGGTGCCGAGTTCGTCGCCGAGTTTCGAGATATCCTCATTGATGAAGCGAACATTGGTGAGGCCGGTGACGGCGAGGGTCTCGTTGGCGAGGTCGATTTGTTTTTTTGAGTAGTCAACCCCGAGGAATTCGGCCTTTGGAAAAATCTGGGCCATGGCGAGGAGGTTGGTGCCGCTGCTACAACCGAGTTCTAAAACGCGAGCGGTCTCGGGGGCGGGCGCTTGGAGGGAGAATATCCTGCCAATGGCGGCGAGGCGACCGGGGTGTGTGGCCGGGAAGCTGTAGGGCGGATAAGGAAGGGTGTCGTAGGAGTTGGTTGCGGTGGTGCTCATAATAAAGTGAAAGAAGCCCCCCCACCAGAGGAATGGCGGAGGGGGTGGAAAGTAGAGCGGGAGCAACTCCATAGTGCAAGGATAAAACTTGAGATGATACGGGGCGCGCAGAGGCGTGGCTCTCCCTCGCCTGAGAGGGTTACCGGGTTCCTGATTTCCTTGCTTGCGCTGGGCTGAATTGAGACGATGGGGGACGCTATGAACACTCAAACCGTCGAATTTCTCCGTAGCGAGTCTCCCCAACCTTCAAATGCGATGATCGTTGCTTGGGTGGAGGAAGTTGCTGCTCTAACCCAGCCCTCCAAAATCCATTGGTGCGACGGGTCCGGGAGCGAGGACAAAGCCATGCGGGAGGCGATTGTTGCCTCCGGGGCCGGGTTCTGGCTTGACCCCGACAAGCGTCCGAATTCCCTGCTGGTGCGCAGCGATGCGCGTGATGTGGCCCGCGTGGAGGAGCGCACGTTCATTTGCTCCCAATCCAAAAAGGATGCGGGCCCCACGAACAACTGGGAGGCTCCCGAGAAGATGAAGGCCCGGCTCAAAGGGCTTTACTCCGGCTGCATGCGCGGCCGCACGATGTATGTGATCCCCTTCAGCATGGGCCCGGTCGGCTCCCCGATCGCTCAATACGGCATCGAGATTTCCGACAGTCCCTACGTTGTTGCGAACATGAGAATCATGACTCGGGTGAGCCTGGAGGTTTACAGTCGGATTGAAAAAACAGGCGTCTTTGTGAAGTGCCTTCACTCGGTGGGATGTCCGCTGGAGCCCGGCCAGACCGATGTGCCGTGGCCCTGCAATCCGCCGAACACCTATATTACGCATTTCCCCGAGGAGAGGCTTGTCATGAGCTTTGGATCGGGTTACGGCGGCAACGCCCTGCTTGGGAAAAAGTGCTTTGCGCTGCGCATCGCCTCGGCGATGGCGCGGGATGAGGGGTGGATGGCCGAGCACATGCTCATCCTCGGCATGAAATCCCCCGATGGGGTGAAGACCTATGTCACGGCCGCCTTCCCGAGCGCCTGCGGGAAGACGAATTTTGCCATGATGGTCCCTCCGGCAACGCTCAAAAACGAAGGCTGGGAAATCACCTGCGTCGGCGATGACATTGCGTGGATCAAGCCTGGGCCCGACGGCCATCTGCGGGCGATCAACCCGGAGGCCGGTTTTTTTGGAGTGGCTCCGGGGACATCGTATGCGAGCAATCCGATCGCGATGGACTCCATTAAACGGGACACGATTTTCACCAACGTGGCGCTCACTGATGAGGGGGACGTGTGGTGGGAAGGCATGACGAAGGTGGCGCCTGCGCACCTTGTTGACTGGCACGGCAACGATTGGAGGCCGGGCCAGAGCGACGCGAGCGGCAAGCCAGTCCTGAGCAGCCACCCGAACAGCCGGTTTACCGCGCCTGCGTGCAACTGCCCGGTGATCGATCCGGAGTGGGAGAATCCGGCCGGGGTGCCGGTGAGCGCCATTATTTTTGGTGGGCGGCGATCGACGACGATGCCGTTGATCTTCCAGGCCTTCAACTGGGTTCACGGCGTGTATCTGGGGGCGACGATGGGATCGGAGACGACGGCGGCGGCGGCGGGAGCTGTGGGCCAGGTGCGTCGCGACCCGATGGCGATGCTGCCATTTTGCGGCTACAACATGGGCGACTATTTCGCGCACTGGCTGGAGATGCGCAAGCACATCAAATACGTGCCCCGCATTTTCCATGTGAACTGGTTCCGAAAAACGGAGGAGGGCGCCTACCTCTGGCCGGGATTCGGAGAGAACACACGCATCCTGAAATGGATGGTTGAGCGTTGCCGTTTAGGTGCCCATGCGCTTGAGACCTCGATCGGTTGGCTGCCGGAATATGCGGATATCGACATGAAGGGGCTTGAAAACGATGTGCCTCCGGAGTTGTTCGCGCAGGCGATGAAGATCGACACCTCCGAGTGGCACCGCGAACTGCTCCTGCAGGACGAGCTTTTCATCAAACTCTACAGCGCGCTGCCGAAGGAGATCATCTTCCAGCGGGAGCTTCTCATGTCGCGCCTGTAGGCGGAGGCCCGGCGACCTCGGTTTTCACAACACGTTTTTGAACCAGCGCGGGCTTTGGGGGTTGATGCAGGTGTTGATTTGCTTCACCTCGGTGTAGGCCTCGTAGCCGTAGGTGCCGAGTTCGCGGCCCATGCCGCTCTGTTTGTATCCGCCCCACGGGGCTTCGTTGAATGTGGGGTGGTAGGTGTTGATCCAAGTAATGCCAGCACGCAGGCGGCGGACGATGCGTTGGGCGCGGGCCCCATCGCGGGTGAAGACGGCACCGGCGAGGCCGTAAACCGTATCGTTGGCGAGGCGCACGGCGTCCTCCTCAGTGTCGAAGAGTTGCACGGCGAGGACAGGGCCGAAAATTTCCTCCTTCACGAGTCGCATGCCGGGCTCGGTGTTGATGAAAACCGTGGGTTGAACGAAATTCCCGACGGCGCGGCTATCATTGTAGGCGCTGCCGCCGCAGAGGAGCTCGGCCCCCTCGCAGCACCCGCTGCGGATGTGGTCGAGCACTTTTCTCTGGTGCGCGCGGGAGATGAGCGGGCCCATCTCGGAGTTTGAGTCGAGGCCGGGGCCGACAACGATTTTTCCACAGGCTGCGGCAAGCTTGGGCAGGAAGGTGTCGGCCATGCCGCGTTGGAGAAGGAGGCGGGATCCGGCGCTGCAGACCTCGCCCTGACCGGCGAAGATGCCGAAGAGCGCATACTCGAGCGCGAGGTCGGGGTCGGCATCCTCAAAGAGGATGTTCGGGCTCTTGCCGCCGAGTTCGAGCGAGACCTTCTTGAAGTTCGACGCAGCGGCGGCGAGGATTTTTCGGCCGGTGACGCCCCCGCCGGTGAAGGCGATTTTATCCACAAGCGGACTCTCGGCGAGGAAGGCTCCGACGGGGTCGCCGGGCCCGTAAACGAGTTGGGCGACACCGGGAGGGAACCCCACCTCGGAGATGAGTTCGAACAAAAGCGAGGCGGAAAGAGGGGTGAGTTCCGAGGGCTTGAGAATGCAGCAATTGCCCGCTGCGAGGCCCGGAGCGAGTTTCCACGCCGCCATGAGGAGGGGATAGTTCCACGGGATGATCTGCCCGCAGACGCCGATGGGTTCGCGCACGGTCTGGCACACGATATTCGTGTCGCCGACTTCAAACGTCTGGCCCTGCGGTTTTGTGGCGAGCCCGGCGTAGTAGCGGAAACACCCGGCGGCATCGGCGACGTCGAAGAGCGATTCGCGGAGCGGCTTGCCATTGTTGCGGGTGTCCATGTCGGCGAATTCCCCGGCGCGGGCCTCGAGGAGATCGGCGAGTCGGAAGAGCTTCGACGCCCGCTCGCCCGCAGGTGTGCGCGGCCAGGGGCCTTCGTCAAACGCCTTGCGAGCGGCGAGGATCGCCCTCTGCATATCCTTGGTGGAGGACTCCGCCGCCTCGCCGAGTTTCGAGTTGTCGGCGGGATTATGATACGCCCTCACCGCTCCGTCGATTGCGGGAACGAAGACGCCGTCGATGTGGTTTTTCAGACTCATTTTTCACCTCCCTGGCTTCCAGAGCGCTGCGTTGAGGCAGGCCCAGAGGTGGATGATCCAGCCGAGCGTTCCCAGGCTGATGACCCACAGAACGCTCGAGCCGATGATGAAGATCAGTGCGGCAAGGAAGCGCCCTTGAACCAACTGACCCAACCCCGGGATGACTAAACTGCACAATGCCGCGATGACATTTCCTGCTGATCCTTGTTGCACGCTCATGGAGGAAAATATCCCGCGACGGTAGGATTTTCGCAAGCGATTCCGGACGTCGCAAGCGGGCGCGCAGTCCGTGCGGGAGAGAGGATTTTGCGTGACATCGACGGATGGTTTTTTAAGGTGCGGGGAGCAGGTTGGATTCCATTTTTTTGGCGAGACTTGCGAGACTGTGAGAGCCATGAGGACCCCCCGAAGAGCTTTACGAACGCCTGCTGCTCCGCCTGTGGATGTTGCGGGAGAGCCATGCTCCGCGCCTGCCGTGGTCCGTGCCGGGGCGGGTTGGCGGCATGAGCACTGGGAGTCCGGCATTGTGAAAGCGGCGATCATTCTGCTGGCTTGTCTGTGGATTTACTCGCCTGTCTACGATGGGGAGTGGTTGTGGGATGACGACTACCTGCTCACGGAAAATGCGGTGGTGCAGTCTCCGAGCGGGCTTGCGAGCCTCTGGTTGGCTCCGGCGACGGCGGATTACTTTCCCCTCACGATGAGCGCGCTGTGGTTGCAGTGGCGATTTTTCGGCTTGGACTC
>Ga0247844_1007066_pt1 | contig 13018 bp, 11 predicted proteins | sample LaCtaG_FD_192421 | JGI IMG/M metagenome (GOLD analysis project Ga0247844, IMG submission 192421) | Freshwater microbial communities from meromictic Lake La Cruz, Castile-La Mancha, Spain - LaCruzMarch201714.5m_1 | ecosystem: Environmental > Aquatic > Freshwater > Lake | place: Spain: Castile-La... | reverse complement strand
AAAGAGCAATTCCGTTTCCTGGCAAATTCCATACCCAACCTTGCGTGGTGGGCAACCAGGGAAGGCTACATCATCTGGTATAACCAACGCTGGCATGAATACACTGGAACTACGCCGAACCAGATGGAAGGGTGGGGCTGGCAGAGTGTCCTTGACCCGGCGATACGGTCTCAAGTCATGGAGCAGTGGACGGCGGCGCTTTCCACCGGTGAACCGTTTGAAATGGAATTCCCTCTGCGCAGAGCTGACGGAGTATTCCGATTCTTCCTGACGCGTGTTGTACCGATGAAGGACACTAAAGGCAAGATCCTCAAATGGTTTGGCAGCAACACCGATATCACAGAACTGAAGCAGACTCAGGCGAAGCTCCTCAAAAACAACGATGAGCTGGAAAATCGTGTGCGTAAGCGGACCGCCCAGATCGAGGAAGTGAATATTCTGCTGGAGCAGCAGAGGGAATTTATCACATCTGTTGCAGATGCTATCCCCTGTTTGATCGCTTACTGGGACAAGAATCTGATCTGCCGCTTCGCCAATTCATTCTGTCGGGAGTGGTTTGGCCGTAAATCGTCCGAAATAATTGGTATTTCACCGCAGGAGTTGCTTGGGGAATCTCTGTTCCACCAGAACGAGCCATATATTCTGCGGGCATTGCGGGGAGAGCCGCAGCATTTTCATCGCAATATGGTCAAGGCCGATGGTTCGACAGCTTATGCCTCAGTGCAATATACGCCAAGATTTGAAAACGGTAGACCCAGTGGTTTTTACGTTCTTATTGCCGACATAACTGATCTAAGGCTAACGCAGATCACGCTGCAGGACACCCAGCTCGCAATGGATTGTGTCGGTATCGGCATACTTTGGGTCGAGGTACGAACCGGTAATTTATTATATGTAAATGAGCATGTTACTGAAACATTAGGCTATACGGTTGATGAACTGCTTAGCATGAACATAATCGATATCGACAGGAGTTCTACGAGTGAGAGCTATGGTCGATTTGCTGAAATTATGACCCGACAGAAACAGGCCACGTTTGAAATTATAGCCATAGCTAAAGATGGCCATTCCTGCCCGAGAGAATTATCTCTGAATTACGTAGCAGCCAATGATATCTACCCGGAGCGCTTCATTATGTTTGCTACAGACATAACCGCGCGCAAGGAGGCTGAACAGGCTCTGATTCGCGCCAAAGAGGCAGCAGAAACTGCAACTCAATTCAAGAGCAGTTTTGTTGCAAATATGAGTCATGAAATACGTTCACCAATGAACGCAATTCTTGGCATAACGTATCTGCTGCAAAAAGCGTCATTACCGTACCATGAAAAAGAACTTGTAAATAAAATCCACAGTGCTGGTCACACATTGTTGAGCTTGGTCAATGATATCCTTGATTTTTCCAAGATTGAGGCGGGACATTTGGAAATCGAGCAGGCTCCTTTCCTGCTTAAGGATGTCATAGAGAATCTTGGCACGCTCATGACATCAGCGGTTGGCAATAAACAGATAGAACTGATTATTACGTCACAAACAGATTGGAATCTGCGGCTGCGTGGCGATTCCTTACGTTTGGGGCAGGTACTCATAAATCTCGTCGGGAATGCCATCAAATTTACCGGGCAGGGACATGTTGAAGCAGCTATTACGATTATGGAGGAAACAGAAAACCGGATAACACTCCGTTTCTCCGTTAGTGACACCGGCATAGGCATATCCCCCGAAAAACAGCAGGAAATATTTTTGTCTTTCACTCAGGCCGATGTTTCAACAACCCGCCAATTTGGTGGAACCGGTTTGGGGTTGGCAATATGTCGTAGTTTAGTTGAAAAAATGTGTGGTCTGCTTGAAGTCAGCAGTACTCCCGGTATCGGCAGTGAATTCAGTTTTACCCTGACCTTCGAGCGTTTGAGCAATTTCGTCATCTCCTCTGAAAATATGCGCCAGGTTGATGTTCTGATTGCCGACGATAATGAGACAGCCCGCGAATCACTACGTATGACAACGACAGCATTGGGATGGAACGCCACTGTCGTAGCCTCCAGCGAGGAACTTGTAAGTGCCGTCCTGGAACGTCAGGGCAGGACAGAAGACCTTGTGCTGCTAGTTGCCTGGAAGATGTCCTCCGGCATGGATGGCTTGTCCGCAATCCATTCTCTTCACGAAACCATTGGCAAAAGCCATGCATCGATCATAATCATGATTAATCCATTCTCCAGGGAAGAGTTCCTTGCCCAACCGGGCAGCCAGCTTGTTGACGCGATATTAATCAAGCCGATCACCTTATCAAGCCTTTATAATTGTGTATTACGCATTCGCATGGAACGTGACAATTTTGTCACTCCGTATATTCCTCCACAGGCGCGTCGTTTGGACGACTTACGGATACTGGTTGTGGATGATAGTGATATCAATCGGGATGTGGCGGAGCGCATATTAGTTGACGAAGGTGCTGAGGTGGCATTAGCCGAAAATGGTCAGCAGGCCATTTCCTGGCTATTATTACACACGGACAGGATCGACATTGTCCTGATGGATATCCAGATGCCTGAAATGGACGGTTATGATACCACCCGCCTGATTCGAGCTATTCCGGAGTTTGCTGATCTTCCCGTTGTTGCATTAACAGCCGGGGTGTTCCTGACGCACAGGGAAGAAGCACGTAAAGCAGGGATGACTGACTACATCACCAAGCCATTCAATATCGAACTGGCTATAACGATGATCCTTCGTCTGACAAACCGGAATACCGCATCTGCCTACTTTACTCAAGCTCCGGTAAATGACTCTGTTGTTGTTCCGCCTAAAGACCTCCCTGGCATTTCAGTGGAACGCGGTTTGAAAATCTGGAAAGATCAAAAGGTATATAAGCAGTATCTGCTCAAATTTGTGAAAGAATATGAGGACACTGTAGAGCGACTGGCACGAGAGGATACGTCAGGTGCCTTGGCCCTGGCGCATAAGCTGAAAGGTGTAGCGGGGAGTCTGGCGCTGGACGAGATAGCACACTGTGCCGGAGAGGTAGAGCATCTGATAATCCGCAGTGAAGATACGACTGACGCTTCCGCACGATTACAGTCGGCTCTGGAAATTACACTCAAATCTATAGAAAATTTTGCCCCAAGTGACCCGGAGACGGCGACTCATTCAGAAAATGGCAAATTTGATTCTGATAAAGTCAGTACACTGTTGGCTCAACTACTCTCAGCATTTAACAGCGATGATCCTGACTATGTTATGCCGGTACTGACCGAGTTGAGCAGATCATTGCCGTTGGAGCGGCTCAGCACTCTCTATACGGCTGTCGAAAATTTCGACTTCCGGGGTGGTGAAACGGCATCACGTCTTCTTGCGGCAGAGTTAGGCATAGCGATGGAGGAGGAGCCATGACAAATCATCACACCAAAATTTCTCAGAAGATACTTATCGTTGACGACGAGCCGATGAACCTTGCTGCGTTAAAGCAGATTCTGGGCGACGACTATAATCTTGTGTTTGCCCGCAGTGGCGCTGAAGCATTGGCAGCCGCTTTAAAACATACATTGTCGCTTATTCTGCTGGATATCCAAATGCCTGGTATGGATGGTTACGAAGTTTGCAAAATGTTGAAAGCTGACCAGCGCACGGAAGCTATCCCGGTAATCTTTGTAACAAGTCTGGCTGATTGTGGCGACGAAGCTGCCGGTTTTGCCATTGGCGCAGTTGATTACATCATCAAGCCTTTTTCTCCGACAATAGTGCATGCGCGTGTCAGAACTCATTTGTCACTGGTTCGGGCGACACTCCTGGAACAGAGTCACCGTGAAGCGATCTATATGTTGGGTGAGTCCGGCCACTACAATGATAACGACACCGGAGTCCATATCTGGCGCATGGCATCATATTCAACTTGTCTGGCATCGGCAGCCGGGTGGAGTAATGAATCGTGTTCTCAGATCGAACACTCCTCATCGATGCATGACACCGGGAAAATCGGCATTCCCAATTCGATTATGCGTAAGCCGGCCAAACTCGATAGTACAGAATGGGAGATCATGAAGACCCACTCTCGCATTGGATTCGACATTCTTTCAAAAAGTAAGGCTCCGATCTTCAAATTGGCAGCGGAAATAGCACTATGTCACCATGAGCGGTACGACGGCAGCGGTTATCCTTGTGGTCTTGCCGGAGATGAAATCCCTGAATCTGCACGAATAATTGCAATTTGCGACGTATTTGACGCTCTCTCCATGAAGCGCCCGTATAAGGACATCTGGCCACTTGAACGTGTTTTGGACTTTATTCGGGAAAGTTCGGGAAGTCATTTCGATCCACGATTGGTTGATATTTTCATGTCAATTCTCCCTGAAATTCTGGTCATAAAAAAGCATTGGGATGCCAAGGAGGTGGCACATGTTGCAGTCTGATTAAATGCCCACCAAAATAGATATCTGCCACTCAAAATAAGTTATGAAATATGAACAAGGAGACTAACCATGCATACACCGAAAATTCTTATCGTTGATGACGCCTCAGAAATCCACTATTTAATGGAGCTTCACCTTACCGATCATGCGAAGACAATTAATCAGTTTCCTGTTTTCCTGCATGCTGAAGACGGCAGAACAGCGCTGGATCTTCTAGCGAAGAATCCGGATACTGATGTTGTTGTACTTGATCTACTAATGCCGATAATGGACGGTTTTCAATTCCTGGCCCAAACACAGAATGATCGCCGCTTCCGATTAATCCCTGTTTGCGTCTTCAGCAGTAGCAAAGAGGATTCAGCGAAAGCACTTGCTTTAGGTGCTCGTGACTATGTTTATAAACCGGGCGACTACGAAGAAATTGTACTGAGGGTATTCAATCTTATCGAAAGCAAGCAGCAGGCGGAAACAAGCGAACGGTCAAAAATTACGTTTCTCAGTACTGTCGGCCATGAACTGCGTACACCGATGAACGGAGTTATCGGTTTCACAGAATTGCTGCAATCAACTGAATTAAGCGAGGAGCAGACTGAATATGTCGAGGGACTCGAACAAAGTTCAAACAATATGATGACAATGATCAGTGATCTGCTCAGTTTCCTTGAGAGTGAACAGCCTCTCTATCATCTGCCCGTTACGCCATTCGCTTTGCGGGCAACCGTGCAGCAGACTATTGATAGGATTACTTCCGAAGCAGAAAATAATGGTGTGGCTTTGGCGGTTGATGTTCACCCTGAACTCCCCGACAATCTGACCGGATTACCCGATAAGCTACAGTTGATATTTTATCACCTGCTCAGTAACGGCATAAAGTTTTCCCCCTCTGGAATGGTTACAGTCAGCATCGAAGCGGGTCTGATGGTCGATAATACTGTACAATTGTTATGCTCCGTAACAGATACCGGCATCGGTATTCCGCAAGAAAAGCAGTCACTAATCTTTGAACCGTTTACCCAAGCTGACGGCTCATCGAAACGCAAATTTGGCGGGCTTGGTATCGGACTTTCGATTGCCAGTCGTATATCGCAGATGATGGGCAGCACTCTTACGGTTGAAAGCAGCCCAAGTAATGGCAGCAGATTCAACTTTACTGTTACCTGCGGGATTGTTTAGTTCTACGTTGTCACATTACGTCACGTAGTGACTGATTGATGGTAGCCCGGCGTTTTAACGCCGGGATCGAAGCAGAATAGTCATTTCGTTATAAGGTACTGACGTATATCTTTGCCGTGTGAAAATGCCGTTGACATGGGTATTTCAAATTGATACTGATTCTAGATGAGTTGGAGAGCATCAGACACATTTCAGGGAGATGACAATGAAAACCTTTGCAGCGCTGACAGGACTTGTTTTTTTATTATTCTGTTCCGTACCGGTTTCAGCCCAGACAGGGAAAACCGAGACACGGGTGCTTGAGTCCAAAAAGTTGATGGTTTGTATCTGGCCTGACTACTACGGGATTACTTACCGCAATCCAAAAACATTGCAGTTGTCAGGCATTGATATCGACCTGGCGCATGAATTTGCACGGGATATCGGCGCAGGGGTAAAACCGGTATTTGTAGACAGCTCCTTCTCCAAGTTGATTGGCGATGTTACCGAAGGAAAATGTGATGTCGCCATGTTCGCCATTGGTATTACCGATTCACGAGCTGAAAAACTGCGCTTTACCCAGCCAACATTGCGGAGCGATATCTATGCGATTACGACGAAGAACAGCCGGCGGATAAAAGAGTGGGCGGATATCGACCGCTCCGGAGTTGTTGTGGCTGTGGCGAAGGGAACCTATCACGAGACGGTTATGCGGGATAAGCTTAAAAATGCTACATTACTGGTTGCGGACACCCCCTTTGCGCGGGAGCAGGAGGTGGAGTCGAGACGAGCCGATGTTTTTATGACAGATTATCCATACAGCCAGAGAATGCTTGCATTGACTGACTGGGCACGACTGCTTTCATCTCCAGTACCGTATCATCTGACGTCGTATGCATACGCGGTCAAGCCAGGTGATGCCCAGTGGCACGCCAGAGTTGAACGATTTGTGCGCGACATCAAGCGTGATGGCCGCCTGATGACGGCCGCCAGGAAGCACAAACTGCAGGAGATCGTAGTAATCAAATGATGGAGACTCCTGGATCAAAGCAGGTTAACGAGCGGGCATCATCTGTCCGCTACTACGGCTTTATCGGGCTGATGGCCTGCTTTGTACTCGGCATTCTGATTAGCACCTTCTATACCCTGCACCGTCTTCGCGAAGATGCCATTAAATCCCACTTTGACATTGGCGCGATGTATGTACGCACCTTTGAAGATCACCTCACACAAAGCTGTAATTTCATCGACCGTACCCTTGTCGGCATGATTGATGAAATTTCCTCAGGAAAACCTCCCGAGCAGTTGAGAAAGGCCTTCACGGTTTCCTTGCGTCAAATGCCCTCCCTCCGCTCCCTGTCGCTGCTTGACAATAACGGGAACATTGTTGTCAGCTCCAACCCACTGAATCTGGGGAAACATGTTGCCGGTAACTATCTGCCGGCAATTACGGAAACAGCCGGCGTGCTCCGGATAGGAAAACCCTGGAGCGGTCGTGATTTTGCGGATGGCCACGAACGTAGCGATTCTACTCCGGTGACGCCGGACGACCTCGGCTTTATTCCCCTGATGCGGATGTTTGACCACAATGGCGGAACTTACGCACTGATTGCGACCCTTAATCCCGACTATTTCATGAATTATTACCGACAAATGCTCGGGTACCCGGAAGATCAGGTTGAACTGGTGCGCTATGACGGGGAAGTTCTGCTATATACCGGCGACAGAGCAACTCTCGGCGATAATGCCCGAAACAGGCCATTTATTGCCAAACTCGGAGAGAAGGAGTTTGGGGAACTGGTTGGCGCCGAACCGGGGCGACCGCAATGCCTGATTTCATATCGCACTTCCCGTTTTTTCCCTCTCGTGCTTATCTCACGGATAGATCGTAATCGTGCCCTGGAGCAGTGGGAAGAGGAAAAACTACGATTACTGGCGGTTGTGATACCGTCTCTGTGTCTGATTGTCGCCGCCTCGCTGATGTTGTATAGCCGCCAGCAGAGGGTTCATGCGGAGAGACTCGAAACAGAACGGCGCGAATACGAAAAATTTGCCGCAACTGTTTTTGCCGCAGTTGCCGAAGCGGTTATGGCCACCGATGCGGAATCCCGTATTGTGCTGGTTAATCCGGCTTTGTTGCGCGCCACGGGGTATACTGAGAATGAACTGATCGGACAGACTCCCGCTATTTTTTCAAGTGGACTGCACGAACCGGCTTTTTACCGGCAGATGTGGGATGCGCTCAAACAGTCCGGCTATTGGGAGGGAGAACTCCAGAACCATCACAAGGACGGCAGGCCCTGGATCGTCTGGACATCAATAAGCCGCGTCTGCAATGCTGACGGGGGCGTCACCCACTATGTTGCCGCGTATTCAGACGTTACCGAACGCAAGCAGATGGAGGAGTCTCTTCGCTTCGCCAAGGAGGAAGCAAATTCAGCCAACAGAGCCAAAAGCCAATTTCTGGCAGACATGAGCCACGAACTCCGCAACCCCATGAATGGCGTCGTCGGCATGATCCAGCTTCTGGAGAGGACTGAACTGACTGAAGAGCAGCGCGAGTTTGTGGTGGCTCTCAATCTATCCGGCAAGATTCTCATCTCCATTATTAGCGACATCCTTGACCTTTCAAAGATCGAGGCAGGAAAGATCACAATAGAACCGACCGAATTCAGCCTGCGTCACTGCATAAACGACGTTACCCTTATGCAAAAGCAGGTGATACATGAAAAGGGAATCAAACTTGATCTGGAGGTGGACGAAGGAATCCCTCAATTTGTGAGGGGAGACCAGCTCAGGGTCAAGCAGGTACTCCACAATCTGATGGGGAATGCCGTCAAGTTTACGGCACAGGGGAGCATCACCGTTTCGGCGCAAATCCTTAAACGGCAGGATGCTTCCCTGCTTGTTCAACTGGCGGTATGTGACACCGGTATCGGCATCTCGCCTCAGGCCCTTGACAAGATCTTCAACCCTTTTGAACAGGAGGACGGCAGTACAACACGCAACTACGGAGGAACCGGGCTTGGCCTGACTATCAGTCGCCGTCTGGCGGAGTTGATGAGCGGGAGCATTACCGTTGAAAGCACGCCAGGGGAAGGAAGCTGTTTCAAAGTGATCCTTCCGTTCGGAGTAGTAGAGGATATTAGCGCCACTAAGGATGCCCCACAAAAAACAGGCGTCAGTTGGGATGGATCACCGCTGCGAATACTGCTTGTCGAGGACGACAGGATCAATATACTCGTTGGAACATCTCTGCTCAAGAAACTGGGGTTTGGCGTCACTGTTGCACAAAATGGCAAGGAATGCCTTGCAGCTCTCAAAGAGGATACGTTCGATCTAGTGCTGATGGATATCAACATGCCGGTGATGAACGGCTCAGAAGCCCTGCTGGAAATCCGCAGGAACGAGCAGGATACAGATCTTCACCAGATGGTCATAGCCCTGACGGCTTACTCGCTACGCGATGACAAGGATAAGTTTCTGAACGAGGGATTTGATGGGTATATATCAAAGCCGATGGCCAGCAGTGAGCTTGTGCGTGAGATGAAACGGGTGTTAAAGCAGGAAAACTAAATAAAAAGAGAGGAAAACCATGGATAGACGCCACAAAATACTGGCTGTGGATGATGACCCGGCCAATGTCAAGTTTATGACATCTGCACTCAATGACGAGTACAACATCATTTCTGCGTTGAACGGTCACGATGCCATTGACCTGCTAAAGGAGCAAATGCCCGACCTGATTCTCCTTGACGTAATGATGCCTGACTTGAGTGGTTTTGATGTCTGCGCCATCATCAAGTCCGATGTGGCATTTGCGGATATTCCTATTATCTTCCTGACTGCGGTGGATAGCCGTGACTCCGAACTTCGCGGGCTAGAGCTTGGCGGCATTGATTATCTTACCAAACCGGTTAATCTGGATCTCCTCAAGGTGCGGGTGCGTAATCATATTGCATTGAAGGAGCGTAATGAACTAGTGAAGGAACAGCGGGATCTGCTGGCACGTCAGAAAGAAGAACTTGAAGCGGCGCTTGCCCGTGTCAAGCAACTGGAGGGGATTATCCCTATCTGCATGTACTGCAAAAAAATCAGGGATGACCAGCAGAGCTGGCATCAGTTGGAGTCATACATCAGCAAACATTCAGAGGCTCGGTTCAGTCACGGCATGTGTCCAGTCTGTGCGGAGGAACAGATGAAGATAATTGCGAATATGAAGTTTAAATAACGCTGATGGTTCTATACGGCAATTTCCGGCGCAGGTCCGTATCGATACAGCCAATGAACTTGAATATTTCAGACACGGCGGGATTTTACAGTTTGTGCTTCGTCAGTTCTTAAAATAAGCTGGAATATCTGACTACTTATGAGATTCTGCGATAAGGATCATAGAACTGGCAGATACAGTAAGTGGGGTGTGTGAAATCAAGCATGCCTATCGGTTGGATATTAAGCCGCAGCCTGGAATTGATTACTAAAAAACGTTGCCGCAAGGAGTAGGAAATGAGATTGTTTACTGCCATACTATTTCTGCTGCTCACAGGAGCGACCACTGCCATGGCAACGGAAGAAGCGCCCTACAATGTAACTACAACGGACGATATTTTCGAGCTGCGCGAGTACGCACCTCAGGTCCTCGCCGAAATCATTGTTGACGGAGATTTGGAAAGTGCCGGTAACAAGGCTTTCAGACCGCTATTTCGCTATATTTCCGGAGACAACAAATCACGCGGCAAGATTGCTATGACGGCTCCTGTTTCTCAGGAACAGACTGGGGAGAAAATATCCATGACGGCTCCGGTCAGTCAGCAGAGTGTACAGGGAAAATGGGCTGTAAGTTTTATGATGCCGGCTTCATATACAATGGAAAATCTGCCAACACCCGATGATCCAAACATTAAGCTGCGGCAGGTTCCTGCCCGCCGGGTGGCTGCCGTTAGCTATTCCGGGTTCTGGAGTGAGAAGAAATATCTGCAGTATAAACAGGAACTGGAAAACTGGATAACAGCCAAAAACCTGAAAGTCATTGGCGAGCCGGTCTGGGCTCGCTACAACCCGCCGTTCACATTATGGTTCCTGCGTCGAAACGAGATACTGATTCCGATAGCTTCAGAATGACAAAGAGATTGTCTTCAAGGAGAGGATATGAACTTAATTGAATTGTTCCAACAGCAAGGTCTGGGGATTATGGCTACAGCCTCAAAAGATGGCAGCGTCAACACAGCCGTTTATGCCCGCCCACACGTTATAGATGAGCAGACAATGGTATGGGGCATGACCGATGGTAGGACTTACCGGAATATTTCCGAGAACCCGCAGGCATCTTTTTTGTTCAAGGCCGCAGGTTCCGGTTTCAGTGGCGTACGTCTGGCTTTGGAACTGTTGAAAACAGAAGAGTCCGGCCCCATTCTGGCAAAAATCAAAGAAAACGCTGAAACAACCGTCGGCCCCGGTACCGGAGCTGCCGTCACTCACGCTGCCTGGTTCACGGTCACTGAAGTACGGTCGCTCATTTCGTGAGGGCGCCAAGTTTCCCACTTAAAGTATTCTACGATGGCTCCTGCATCGTATGTGCTACTGAGATCGAGCACTACCTGAGGAAAGACCTTGATGATAAGTTGACGGCAATAGACATCAGCCATACTGATTTCGACCCGGTGCCTTACCAAATTTCGCTCGCTGATTTCATGCATCATTTGCATGCCATTGACCAGGATGGGCAGATATTCAAAGGGGTTGACTCTTTTTGGGCCATCTGGCAAGCATTTCCTACGTCTACAGTCTACGGCATCATGGGGCGCATCATCCGGCTACCGGTGGTAAACCGTTTGGCCCGGATAGGCTACTGGCTGTTTGCCAATGTTCGACCTTACCTACCGAAACGACATCAATGTGAGAGTGGCACGTGTAGTATCCATCAAAAGAAGTGAATAAACTGTCACAGATGCGTTTTTCTGGTCAAGCGTAATTCGCTCCTTTCTCAAGGAATCATCCTTCAGCTCGACCTTGTAGGCATTTTGCACAACTTTTTAAAGTGCGTCGGGTAATGCTGACAGAGTCACTCTTGTCGATACAGCATGCAGTGCTATCAGATGCAGAATCTCACTTACCGTAGTGCAGCAATCGGTCAGGATCGATACCGAGTATTTTTCCGCAGCCTTTGAAATAGCGGTGTGAGTTACACAATTCTGAGTCATCATGCCACACACCAGCAGCTCCGTCACCCCCAGATTTCCCAGCACCTCTTCAAGATTTGTCTGATAAAAACTGTCCGCAAATGATTTGATGACGACCGGGGCATCTGCTGCAGCGGTAACGATGGCCGGGTGTACCTCTACACCGTTTGTCCCTTCATTGAAAAACGGCGCAAGCCCCTGACTCTTGTCGGCAATATGCTTGATAATGATGACCGGGACACCTTTTGCCTTTGCCGTTTCAATTGCCCGTAACGTTTTTTCAAGCACCGCTTCCGTATTCCAGAGCGGGAAATTTCCACCAATGAAATAATCATTCTGCACGTCTATAACCAGTAATGCTCTGCTCATGATAAAACCTCCGGACTGATTTTTTACAGCTTATTCGGCAATCATGCCACAGAACACGCTTGAGTAACGAAGTTATCGGATGGCTCATGCCGCTACATACAACAGATCCATAGAATATAACTGTTTTATTGTACGGTTGCTAGGATAGCCCAACATCCAATTCTGGTTATTCCGTTTATATTCAGCCTGTTACATACACATTCATCTCTGGCACGTTAGTCGCAAATTATTACCAGCATCAGAGGCAAATGCTTGCCTAGATCAGTCAGCCAAAAGGAGAACATAAATTATGAGATCAAGTCGTATTACCAAATGTTTTACCAGCTTAGCATTGATAGCCGCTTTAATGGGATGCTCACAGACAAAAAACCAGGAAAGTACAGGTCAAACCATCGATGATAGCGGCATCACAATGAAGGTAAAAGCAGCAATTTTTGAAGATCCTGCACTTAAATCATTACAGATTGACGTCAAGACTTTTAAAGGGGAAGTTCAGCTCAGTGGTTTTGTTGATTCTGCGGAAAGCGTAAAAAAGGCAGGTGGAGTTGCTGAAGGTGTTAAGGATGTGACGTCAGTAAAAAACGATCTGATTGTAAAATAATCGAACCTGATAAGGAAGCCTGCTACATGATTGCACATAGAGCCAAATTGAAAGGAGGGACAGATCATGCCGTCAAATATTAAGGGCAAAAAAATTGGAGTGTTTCACACCTTGGAAAGCGCCTTCAGGCAGTTATTCCGGAAGCCCGCCCTTCAGGAGTTGGAAGCTGAAAAGCTCAGCGTAGAAACTGCTAGGAGTCTGTCGGACTTACCAGTTCCGTAATAAATGGCTTCCAAATTTGCGTTTTAAGAACGTGAAAACCTTCTTGAATAGTCTGGTGCCTTCTGGTCGTATTTGTTGTTATAACAGGCTGA
>Ga0247844_1007063_pt1 | contig 13021 bp, 13 predicted proteins | sample LaCtaG_FD_192421 | JGI IMG/M metagenome (GOLD analysis project Ga0247844, IMG submission 192421) | Freshwater microbial communities from meromictic Lake La Cruz, Castile-La Mancha, Spain - LaCruzMarch201714.5m_1 | ecosystem: Environmental > Aquatic > Freshwater > Lake | place: Spain: Castile-La... | reverse complement strand
TCCAAGTCCTGAGTTAAACAGCAGACTTCGTGAAAATGCGGATGCTTTAAATATTAAACTTCATGAGGTAAGAGTTAACTCATCAGATGTTTTCTACAGAAAGAACTTTGAAGTGTTTAATGAGCTAAGAGATAAGCATGGATGTATGGCCGTTGAAATGGAAGCATTCTCACTTTTTTCAAATGCTATGGTTACAGGAAAAAAAGCGGCATGTTTATTAACTGTTTCGGATAGTTTAGTAACTTTTGAAGAGACTACAAGTGAGCAACGTCAAAATTCATTTAATGAAATGATCAAAATTGCATTAGATTTAGCAGAGTAATAGATAAAATGGGCCAGTACATAGTGTACTGACCCATTTTTTTTATTTATAAATATCATGTAGTGTAATCTTATGATGGGGATGAACTGCATTATAAAGCATCTTTAAAGTAAATGTTTTTGAGAGTTTTGAAATAAGACGTAGTATTTTAACTAAAGTAACAACGTCAAGGGATTTTAAAAACTCTAAGAAGGCAAACTCCTTAAAAAGTCCTTTAAGCATATCAACGACCTCTTTTTCAGACACTTCATTTCTCATGATGAGTCTCAGATGCTTTTGATCGATGTATTTCGTTGCGTTCATCAGATGTTCCATAATTTTGATGTTTGCATGAATAACTAAAATACCAAACATTTCAAAAAGCAACTTATTAAATGTTCGAGCGTAGTCCTTAGGAATTTTCAAATCTTTTCTTCTAAACTTTCCACGGTCAAGCCACTCATCAATCGTTTTTGCGACAAATTTGTACCTTCTAAGGCATTCATTAAAGCCCATGCCACTAAATGCTGGCGACATAGATGCAGAGTCTCCAAAAAGCAGTATATGATCAAGAGTATAATGTTTGAGTTCGTGGGTAGGGTAGTTTGCCATTTTTTCCTTACTTCTAATGTGCGGAGCAACTCCATGCCTTAAGAGTCCAGCTTGAATTCGCTCTTCGTAGCCAACCCAGTTAGAGGGTTGGTTATCGTAAGTTAAAAATAGAACAAATGCTTCAAATGGTGAGACTTTTGTGACACCAAAGCATGAAATTTTAGGAAATCCTTCATCATACATGGTGTAATAGTTGTTGTTTTCAAGTGTCTCAAACTCTCCTATATAACCATAGCAGTTTATATAGAGAGATTCTTTAATTAAAGAGGGATTTTTAGCGATGATTGGGGAGTTTACACCACAACAATCAATTAAAAATTTTGCTTGATAAGTTCTGTTAATCAATATTCTATCATTTTGATAGGAGTAATTTGAAAAGAGGGTATCTTCTAAAATTTCACCACCATTTTCAATAATGAGAGATTTTAAATAGAGTAAAAAATTTTTTTCATCGATACAGATGTAATTGTCTTCAATGGTAAGGAAACACTCTTGAATTTGAAATTTCCACTCTTTAAATTCATTTAAAATAAGAGTATCGGGAAATCCAAGACGTTTCCATCTATCTTTATAGGTCAACCAACTTTTATTGGTAACGCCTACTTGATTTTTTTCAAGAACTAAAACTTTTCGACTTTTAGAAAGTTCACTGGCAAGAAGCAGTCCTGAAGGTCCGCCACCGGCAATAACAACATCATAATTTTTGATTGGTTCAGGCATATGAAATCCTCCTTTATAAGGTATAGATAGCGAAGTAGTGAGGTATTTTAAAAAAGACATAACATATATTATCGGACGTTACGGAGATTTTAAAAAAGAGAATTTTACTTCTGAATGCTTTTAAGTACTTCAGATATAATGTGTTCTGTTCCAACACCGCAGCTTACTGTCGCTCTTAAAGCCTCTTGTAGCTGAATATTTTCTGTAATGATAACCCTTTTCTTTAGCATGAAGTATGAAAATCCAGCGATGGGTTGTGGACATGTTGGGACAAATACTACGTACCTTTTTTTAGACTCTCCTGTAATAAAACATACATTATAGACGCCCGTTTCAAATAAATCTGTAATGGCAACCCGTTCAAACATCTTTTTACCTTCACTCTTTTGAAACTGTTTAATTAAGGCTTTGATTTTTTGGTATCCTGGAATATGTGAAAGCATACTCTCTTCAATGAATTCAAACAATTTAAAACCGAATCGAGTTCTAACAACCCCACCAATAATGTATAAAAGCACCAAAATAATAATAAGGGATATGATGGCAGAGAGATAATCCCCAAGAAGTTTATCTACACCGAGTCCTGTTAATATTGGTCTACAAATCATCAAAACGATATTGAGTAAAATTTGAAAGAATAGAAAAATGACAACAATGGGTATAATGGCTAGAATACCGAGAGTAAAGCTAGATTTAAAAAATGTATTATGCCTCTTTACCATAATCCCCCCTTTTTTTCAAATATGCTTGATAGTTTTTTTGAATGGATTTTAAAAATTTATCAGCCCCAACACCACAGGCCACAACACTTTTAAAGCCCTCTTCAGTTTTGATTTCATCAAGAATAAAGACTCTCTCACTCTCAACAAGGTAGAATGTTCCTTGAAAAGGGTGGAGCGCACTGGGAATATAGACCGTTTTAAGGCTTGGGGTTGAATCATCCATTAAAAATCCAGTACAAAGAGTTTGACTTTTAAATAAATCAATCAATACCACTTTGGTACCACTGCCTAAGCTTTGATTTTCGCTTCCAAACTGTTTTGCTGCAGTCCTTAAAATGGAGTATCCAGGAAGATATTTAAATATATTCTCTTCTACTGATTCGAAGAATATTTTTCCAACTGAAGTTTGTAGAAAAATCCCCACACACATCGCAATAATAATGAGTAGAATGATGAGAATGATGTTGCCTAAAAAATCTCCGTGAGCTATTTTTGCAATTCCTAACAGTTCAACAGTCGGCGTTGTGAAAATACCGACGATATCGTAGATGACTTTCAAAATAATATAGAGTAATATGAGAGGAAGAAGTGCAAAAATTCCATAGATAAATGTTGATTTTATAAAGTGTCGCATTGCCCTTTCCTCTTTTCAATTAATTTTTCAAGTCCCTCTTCAAGATATTCTGTTCCTATACCACAACTCACGATAGCGCGGAGGCCCTCATCCATTTTAGTATCTTTAAGAAGGTAAAAATTTTCCTTTTTGATATGATAGACGTAACCACTGGTAGGATTAGGACTTGAGGGTGCAAATATGGTGTAGCGATCCTCAGTTTCAGCTGTGATAAAGCCAATCATAAGGGCATCGCTTCCATAGGGATCTAAAAATCCCACTTGTTGAAATGCGCCCTCTTTCTCATCGGATTTTTTAAAGTGTGAAACGGTCTCATTGATGGCCTTGTAGCCTGGAATTTTTTCAAGGGTTGCGCTTTCAAGATGGGTCCAGAGAAAACGACCTGCTTTTGTTTTCATGAGCAGTCCAAGAATAAAGATGATGATGATGAAAACAATGATGGACAGTAAAACAATGAGGTTTTTTAAAACCATTGAGTCTACATGAAAAATATTTACAAAAGGGGTTACGATGTGATAGATAAAATTATAGATAAAATACAGACAAAATAGCAGTATTGCAATGGGTAGAACTGCGAAAAAACCTAGAACTAAATTGGTCTTAACATTTTTTTTGACACGCTTCATATGTGCTCCTATTCTATGTAAAAGTTGTTTGTGCTTGGGTATTTTGAATTTCTCACTTATAATTCAATTAAAATGGATTTGAGTTGTTTGATTTCATCTCTGAGTTCAATCGCTTTTTCAAAATTCAAATCAATGGCATAGTGATTCATTTTTTCACTGAGCTCAGAAATTTTAGATTTAATTTTATCTAAGGTAAGATTTCTTGTAACAGGGAGTGAACTATTTTCTCCAAGAATGGCTTTTTTAAGCATCTCAATATCTGTGAAAATGGAGTCTTTTGATTTTGTAATACCTCTTGGTGTAATGTTGTGCTTCAAATTGTGTTGATGTTGAATATCTCGTCTTCTATGGGTCTCACTCACGGCCAATTGAATGGATTTCGTAAGCGTATCTGCGAACAATATGGCAGTTCCATTGATATTTCTTGCTGCCCGCCCGATGGTTTGAATGAGTGAACGGTATGAACGCAAAAAGCCCTCTTTGTCAGCTTCTAGTATCGCTACAAGGCTCACTTCAGGAATATCAAGCCCTTCTCTTAAAAGATTGATTCCAATAATCACATCAAACTCATCATTTCTAAACTCTTCGAGGAGTCTGATTCTATCTAAAGTATCTACATCTGAATGGAGATAACGGACACGAAGTCCTATATTTTGATAATAATCTGTAATACTTTCTGCCAATTTTTTTGTCAATGTTGTAACAAGAATTTTCTCTTTTTTCTCGATACGTTTTCGCATTTCAGTAAGCAGAGTATCAATTTGGTGTTTTGTAGGAAGGATTTCGATGATAGGGTCAAGAAGCCCTGTCGGTCTAATAATTTGTTCAATAAATTCCCCGCCTGTACACTCTAATTCAAAATCAGAGGGGGTAGCGGATACATAGATGACTTGTTGAAATTTTGAGATGAATTCGTCAAATTTTAGGGGCCTATTTTCAAGTGCTGTTGGTAATCTAAAACCATTGTCGACTAGAGACTGTTTTCTGCTTCTATCTCCATTGTACATTCCCCTCACTTGTGGTATGGTAATGTGAGATTCATCAATAACCAGCAGATAATCCGATGGAAAAAAATCCATCAACGAGTAAGGCGCATCCCCAATCTCCCGGTCGGATAAGTAGTAGGAGTAGTTCTCGATTCCTTTACAGTATCCAATCTCCCTAAGCATTTCACAATCATAATTTACACGTTCATTGATACGTTGGGCTTCGATGAGAAGATTTTGAGAGTTAAAAATATCAACTTGCTTCTTTTTTTCCTCTTGGATGAGTGTGAATGTCTCTTCTAGTGTTCCCTTTGGTATGGTATAGAAGGTATTGGGCAGCAACCACACCTCAGTTAAAACTGAAATAACCTTCTTAGTAATGGGATCTATTTCAACGATACGCTCGATGTCTTCGTCAAAAAATTCTACTCTATAGGCATTGGGATAGTACATGGGAAAGATTTCTAAAATTTCCCCTTTAGCTAAAAATTTCCCGTTTTCTAAAACGGTATCGTTGCGTTCATATTTCAGATATATCAGTTTGTCTAAAATCTTTTTCCGGGTATTGAATTCGGACTTAGAGCTTATAACAATTGAGCTGGCTTTGTAATTTTTTGGATCACCTAAATTGTATATTGCTGAAACTGAGGCAACCACGATGGTATCTCTTCGTGTTACTAATGAGGCAATCGCTGAGTAGCGCATGCGGTCAATCTCGTCATTGATAGAGACCTCTTTTTCAATATACGTATCAGTTCTTTTAACGTAGGACTCTGGCTGATAGTAGTCATAATATGAGACAAAATACTCCACCCTGTTTTCAGGAAAAAAAGCCTTGTACTCCTTGTAGAGTTGAGCAGCTAGAGTTTTATTGGGAGCAAGGACCAATGTGGGACGGTTGACATTTTTGATAACGTTTGCTATTGTAAAGGTTTTACCACTTCCCGTAACCCCAAGGAGTGTTTGGTATTTATCCCCCCGTTTTAGCCCTTCTGTTAATTGTGACAAAGCTACCGGTTGGTCACCGGTAGCTTCAAAGGGTGTATGTAGTATAAAATTATTGTCCATTCATATCTCCCATTTTTTTAAAAATAGATTATTTCACACAGAATGACCCTGTTTTTAAGTTCGTAGTGAGTGATGTTGAAATTCAACGTTTTACCATACCGTTTGAGTTCTTCCTCACGTTGATGAGGAAGGCAGATAAAGAGTTTTCCCTGTGGTCTTAGTAACTCGCGACTCTTACACAGAAGAGTTTCAAGGGTAAGAGTTCCTTCGAAGCGTGCATCACGTTTGACTGAGTTCTCTGGTAGCCGTCCACTTCTAATTGGAAAATAGGGTGGGTTGCAAAATAGAGCATCAAATTTACTATGTGATGACACTTCTAAGAAATCTTTATGAATTACCGTTATCATACTCAGAGCTTGCATATCAACAGTTCTTTTTGTCATTTCAGCCATGATGGAATTTTTTTCAACCGCCACCATACTTTTATACCTCACCCCTTTAACTAACAGTGATAGAGGAATAATTCCTGTACCCGTTCCAATATCGAGAAGTGTTGCATTAGTGATAAGTTTATCCTTGGCAAATTCAACTAAATTGATAGAATCTTCTGTAAAACGACCATAAACTTTTTTTTGTATAATATAATGTTCTTGAGAGAGCCACTCTAATACCTCACAGGAGTAGTGACTAAGCCTCTTTTCCATCTTTATGATGCCCACCACAATTTTCCTTGCCACAACCACTTTCCTTAGCACAACCACCACACGCTTCATTTTCAAATTCGATAGCATCTAGTGGATAGACACTGTTTCCAACATTATCTACGTGAATGAATAACTCTCTAGAGATAGGGTTGATTGATAAGACTCTTCCAGGACCATCTGGTGTCTTTACGTCTTGTTTGAGCTTTGGAAATTCAAGCATAATCTCTTTGTACTGTTCGTTTTCAAATGCTAGACAACAACGCAGTTTACCACAGCACCCTGATATTTTAGTAGGGTTTGTAATCAAGCCCTGAGTTTTCGCCATTTTGATTGAGATAGACTCAAATTTATTGATATGTGTTCGGCAACAGAGTTCTTGTCCACAAATCCCATAATCCCCTAAAATTCTTGCCACATCACGAACTCCAATTTGTCTAAGTTCAATGCGTGTTTTGAATGAAGCGGCTAAATCTTTTAAAAGTTCTCTAAAGTCTACTCTTCCTTCGGTATAGAAGTAAAAAATTAATTTGGACTTGTCAAAGGTATACTCAGATAAAACCAACTTCATATCAAGATTGAGTCTCGTAACTAGTTTTTTACAAACTTTAAGAGCTTCTTTTGCTTCGCTCATCTGCTTATCACTTCGGGTAATTTCGTCAGCAGTGGCTTTTTTAAGAACGGGTTTTACTGGTAGAATAAGCTTTGAGTTGTGTAGTTTAGTAGGTGCAAGATAGATTTCTCCCATCTCTTGGCCTCTAACAGTATCAACGATAACTTTATCCCCTTTTTTCAACATCATCTCTTTTGGAGATTCGAAGAAGTAGCGTTTTAGTACACTTTTGAAGAGTACACCTACTATCCAGTAGTACTCCTTAACTTCATAATTATTAATATCTTCAGGAACAACAAGTTCTTCTAAGGTTCGTGTTTCAAATTTTTTATCTCTCATAATTTCCTTTCAAAACAAATATACTTATATTATACCATATTATGGATAAATGATAAATATTTTTGATGCTGTTAAAAAAAAATGATGTAATGTATTAATGTGAAACAATTGAGTCTGACTAAAACAGTTTAAGAAATGGTGTTTGAGCCATAAGAAATAGGGAAAGGGTAAAGCATTATTGCCCTACCCTCACCCTATTTCCATTTTAAGCGGTTTTTGAGTTTTAGTGCTACATTGACAAGAATAATAAGCGCCGGAACCTCAATTAAAGGTCCAATAACACCTGCGAAGGCCTCTCCAGAACTTAAGCCCCAGGTGGCGATGGCAACTGCAATCGCCAGTTCAAAATTGTTCCCTGTAGCGGTAAATGATAGTGAGGTTGCCTTCTCATAGGTAGCCCCTAATTTGCGGCTGAGAAACATGGAGAGTAAAAACATGATGATAAAATAGAGAGCTAAAGGAATAGCAATTCTAATTACGCTCAGGGGAAGTGCAACAATCATATTTCCTTTTAAGCTAAACATAACAACAATGGTAAACAGCAGTGCAATGAGTGTCAAGTACCCGATTTTTGGCGCAAAAATCTCTTCGTACCATGCCGTTTTATATTTTTTTATGAGAGTATAGCGTACAATGATGCCTAGTAGAAATGGAATTCCAAGGTAAATCAGAACGCTTTCTGCAATATTTATCATACTAATGGTGACTTTGAAGGATTGAATCCCTAACAGATTAGGTAAATAATAGAGAAAAATCCAAGCGTATACACTAAATAAAAGAACTTGAAATAGTGTATTGAATGCAATAAGTCCTGCACAATACTCTCGACTTCCCCCACCAAGGTCGTTCCATACGATAACCATGGCAATACAACGCGCAAGTCCAATTAAGATGACTCCATACATGTAGTTTGGAGTGGAGTGAAGGAAAATAATAGCAAGACAAAACATTAAGAGAGGGCCTACAATCCAATTTAGAACCAAAGAGAGTGTCAAGAGTTTCTTATCTTCGAATATCTCCCCCATCTTAGAGTAATTCACCTTAGCAAGGGGAGGAAACATCATTGCGATAAGGCCTATTGCAATGGGAATATTTGTTGTTCCATAGGTGAGCTTATTTACTAAAACTGGTACAAAATTGACATATTTACCTAAAATCACACCGAGTATCATGGCTAAAAATATCCAAAGAGTAAGATATTTCTCTACAAATGCGAGTTTTTTCATCTATTCTCCTAGTTCTTTTTCAAACTCAGTGGTGATATAAACCTTAATTTCATCTCTCACTTTTCTGTAAATTTTCAATTTCTCCTCTTCGTCTGTGATATCCTTTGCAAGGCGAGGTGGGTCTTGAAATGAGTGATGGATGCGTTTAGCCTTTGAAAGAATCATTGGGCAACTTTCTGCTGCGTGGTCACACACCGTCAAGACAATATCAAATTCAACTGGGATATCTGTCACAAGTTTGCTTGTTGCTTGGCTCATATCAAGTCCAAGCTCTTCACACACTTTTACGGCATAAGGGTTCATTCCGTGTGTCTCAATTCCAGCTGAATAAAAATTTACCCCTTTAAATTCAGATTTAGCAATGGCCTCGGCCATTTGACTTCTACATGAGTTTCCTGTGCATAGAAATAGTACGTTTAACATTGAATGCCTCCTAATTTTTTTATGGTTTTAAAATTGAGCTTTTCAGAGTCAATCGAGTAGATAAAATCGACGCTCTTCGAGCCAAGTTCAGTGACTTTGTAGTGCTTCCATTTTCCTATCTTCTCGCTACTTAAAAGCTTTGCTCCTTCTAACTCCTTAAGATGCCGAGAAAGGTTAGATGTTGAGAGTTTAAAGGCTGATTCTAGCTCACATAGACAAATTTGTGAGTGTTCAGAGATGATGAGCAGAAGTTCACAGCGTGTTTTCTCCCCTAAAGCTTTAAATATTTTTTCCATACTCCTCCTGTTATTTTTTGATATTCAAATTATACCACACTTGCACAAATATGCAAGTGTTAAATATAAAACAACTCGCTTTTTGGCGAGCTGCTTTGATATAACTGTGTTTTAATAATTATGAATGCGCACTTTTAATGAATTTCAGTATTTTCTTTCAATGTTTTATTTATTGAAGTAACCCTATTTGAAAGAATAGAAATATCTTTAGCTGTCTCCTTTGCACCTTTTTGGCCTACAAAAAAGAAATGAGTTCCCTTAACTTGCATATGTAAGGTGCTTGGTAGAGTGTTGATTAATTTTTGTATATTGTTCCATTGAGAAGATGTCAATTTGGTATAATCTACCCCTTTGAGTTGATTTGACATAATGCTTTGTGTATTTACAAAAGTCCAAGTAGCATTGTCGAGTAAAACATTTGTATTGAAAAGCGTGGCATTTCCAGTAATATTTGCACAAATTGGATAAACACTATAATCAATTGGAGAAGGTGTTTCTGGAGATGGATTTAATACTAAATATTTACCATCATTTTTCTCAACATCTAATGTAATTACAGGATTATTTCCCGTAATTTGATTCAGGTATATATTGTCTGGAATGATGGTATGACCATTAAGTGTATTTTGCTCAGACATTAAAGTAACAAATAAATTTTTAAATGTTTTATCCATAGAAATATATCCGGTATTTGTCATTGTTAATTCATTATCCGTTACAAAAGTACTGTTTTTATGACTGTGGAATATGGGTGGTAGAGATTCGAAAGCTGTATAAAACTCAATATGAACCCCCTTGTTTTCAAGAGCTAACACTGCATTGGGTACAATAATTCCTGAGTAGCTCCATGTTATGAATATAATGTTTTTTGGCATTTTATTTTGTGTAAGATAATAGTCAGTTACATTAGCAATTTGATTAGCCCAAGCATTCATATTAAATTGAGTGTTGTTCCCACTAAATACAGGATTCTCTAGAGGAAATGAAATTCCTAAAAATGAATAGCCCTCTTTAAGTAACCAATAATCTAGAAAATCTTTTGGATTACCTCCTGGATACCCATAAGCTATTCTCGCGGTGTTATCATATCCTGGAATAAATACAACTAGGGGTTTATTAGAATTGCCTTTTTCAAACTTAGCGAGTACAGGAAATCCAGCAGATTGGAACATCTGTTCACCTGGGTATAAATTAGGACTATCTTTAATTAGCGTTACACTGCTGCCACTTGTTAAAGGGAGTGTATTAGTTGTAGAACTTCCAGATATAGAATATCCAAAAGTAACACTACACCATAAAAGAGAAGTTGCCAATAAACATGTGTTAATTTTCTTAAGCATTTTAACCATCCATTTCATTATTTTTACTATAATATACACGAAAACTTCACATAAGTCAATGAACAATAAATTAGTGTTAGAGGAGTTGAATTAATTAGAACATATCGCATTTTTGGGATGTCGCTAATAAGCTTTTTTTAAAGTTTCATCAATGTTAATTAAATCTTCTCTTATTAATACAATTTGCTCAAAAAGATTTCTTGTAATCAGATTTTCTTCTACGCCAATATTGACCTTTTCATTTACAAAAATCTCAGAAAATTTTGAATAGGTACCTATGACACGCTTATTTTTTTTGAGATAATTGGAAGTTTTTTTTGATAACATTTCTAGTGAAGAGATTGTCTTATCCATTTCATTTCGAATAATTTCATAGTTGAAATGGTTACTACTTATGAGGACAATGGTTTCAACCATATCGATTCGAGAGAGGATTTTTTCTAAAAAGTTAATAATTTGCTTATCTTGTTCTAATTGAAGCGTTTCAAATACATTTTCATAGCGAAGAGTTTTTAGAGTTGCGTAAAGTGAGTCCATATTTTTATGTAGAGCAGCGTGTAGAGTGATACGTGTGAGTGTTTTATGAGTATTAGAGAGTGCATTTTCCATCTCTTTTATCAACAAGATAAGATTTGAAAGTGATTTATCTAACTCATCTAGAATTCTTGACTTGAGTTTAAGTGACCATATGGTTGAGATAAAGAGAACAATTGCTGCCCCAATACATGTCTCCATTATGCGCCACTCTAAAAGCTGAAAATTCCAATTAATCAAAATCACATAAAGATACACGACGCAAAATATTGCAAAAAATATACTCCAAGCATAAGAGATGGTTAGAAAATAAAATAAGAAAAATGTGATGAGAGCAATAATGAGGATATCTACCACAAAAGGTAAGTGGAAGTAGTAGACGGAAAGTGTTGCAAGTATTCCCCCAAAGAGTGTCATCATAGATCTTAGCACTGCCCTACTTTGATTTTGCCCTTTGCTTGATGAGAAAAGAACAAGAACAGTTAACGGACACCAGTAAGATTTTGGAATTGGAATGAGGCTCATCACACCCCATGCAATGACTACACCGAGTGTGGCTTGTAGTCCTACCTTAGTTGTTAATTTCATAAACTTCTCCTTACCACTGGCTCGTGAATAGTGTTATCAGGGATGGACGATTGAGCTCTAGCACTTCTAGCGAAAACTGTAGCTCCCTTTGGTTAGAACTTTCCCAAGTGTGTTCTAATACTTCTTTAAAAACTTTAACCACACTGCAGTTTTCAGAGGGTAACATATGATAAAATTCCTGGTATTCATGGATATATATTAGGATTTTTGTGGTGACTTCCTCTGAGAGATTTTTTTCTAGTTGTACAGTGATCAGTGCTGAGTGAAACATTTCGATACTCTTTAAGAGTGTGTAGTGTATTTCAAACATTTTAAGAATTTTTTGGCTGTTTTTAGCATTTATATCAAGGTTTGTCATCTGGCTCAATACCAATCTGATGTGTCTATTCATTTTTGCTTGGAATTTTTTTGCTCTGTGGAGGTTTTTAGTTGTTAATAGTTCGAGAACACTATTAAAATAGCGGTCATATGTCAACATTATCTTTGCTTTTATCTTGTCGAAATTCTCTGTATAAAGAAAATTACGTTCAGGGATCAGATAGTAGTGTAATAGATAAAAAAGTACTATTCCTAGTAGTCCAAATAAGATAAGCTCTGTGGCAAAGTGTTTATAAATAGTAACTTTCAAGGAAAATATGATAAAGTTTACTGCACCATACCGTATAGAGGCCCCTCTGATGTGTTTTGAGACATTTGGAATATAAAAAGATAAAAAAGTTAAAATCAGCAGAGTTACAAGCGTTAACAGTTTATTCTCTCCCACCAAAAATGCAAGTGAGCTTACGGCAAATAGGACTACTCCATTGATCCAAAATGTAAAGTTCATCTCTCTGCGCTTATCAAAATAACAGGCAGCTGAGAGCTCTAAATTAAATACATAGACGAATGCTCCAATAAGAAGGCTGTGTGTGAATAGCCCCAAAACAAGTGCAGGTAACATCAATCCAATGGTGAATTTGATGTTTTTGATAATGTTGTACCGTGTCATCACCAATATGTCCATAATAACGCTCCTAATTAGAGTTCAATGTGAGTAAATCCATAGCGTTTCATTGCTTCAAGCAAATCTTCTGGTAGTGGGGCTTTGAATTTTAGTGGCTCCCCTGTGATAGGGTGTTTAAACTGTAAAGTATAGGCATGAAGCAGTTGACGCTTAAATCGGTCATGCTCTTTTCCATAAACGCTATCACCGAGTACGGGTGTGTTGAGATATCTCATGTGTACGCGGATTTGATGTGTTCGCCCTGTATCAATCTTCACTTCGACAAGGGACATATTATTGCCCTCTGCAAGCATTTTATAGTGTGTTATGGCCTCTTTTCCAAGTGCCGTAACTGCCATTTTCTTTCTAT
>Ga0247844_1007059_pt1 | contig 13024 bp, 17 predicted proteins | sample LaCtaG_FD_192421 | JGI IMG/M metagenome (GOLD analysis project Ga0247844, IMG submission 192421) | Freshwater microbial communities from meromictic Lake La Cruz, Castile-La Mancha, Spain - LaCruzMarch201714.5m_1 | ecosystem: Environmental > Aquatic > Freshwater > Lake | place: Spain: Castile-La... | reverse complement strand
GTGGTGTATCCGCCGCTCTGGGAGAAAAGTTGTCTCCCAGAATACAGTTGGAAAATACTGGCTGGTTGGCTGCCTGCGGCATAGTTGTGTGTCCAGGTTTCCAGCACGGCATTGTTTGATCTGAGATATATGTCGGCACGCAAAGGACCACTGGCCTGGCCGCCATTCATGATTGACCAAGCATAGTCATAGCCCAACCATTTGATACCGGTACCGGTGCCGGCCAAGGCAGCCGTGATGGCCATGCTCTGCGTCACTGTGCTGGGCATGTAGGAGAACCTGATGGTGTTGGTATCTTGATTGTAGTAGGCCGTGCCTGTGGTAGGTCCAGCACCTTCTATGGCACCGATACCCCCAGAGTTCAAGACTTGGTTACCGGGTATGCCCCAGGCCGTACCCGCAGGATTTATGAGATTCGAGGTATTGCCTGATATGGTCTGTGCTCGTACCGGATGATACAGCCACAGAGCAAAGGTGGCCACGGCCCAGAAGATCCAGAATCTCAACCAGATGTTCATCACTTACATCCCAGTCGTGACTTCACCAAAGGATCATCACCCGCATAGGTGTCACAGCTCCAAGTGTCTTTCTTGGTATTTGTTTGTGTTACCGGCTTTGCCTCGGGCTTGCGGGGCGTGCGACGCTGCTCCCATATGGCCTTGGCTTCTGCACCGATCTTGCCCTCCACAGGACAAGGTGTGCCAGCATTCATCATGGCTTCGAACACTCGCTCGTCACCACACAGGGTGGCCACTGCGGCAACCTTCATGCCCATGTCGTAGAGGCTCTTGCTGAGTTTAAGCCTTTCGCAGTTCTTGTCAACAAAGGTAGCACCAATGGCTATGCCCAGGATCTGCGTCTGTGCTGCTCCGGACACTCCTACAGCACAGAGATCTGAGTTCATGGAACTGATGGCGGGGGCCACGGCCGTGGGCGGTGGCGACTTCACCGTGGTCTCACTGATGGCATTGGTGGTGCTGGTGCTCCTGCTGGTGGAATCTGTTATGATCGGGTCGGTCTGAGCTGCCACAATGGTCGTGACAGCAGATAAGAATATGCCGGCCCAGAATTTGTGTTTCGCAAACATCTGTTTTTCCTTAGGCACTAACATAAGAGGTAGATCCCCAATATTAACTAGAGATCCGTGGATTTTGTTGTGTTTCGCCTCCTACTGTGTTGCAATATTATTTAGCGTCAATAAATTTTTACCTGGGCTTATGGCCTTGTAAATATCTATATCAATACAAAAAGAGGGCTGGTATGCGTAAAAAAATAGGTTGGATTGGTGTAGGTAAGTTAGGTATGGACTGTGCAGAAGTCATGGCAAAGAAGCATGATGTATGGGGCTATGACGTAGTACCACGTACTTCTGACATGGTTAAAGTTGTTGGCATTGAAGATTTAGTTACCAATGCCGAATGGATTTTTATCGCTGTGCCCACTCCGCACGCCGCAGGATACGATGGTTCTGTGCCCAGCAGTCATATGGAGCCCAGAGACTTTGGCCATACAGCAGTATTTGACGCCATTGACAACATCAATCGTTATGCCAAATCTCCCAAGAAAATCGTGCTGGTTTCTACAGTGCTGCCCGGCACTACCAGGAAACATTTTATTACCCGTCTGGATCGTCGACATCAGTTTGTTTACAATCCATATTTGATCGCCATGGGATCAGTTAAGTGGGACATGGCCAATCCTGAAATGGTTATCGTGGGCACAGCATCTGGAGAAAAAACTGGCATCGCTGGTGAACTGATCGATATTTACGATACTATCATGCAGAACAATCCCCGTTATGAAATCGGTACCTGGGATGAATGCGAAGCCATCAAGATTTTTTACAACACATACATTTCGGCCAAGGTTGGTATCGTAAACATGATTCAAGACTTTGCCATCAGGATTGGCAACATTGATGTGGATGTTGTCACCAATGCTTTGGCCAAGTCCACCATGAGACTGCAGGGTCCCAAGTATATGACCGCAGGCATGGGCGATGCAGGTGCTTGCCATCCCAGGGATAACATTGCCTTGCGTTGGCTAGCTCAGGAATATGGTGTTGGCTACGACTTGTTTGACACCATCATGCACGCCAGAGAAATCCAAGCCAAGAACTTGGCCTTGTTCTTGGTAGAGCAAGCCAAGAACAACAACTTGCCTGTTGTTATCCACGGTAAAGCATACAAGCCCGATGTGGAGTATTGCATCGGATCGTATTCAACACTGGTTGGACACTATGTGAAAGAAGCCGGCTTGACAGTTCGTTATGTTGATCCATTGGCCGATGATCAAACCGAAGTGGTCAAAAACATCGAAGGTCCAGCAGTTTATCTTTGGGCACACAATCGCAAGATAACATACGAGTACACCGGTGATCAAACGGACACACAACCCTACTGCACCATTGCAGGTGGTAGCATCATCGTTGATCCTTGGCGCAAATTGACTTCTACATCTGCGGTAAAGGTAATCCATTATGGCAACACACGCCTGGGATTGGAAGAAACACACGGAGTTGATATCAACGGCGTTGACATCCTTGGCAGCACCGGCAAAGAGTTTGCATAGTTTGATTTAAGTGAGTGATAGGAACCACACTTAAAAGGGCCAAGCGCCCTTTTTGTGTTACTAAATATCCAAGATATGCGCACTGCCTGGGTCATCAGCGAAGCCTTACAATTGCTACCTACCAAAGTTTATGGTAGACTGCAAGACATCGCTCCCACCTGGGGATCTTGGAGCACCTGGCGTGAATTCACCACAGACAACTGCACCTGCAGTGAAATACGCAAGGCCAAAGAACTCTTGGCCCGTGCTTTCCAGGGCGTGACCAATTTCTATTTGCCCAAGGCATACCATCAAGAACTAGGTGAACCCAAGGGCGTGAAATTGATAGAAGGCCTGCCAAGAACCGATGTTGAATATCAAGATGATGTGATTGCTATGAGCATAGCCAGCCAGCAGTATGATTTGATATTGCTGTTGGGTTTTGATCTTGATCAGCCCGAAGCCTACAGCGACCAAATTTATACTATAGTTTCTGGCAACACCAATTGCCAATTTGTACAGATTGATGCAGTAAAAACCGCCCCAGACCGTTACCAAACATTGACCAATTTCACTTGTGACACATATGAAAATGTGCTACAATTATTATCATGAACGTTTACACACAGCCTGGAATTTGGTAAAGAAAGTTAGCACTTGCGATGCACATCTTTGAATGGTATGACTTTCTAGCAATATACTTCTTGTCTATACTGAGCCTGACAGGATTGATTTTTGGCAGCAGGCTGATATTCAACAGCGGTGTCAAAATGATTTCAGAATTGTCAATGAAATGGCTAGGGATCTTGATGTGCGCTTGTGTTTTCATTCTGGTCAGTTTTGCAAGTTGGTTGGTTACAATGATGATCTTGTTCAGCGCAGGGTCATCCAATCTAAATATAATGCCTACCTGGCCCAATGAGGGTGATATGGAAGACAGTTCCAAGACCCTAATCCACTCACACATCGTACTTGCAACAAAACAGTTAGTGTGTTACAATAACCTATATTGATACTACAAGGCTCCCCATGAAAGGTCGCATTGGCTTTTGTTGCAAATGGTTGAATGATCCCACAGAGTGTGGCGGCATGAAAGTAAATGCCAAAGATCGCGACATCAACGGTCGCTCAACCACCATGCGTTGGTTGCGTGAGCATGCCGACGAAGCCGATCAACGCCAATGGGACATCATGAACCACAATGCCGCGGCTGCCCTAAAAATGGTAGAGCGTGTGGGATCCATGCCCGAGCACTTGCGCATGGTGCGACTGGGATCAGAGATGTTGCAGGGCTATACCGAGCCTTCATGGATCGACTGGTGGCAACGACGAGAAATACAGGATCACTGTGAGCGTATTTTTGCTCCTGTTGGTGAAGCAGCCCGACGCCTTGGTGTGCGGCTGAGTTTCCACCCGGGTCAATTTTGCTGTATCGTATCGGAAAATCCCGGTATCGTTCAACGAAGTCTACTAGAATTAGAATATCACGCCGACATGGCCCGTTGGATGGGATACGGTAAGACTAAATTGGATTTCAAGATCAATGTGCATTTGAGCGGCAAACTTGGAGTTAATGGATTTGGTGCAGCTTGGACGCAGATGAGTCCTGAATTGAGAAATTGTCTCACTTTAGAGAATGACGAATACCAAGTCGGGTTAGATGGTCTTGTATCACTGAAAGACAAGGTAGGCATTGTGTTGGATGTGCACCATCATCTGATCAAGACCCACGAGTATATTTCGGCTGACGACGATCGCATCAAGCATGTGATTGAAAGTTGGCAAGGCCGCCGACCAGTAATGCATTACAGTCAAAGCCAAGAATCCTATCTTGTTGATCACGATCCCGAAATTATGATCGACATCGATCGTCTCCTAGCTCAAGGATACCAAAAAGCCAAACTACGAGCACATTCTAATTTCATGTGGAATCAGGCTGTCAATCGGTGGGCTCAACAACATTGGAACTGGGCGGATATAATGGTTGAAGCCAAAGGAAAGAACTTGGCTTCCTTTGACCTAGTCAGTCGTTGGCAGGAATCCATCTAAATCTTTTTTGATTGTTTTCATCAATATAAGATTTTCTTTTCAGTCCTGCGTATTTTATTTTTTTAGTTTCACATCCTGCCAGCGTGCGTGCCGATCTTTGTTCTGGTGTCATTTTAGCATTTCTTGCTGCAGCAGATTTTTTATAAGCCTCAATGGCTTGTGGACTGCGTTTTTCTCCGCGACGAGATTTTAGCGCACTGATTTGATTTTCTCGTTTTGCTGGATCCTGCCAACGAGCAATCATTGACTGTCTAATAGATTCTTTGCCTTCATCTGTCTTGATATCCTTGCCTCTGTTTACATCGCCGAGTCTTTGTTTTACTTGATCTGTGTGTGTTTTTTGATAGAATCCGTTAGCCGCACCGCTCAAGATTGGTGGATTGGCATTTTTACAAATATTAGAAAGATTCTTGATACCAAGTTTTTCGATCAGTTCCTCTTCCAGAGATGTTGATTGTTCTTTAGACAGATTGTTTTTGACAATCTCAACAATAACTTGTTGTCCACTTGCTTGTATCTTTTTTATGATACGATCTTTATGAGGGTTATTGCACCCGCTGATAAAGTTCAAATGACTGTATGCTCTTTTGCCTTTACCTTCGCCCACATAGAAAGGTTTATTTGTTCGCGGATCGATAAGTTGATAAACATAGTATTCATTCATACACTTATTTAGTGTACTGGCATCAGAAAAGGACTAAATGATAACCCGGAAAAAATCATGGGATTACATACGCCGCAACTCGCAATTCTATTTTTATCGCGATGCTATATTAGGCTTTGGGCGCTTTGCGAGCTCTTGAAACCTTGGCCTTAACAGCGGCCTTTTTCACGGCCACTCGGGCACTGCCTACATCTGCTTTGATACCAACCGCGGCTGTTTTCACAGCAACCTTGACATCTTTGGCATCGACCTTGCCATCTTGATTTACATCAAGACTTTTATTGGCACGATTGTAATAGATAAGGCCCGCGATGACTACCACTGCTATAATGATTACGATTGATTCCATGTTGCCAATCTCCTTAGATGCAGTTATTTAATCTCTTACGCAATTTTGCCAAAACTTCATTATCTGGCGAGATAACATATTGCGTTGCAACATAAATTCATATACAATAGATGTTGTAGTGAGTGCTGGATGGTCCAGGCTCACATTCCATAATCGCTTATGAAAGGAAATTAAAATGGAACAATTTACCAAAATGTTTGATATCAACGAAATCCTCAAGTCCGCAGAGAAAAACGCAGAAGTGTTTTTGGCTGCTGTACCTTCAGGCGCTGTAAAAACTTCAGTGCAGAAATTGCTGGACGCACAGTTTGGTTTGGCCAAAGCCACAGTTGACGCAACCTTGGTTGTGGCTGCTGAAACACGCAAGGCCATCGAGTCTGCTGTTGCTGTCAAGTAATAGATGTTTTGGTTTGGATTTCTGCCTAGCAAGATTCGGTTGACGGATCAGCAGGCAGAAATCATTGGCACACTATACGATCCTTTGATACTGTGGTACCTGAAACTGAGATATGGGTCAGGATATCAATGGTATTGGCAGCAGTGGTGTACACAAAAGGAATTGTTATTATGAAAAAGATCTTATCAAACATTGGCAAATTTTTATATGCTGTGGCCTGTTCTTGGGGACGGTCTCGCGCGGCTGCTTATCACAGTCGCCAGGGCAACTACGCCTTGGCAAGGAAAATTATGTCCATGGATTGTCGTTGTTAAGTTAGCAGACACTTACCTAATAACCCTGCCCTGCGCAGGGTTATTTTTTGGCTGTTTTTCCGCGGTTGACCAGAAATTCAGCCTGTGCTAAAATATGGGTATTGTAAATGATAAGGAGATGTAGATGACTTTTGATATGATTATAACCATTTTTGCCGTAGCCTGCGGTGGCTTTGCTATTTTCAATCTAGGACAGGCCTATGCTTTGATCCGTGAAACCCGCTTGGAAAATCTGCGCCACATTGAAACCCTGCGTGAAATCCAAAAACGCCGCGGTTGACCAGAAATTCCCATTTTGCTACAATATAGACATACAGTAAAAAAAGGAGCAACAAAATGGCATACTACCTAGTTCATCAAAACACCGGCAATATCATCACTGATCGTGGTGGCCGTTGGCAGGCCTACAAGACACAGGCCGCGGCCAAGGCCTGTCGCACTCGCGTGGTGGCCAAGCAGGGCTTCCGTGAAGCAGACCTGGTGATCGTGAGCCAGGACAATCTCCAGAAGTTCCGCCACGCTCACAACCTACCAACCCGGGTAGAGCGTACCAATATCATGACGGGCCAGAAGTTCATGGAAGATGTAGACACTCCTTACTTCTGCTCGCCTTCCAGCGAAACCTATTGGTCAATGTAATCCAGGAGATACTGCAATGAGCAAGAAACATTTCAAACTTTTGGCAGACTATATTCAAATGATCATGGATCCCCACGCTCGCTTACAGGCAGCTGTGGCAGTGGCATCGGCCTGTAAATTGGCCAATGCTAGATTTGATGAGCAACGGTTCTTTGCCGCCTGTGGTATTGGTGCGCCGGCACCAGTGGGAGTATAATCATGCCCAACTGGTGTGCCAATCGACTCATACTCAGTCACGAAGATCCGGCCATGATGAATCTGGTACAGGAGGCAGTGGAACGCAATGAATTGTTCCAGACTTTTGTGCCCGTGCCGGCATCCTTGAACATCACCGCAGGGCAACTGGGCGATGTGGTAGAGCAGGAAAAATTGGAAATGCTACAGGATGCCAATCGTGACTCACACGGCTACAAGGATTGGTATGACTTTTGCGTCAGTGAATGGGGCACCAAGTGGGACGCCGACAACATCACTGTGAATGATGACGCAGACCCAGCCATGGAGTTGATATTTGACACCGCTTGGGCGCCGCCCTTGGCATTCTACGATCGTATGGTGGAGCAAGGGTTTGAAGTTTCCGCATACTATTATGAGCCCGGCTGTTCCTTTGTGGGCCACTGGGACAACGGCGCCGACGAATGCTATGAAATTCCCGGCGATGCTGATGGGGTACGTGAAAGCATACCCGACTATCTTGATGACTATTTTGGTATCAGTGAATCAATGGAGGAATGGGCCGATGAAAACAACAACTGAATTTTGGAATCTAGCGGAAACCATGGGCATATATTTTGGGTCTGCTGGCCTAGGTGCTGTGATAGGCACCGTTTTTTGGATCACTCACAGTTGACCAAAAAAAGATGTTTGCTGTATTATTATTAGACATTAACTGCCATAGGAGGCAAGTATGAAAAAAACTGTAATCGCATTATCGTTGTTGGCCGCCATCGGCGTCACTGGTTGTAGTACCACCAAAGATGCTGGTGTCAAGGCTCCTGTAGAATCTACCACTGCTATCAAGGACACTCGTATCGTTACTGAGTTCGCCGACGAAGGTGTGAAACTGCACTACACTTTCACAGGTAAACTGGAAAAGATCGAAGTGTTTGGTGTAGCGCCGGCTTGGAAAGGCAACTACACTATCTTGGCCGAAGCAGATGCCATGGACAAGTTGGTGAAATTTGTACACGGCAAAGATGTGTCTAGCCAGCGTCGGGTCAAGGTTATCAGCCGTTCTATCGAGCGTGCCGCTGACAGCACATTGAACAAGTTCCAGAGCAATGACAGCACAGTGGCATTCAAAGCCAGTGATCTTGAGTCTGAAGCGCCAGCCAACAACGACGGTGAGTTCACAACCAAAGCCAATACTGCCAAACGTAATGCTTCTGTGGTAGATCAGACCTTGATTGATACTGTGACCAATATCACTGCACGTGGTAGGCTCACTGGTGTTCGCAAGGCTCGTGATATGAAAGTGGACGATGGCAAGACTTATGTTGCTGTCTACGAGTGGAGCGAAAATCAGCAGGCCACAGCAGAATTCATCCGTGACCGGATGATGAACCGCGCCAAGTAATCCGTCTAGTCCGGGAGATTATCATGCGTAAACCTGCAGCTCTTGTGCTGGTGGCGGCTCTGGCTTTGACTCCACTGCAGTCATATTCACAGTCGTCCACCTTGCAAATGCTCAAACCCAGTCCAATAGGCATAGCCTTGTCAGTGGGACAGTGGTTGATGAAAGATCGTAAAAAGGTCTACTTCATCCGTGTGCAAGGCGAAGGCTATTCCTACGAAGCGGCCAAGCAACAGGCCTTTGCCACCGCAGTTGATCGTGCCGTGGGTGCCGTGGTTCTCAGCGAAACCGAAGTGCGTAATAACATGGTTATCCGCAATGAAATTATCAAGTACAGTGCAGGTTTCATTGACGACTTCAAGGTAACCAAAGAAGAAACGGCTGGCAATATCTATAGGCTAGAATTGGATGTCTGGGTCAGTGACAGTCGTATCGCGGACAGATTATTGGCAGGATCCCGACAGGAAGGTCGCATTGATGGCAACAGGCACGCCGCGCAGTTGGAAAGCCTACAGCAACATTTTTCTTCAGGCGATCGCCAACTGCAGGCTGTGTTGCGTGACTTTCCGCGCCGTAGTTTTGTGACCAAAGCCGGTAGGAGCAATCTCCAGGTGCGCCCAGATCGCACCGCTTTGCTCACTGTGAATTTCATGGTGTACTGGGACGCCAAATATCTTGATGCGCTCAGCGAATCTCTGCAGAATCTCAATCCCAAGATGCCGGCCTGCGGAGTACACAGTTCAGGCGCTATCATTCCGCTAGAATCCAACAAGATCATGGTCAGGATCAAGAAAGATCCTACCGGTTGGGGTTTTGGCAACAACAACTGCTACCATTACAACGATCGCAGTTGGTACAATCAAGTAGAGCGTACTCTGGGTCAACGACTGCTGTTGCTGGGCAAGTTCTACACCCAGGATAAAACATTGTTACAGTCCGGATGTTTTGATGTGGATCTGTCAGGGATGAATTCTGTGGGATTCAATCTTATTGATATCAAAGGCAATGAGTTTTGGGAAGGCACAGTTGGCATTCCGGTTTCGGCCAATACTGTGAAATTCTTCAACAGCGTGGAATTTGAAGTGGTCACAGATCGTAATCTTTGTAACGCCCGATCTTTATAGGTTTACCTCCTAGCAGTGCTTGGCCCCGGTATTGGTATATCGGGGCCTTTTTTATTGGCCAAGGCGTATTGCATTAAGTAATAAACTGCCGTACAATAATATCATGAGCACACAAGATACCGAAGATTTAGACAAAAGTCATAGCCAATCGTTGATGGACGCTGGAATGTATGTGTTTATGGATGCAGTTTCTGCTGAATCCATGAAGCCTATTATCGAGTGGATCCTGTACGAAAATCACCTGGCCAAGATCAAGAAAAAGGAATTGTTGCTGATGATCTGCAGTGGTGGCGGTGACATTTCCGAAGCATTTGCCTTGATCGATGTAATGAATTCCAGCACCGTGCCCATCAAGACTGTAGGCCTTGGTTGCATAGCCAGCTGTGGCCTATTGATATTCATGGCAGGTACCAAAGGACGTAGGATACTCACTCCCAATACCTCAATCCTGAGCCATCAGTTCAGTTGGCAGACCGAAGGCAAGGCTCATGAACTGTTTGCCACGGTTAAGGAATTCAAACTCACTGAACAGCGCATGATTGAACACTATCGTCGTTGCACCGGCGCTTCGGATGCCAACATACGCAAGTACCTGTTGCCCAGCCAGGATGTTTGGTTGTCTGCCGATGAAGCCATGAAACTAAACATCTGCGACCACATTGGCGGCAACTATCAAGAATTTTCTGAAAAAAGCAAATCCGGCAAACTGCCCAAGATCCCTAAAATAGTTAAAGATACTCCCATTAATTCAGACCGATAAAGGAAACCATGCCTAATCTAGTACCCATCGTCTTGGAACAGACTTCCAAAGGTGAACGCAGTTATGACATCTACAGTCGCTTGCTCAAAGATCGAATCATCATGCTGGACACCGAAGTCAGCCAACACTCGGCCAGTTTGATAGTGGCACAACTGTTGTTTTTGGAATCAGAAGATCCTGACAAAGACATACAGTTCTATATCAACTCACCTGGCGGGTCAGTCACAGCTGGTATGAGCATATACGATACCATGCAGTTTATCAAGTGTGATGTCAGCACCATCGTCTTGGGCCAGGCCGCCTCAATGGGATCGTTATTGGCTGCTGCCGGGAGTGCCAGAAAACGCTATATCTTGCCAAATGCTCGTCATATGATACATCAGCCCTTGGGCGGTGCCTCGGGTCAGGCCACAGACGTGGAGATCCAGGCGCGAGAACTCTTGCGCTGGAAAGAAGTGTTGATCAATATCTATGTTCAGCACACTGGCCGTGATTATGAAACCTTGCGTCACGACATGGAAAGAGACAACTTCATGACTGCAGATCAGGCTCTGCAGTATGGTTTGGTTGACAAGATTGTGACACAACGAGACCTATGAGCAATCTGCATGATACCATTGTAGATGTGGGCGCAGGCAATTGTGTGTATCTGCTACAACTGTTGGATTTAGAGTCAGGATTGCATAGAGATATCTTGCGTTGGTTCGCACAGCAGGATGTGGCTCTGGAATCCATCGAGTGGCCGCATGGGCAGTTATACAGTGTGAAATTTTCTTCTGCAGAAGATCCCAGAATACATCAATGGACTGAATCTTGGGAAAATGCTGATGGTTCCAGCAGGAATCATGAAGCCTATCGTATGATCCAAGTCAACGTCACTGAAACTTAACTTTATTTCCTTTTCCTGCCTAATGCTTTTTCAGTACCGGTTACGTCAGTACTTTTCATGCGCGATTGGATATCGTTGCTAGTTGATCTAGCATCTTGATCTACGGTATCATCCGCTGATTGATTATCCGCTGACTGTTCAGCAGAACCGGATAATTCTTCTGCACTCTTGGTAGGATTGTAAGCAAAACTTACACGACCGTTGGTACCTGTGGCTGCATATACCTTGCCGGCATCTAGGGCTACCACACCTCTGAAATCTGGCGGATACTTGACGCCAAATCCCACTACATGATAGCTGTTCTTGCCTTCAGATCCCTTGAGATGTAGTTGCACGATGGGACTGACATTGAGAAATTTAAGGCAAGCCTCGCCGAATACAGGATCTTGATTAATCTGAGTCACCACTTGTTTGGCTAGGTTAGCCAGTATATGATAACCTACATTGTACTTGGGATTACTGAGTTTGGGACGATTCAAATCCATAATTTCCTGCAGTTTCTTTTTATCTGCAGGTGACACCGATACTGCATCCAAACTCTGTGCGCCGGATTTTATCATCGATAGAACTGCTTCGGCCTGTGATCTAGTTATGAATCCAAATTCCTGACCCAAGACCAAAGGCAGATCTCGACTGCTTAGTGATCCCACACGCTCAATGATCTTTACTTGATCTGCATATTGATTCAATAGATCAGTCATGCCTTTTTCTCTGGCTGTCGCTACGCCATCTGAAATATTCTTGGCTGATGCTGTGGCACCTTTCTCTCCCTTGCTACTGATACCCACTTCTGTGCCATCGCGACCACGTAGATAACTGTCTACTAGACCGTTGATCTTGCTGGCAGGAAAAAATATGCTCATGCCTGCAAAAGTACCGTTGGGTCCTAAAATATCCTGACGTGCCTTTTCTAATACTGGATCTCGTATCATGCCCTGTACCATGGCTATGGGACCAATAGTTTCTCCAAGATCATCTCGGACTGCAGAAATCATGTTGGAGTCGATGTTGGAAAAAACAGGATATTGTTTTTTCAATAACTGTTGCATACCGGGCTGTATCTGTTGTATGGCCTGTTGCTGCCCAGGTGTAGCAGTGCTGGGATTACTGCCAATAGCGGCCACACAGTCTGCTGGTGTTGCGAATTCACTGTCGGGTGGAAACAGATCGCTGGGTTTAAGTTTGTAGTAACTGCCTTTGAGGCTGGAGGCTTTTCTCAGTTGCCATCCGCCAGGTAATTCATCGTTTTTCCACAGCCCAGTCATGTCAGGCCTGATCATTTCAAAGAATCTGCCGAAACTAGTGACTTGTCCTTGGCCGGGTCCGTCGAATGTAAGTATGGCAAATGCACGGCTACGTGGCCCTGGTTTATTACTCCAGACAATGCCATTGGGAAATTGTTTGGCGAGATTTTGTCCAGCTGCAGCCATCTCCTCATAACTGTCAAAGGCCCCAGGTTGGCTGGGATAATATTCCAAATCTCGGAATACCAGTTCTGCAGTGGGCTTGTCTAGTGGACCTTGGAAAAACACATCACCGGGATCTCGATATAACAAGCCGCGGGCTTTTTCCAACAAAAGGATTTCGTCTAATCTATCTAATATATCGCGCATTCTGTATTTACCGTGGTTCTGTGCGCTGATGCTAACAATGCTAAGTTAGTGGGCACTAACCCGCGGTTGACCCATAAATCCCCCTGTGTTATACTTAAGGCAT
>Ga0247844_1007052_pt1 | contig 13031 bp, 9 predicted proteins | sample LaCtaG_FD_192421 | JGI IMG/M metagenome (GOLD analysis project Ga0247844, IMG submission 192421) | Freshwater microbial communities from meromictic Lake La Cruz, Castile-La Mancha, Spain - LaCruzMarch201714.5m_1 | ecosystem: Environmental > Aquatic > Freshwater > Lake | place: Spain: Castile-La... | reverse complement strand
ACATCTCGGAAGAAATATTGACGGACACTGGCCGCATTGACCCCCATAAAATAGACCTCATGGGCCGGATGGGTCGGTTTTATTATGCCAGGGCCAGCGGGGCAGCCGTGGAAGAAATCGTGCAGGATGTAACGCAGATCGGGATCGGTTTTGATGGTTTACCAACCAGCATTCGCCACAGCAAAGTGTTGACAGGCAACGACTTGGCCCATTTGGCGAGTTTGCCCGCGCTGCCTTCGCAAGTGGAAGCTTTAGCATTGGTTGGAAATGACGAACGGGTACAAAAAGCCTTGGTAAGTCAGGATCGCCAAATAATATTACACACCTACGCCAAGGAGGTTTTGGCAAAAAACGATGTGATGCGCGGAGCTGCTTTGGCGGTGTTGAGCCTGTAAGTTTGCGGAATAGAGTGGGGTTTCACGCAGATGTTACACAGATGTTTCACACAGATGTTACGCAGAACTCTGCGCGAGAAAATCTGCGTAACATCTGTGTGAAACATCTGTGTAACATCTGCGCGAAATTATATCCTAGTGCCGCATTACAATGGAAAATTGGCCGGATCCGCTGAACCGCTCCTTGGGCAAAATCAACCCAACCATCTATGTCAGTATGCAAGGCCCCAGTGAGTTTGGCATTTCAGGAAAATTGGAAAAATGGGATGTAACAGCGAAATTGCCCACTATCGCAGTACCCACCCTTGTGGTAGGCGCTACGCACGACACCATGGACCCCGCGCACATGAAAATGGTGTCAGAGAAAGTGCAAAAAGGCCGTTTCCTGCTTTGTCCCGACGGCAGCCACATGTGCATGTGGGACGATCAGGCGCACTATTTTCCGGGACTGATTTCATTTTTGAAGGATGTAGACGCGGGGAAAATGTGATTTTTTACTTTTGATAGCCTTTGAAAGCAAATCGGCCCTACTTCCATCTGGAGGCAGGGCCGATTTAGTTTTTATCCTTTAGAATTTCACCCCAACTGCGAGGCGAGCATAAGGTGAGACGGGTTTCATACCTAAGGTTGGGCGCACGTTTTTATCATTCAATGCATTCAAATTAAGGCCACCAGAACATTCAAAAGTTAATACGCCAGCGGATTTTTGCCAGCCGGCACCAGCCCTTAAGCCCCCCACACGGACATCTTTGTATTCTTTTTCTTCTACAGTGGTTTCATACACTGGAAAAAAGAAGAAGTCAGGATCGGGAAGCAAGATTGAAACCTCGGAGCGGGTCACAATATTATGCTTGCCAAAATAGAGGCCTCCTTCTAAAAAACCACCATTCAGTGCGGTTTTAGCATACTTCCGAACTATAAAACTTAAACGATATCCTTTGTTGGTGTTTGTTTCTGTGGAAGAGGCCGGGATACCCAAAAAGAAGAGTCCGACGCCACTTTCACGATGTTCGAACCAGCTTTGGTATTCAACCAGAATGCTTGTTTTGGGTTCTATGACGCGCTCATAGTCTAACGATATTTTCCCAAGTATGGGTTGGAATGGCGTTACTTTCAATGCGTTTTGCTGAGCGAAAAGCGAGTTAAAGCAGAAAGTTGCGCAGAAAGCCAGAAGGATAAGGATCGAAAAGCGAAGTGGATTTGTCATTGCGTTTTATATTTTGTTGGGACAAATGTGGGGGCATGACGCAGGCTCAGAGAATTGACTTTTAAACTTAAGATATATTTTTTAATTTCAACTCACCAATAGGTTGAGGAAAGGCTTAAAAGTTGAGTTTGTCTTGGATTTCCTCAATGCTACGATCTTCCTTTGCGGATCGTTTGGCCACTCTACTTCACGGTACTACGCACCTTGAACACCCTCAAAATGACAAGAGCCACCCCAAAATCTGGGATGGCTCTTGTTATTTATATTAATTTTCAGGTCTATTTCGATTTTATCAATTTGCCTGACTGCAAAAGATTGCCATTAGAATCATACAAATTGGCAATGTAAAGGCCAGAAGGCAAGCTCGAAGCGCCCGTCCAGGTGTGCGTGAAATCACCTTCAGACAAATTCCCTGAGAATGCAGTAGCGACATAACTGCCTTGAGCATCATAAATGCGCAAAGTAGCTTTGGTCGCCTGATTCACCTTGAACTGGAAGGTAGTCTGATCCAGGAATGGATTGGGGTAATTTTTCATCAGTACAGGTTTGGTACTGAAGCCCAACACGCCCTGGAAGATATCGTTGGTGCCTACGAACACAGGACCACTACATTCGCTGGTACCACGGTGCGGCTCGAAAACATAAGGGAATGTACTATTGAAAGGCTTATCGTTACCTTCAACCCCTGTAGTATAAGTTAATACCCCTACCAAATCGTTGGTCACCGGATTAGCTCCACCCGCTGGATAGTCATCATACCACAGACCAATGGCAGCGAGCACAACACCTCCAACCGCTTGTAATTCAATCCGTGTCACGTCGTCTTCCAAACGGCGACCGTTCGGGAAACCATCCATGTTCGGGATGAATTGAATGTTTGTGTTCGTGTTATAGGCAGGATCGGTGAGACCCAACACGGCTGCCTGAATCAATCCAAGCGAGCTGAATTTGGGGTCATTGCGAGGCGTAACTGGTACGGCCATGTTGAGGCGCAGCATATCTCCACCGTTGGGCAGAAAGTTGTTGATGAACGGTTTGCCAGCCGACAAGGGGCCTCCGGTTTTGCCCGTAGCAAGTTGGTATGGCGCCAAATTGGGCACCCCGGTGTGGAATATTGGCCATAGGTCTACCGAACGTGGCTTGCCAGCGCCTGGCAGCAACAAATCACCAAAAATGAGCGGATCGAATGCTGTGCCAGTCAAGGCTGCATTGCCTTTCAGGGGCCACAAACCATCTTTCCCGTTCCTGAAATCAAAAGCCTGCAACGAGCTAGATTGAATGCGTAGCGGCCCAAAAGCGGGCACTGCGCCTCCAAATTGGCTGTCGTCCATGTACAAAGCTAACTCTGGATTGAAGAAAAACTCGTCCAAAGTCGTTTCACCAATCTCTTGATATGGAGTCAAAGAATTCCAGTAATCCTTCTGGCCGATTGGAATCACAGCTTCGTTGGTTAAGGGCATGCCCAGACGCGATACCTGAGTCCAGGCGCCGCTGTAAACCGGGTCGCCCGTAGTAGAAAGGGTGCGAATCTGCGGACGGCTGGCCGAAGCCCACACACCAATCACAAAATCGCCCTGCAAAATAGAGGTCGGTGCAGGCGATACACCTGCTTTCAAAAGCGTCTGGTAATTTACCTGTATTGCGATGGTACTCACATTCAAACAGGCAAGCCCGTCGCTGGGTGTACCGTTTTGACGCGGGGCATCTCCAAGGTCAAAAATACCACCCAGGTCTACAAAAAACGGATCGTCTGATGTGCCGCAAAAAACCTTTTCACCACTGGTAGCGGTCATGACGGCATTGCTCATCAGTGTAGCGTAATTCGTGTTAAGACCTACCGCAGATTCGATGGAGCGTGGGCCAATGTTTGGCGGCGGCACGATTCCGTTTTGCACGATGGTTTGGAAGGAAAGTCCGCCATCTATGCTGCGCTCAAGCGTGTAGGTGGTCTTCAGGTTTTGTTTGCCCAAACGGATGTTGAAGAAGGTAGTTGGATCTTCATTGGTGTAGGTAAACGTGAAACGGTACGTGATTTCGTCGCCCGGAATAGAAGCGTCGTTGTCAACGTGGATTTCATAGCGAACATTCTCCCCGAAGAAATTATAGTTGGGGCCGCCATGCGGAAGTTGCAGCGGAATGTAGGTAGCAATCAGTGTAATATTGTTTGGATTGTCCGGGCTACGAAAAGCGTAGAGATCCACGTTGTCGGCGAGTGGATCATCGGCGATAAGCGGTGCTTCGCGGTGACTGGAAGCCATGCTGGCCGTGATGCCGAGCATCCAGACGGTAGCCGCCAAAAGGCATTTATTTATTGAAAAATTCATTGTTTGAAATTTTTTTGATGGATGTTTGATAGTTGTGGATTTGGTTATTGGTTGATTTGGTTATTTGGGGTGCCAGAGCCGGGTATTATACCTGTCTTAAAGAAAATACAGATACCAAGCTTTGGCACCCCAAATAACCAAATTCACAAATAACCAAATCACCAATCGCTATTCATTGCCCTACTTCCGTGCCTCTCCATGGAGTGGCCACATAAGGGAAGCTGGTTTTGAAATGTTTGTCGTTGTTGTTGACTCCGGTGCGGTAAGATAATACGCTGACCAGATCCGAGGTGACAGGGTTTGCGCCCCCAGCTGTGTAGTCGTCGTACCAAAGACCGATGGCGGCCAAAGCCACGCCTGCAACTGCTTGCAACTCAATGACGGTCACGTCATCTTCCAGGCGACGGCCATTGGGGAATCCGTCCATATTCGGGATGAACTGGATACTGGTATTCGTGTTGTAAGCTGGGTCTGTAAGGCCCAATACGGCTGCATTTACGATGCCGAGTGAACTGAATTTTGGATCCGTACGGCTCGTGACGGGCACGGCCATGTTGAGTCGAAGCATATCGCCACCGTTGGGCAGGAAGTTGTTGATGAATGGTTTGCCGGCTGACAAAGGGCCTCCGGTTTTACCCGTGGCCAATTGGTAAGGCGCCAAATTGGGCACTCCAGTGTGGAATATAGGCCACAAATCCACCGAACGTGGCTTGCCAGGGCCTGGGAGCAACAATCCGCCAAAAATGGCAGGATCAAATGCCGTTCCAACCAATGCCGGATTACCTTTCAAAGGCCATAAACCATCTTTTCCGTTCCGAAAATCAAAGGCTTGCAAGGAACTGCTCTGCACGCGCAAAGGCGAAAAAGCTGGCACAGCGCCTCCAAACTGCGAATCGTCCATGTACCATGCCAGTTCTGGATTGAAGAAGTATTCGTCCAAAATTACATCGGCCAATTCATCGTAGGGGGTAATGCGGTTCCAATAATCTTTGTTGCCGATGGGTATTACCACTTCGTTGGTGAGCGGCATTCCAATTCTGGAAACCTGAATCCACGCACCGGCATCATTGGGTTCAGCGCCGTTTGGCTGCAAAGTACGCGTAGCCGGGCGGCTGGCCGAGGCCCATACACCAATGGTATAATCGCCATCCAAAATATTGGTTGGGGTACCTGGGGCGCCGGCTTTTCGCAATGTGGAAATGGGCACTTGAATCGCAATAGAATGCACGTTGAAAAAACCAAGTCCGTCGCGGGCCTGGCCGTTTTGCCTTGGCATATCGCCGAGATCAAATACACCACCCAGGTCTACAAAAAATGGGTCGTCGGCTGGGCCGCAATACACCTTTTCACCTGAACTCGCCGTCATGATAGAAGCCGAGATAAGGGCCTCGTACGTCGTGTTAAGCCCTGCGCCCGATTCGATGGAGCGTGGCCCGATGTTCGGTGGGGGCACTTTGCCGTTGGTAACAATGGCGGTAAAAGATACGCCGCCATCCATGCTGCGTTCCAGCGTGTAGGTGGTTTTCAGGTTTTCCTTGCCCAAGCGGATGTTGAAAAACGTGCTGGGATCCTGGTTCACACGGGTGAACGTAAAACGGTACACGATTTCATCGCCAGCAACGGCAGCATTGTTGTCAATGTGGATTTCGTAGCGGATGTTTTCGCCAAACGTGTAATAGTTTGGGCCACCGAAAGCGAATTCCCCTGGAATGTAATTTGCGATGAGCGTGATCGTGTTGGGAGCATCGGGGCTACGGAACGCATAAAGATCCGTGTTGTCCGCCAAGGGATCATTGGCGATAAGGGGCGCTTCTCGGTGGCTGGAGGCAAATAAAGCCGAGCAGCACAGCCAAAGCAACGCCAACGTAGAAGCCGAAGAAATGCTCCGTTTCGTGAAATTGGTCATGATTAGTTGAATTTGTTAAAAAATGAAAGAAGTGTGGCCTTTAGAAATGCCAAAGTCACCTACGGAGTGGAGTGTGTTTTAGATTTTTAACATCTTGTATTTTTTGAAATACTTTTCGGGAGCGGGTTCAATTTGGGGTATAAAAAAGCAAGGCCGCCCCACCATTGCGGAACGACCTTGTTTTGTCACGGCGTAACTATTCTAAAGATTTTATTCAGACTTGACAACCTTCAAAGTCTGCAGTGCGCCATTGGCTTCGATGCGCAGCAGGTAAAAGCCCGGAGACAAATCCGCAGTTGGGAGGCTGAACTGTTGTTGGTTGTCTGCTTCAAATTGCCGTTCCAATACAACTTGGCCGCTGAGGTTGAAGAGTTGGATGTGTACTTTATCTGTGGCGGGCTGAGCTAAAAATACGTCCAGAAAGTTGGAGAATGGATTGGGGGAGGTGATAGCAAGGTGGGTAGAAGAGATTTCACGACCTCCTGCTCCTCCACCTCCTGGCGGTGGAGCGGAACCTGTCTCATACCCATAAATCCTATACCCTTGTGAAAGGGACGCAGCAAGTTTGTAACCATCTTGATTTACAATACTAACTATGCCGGCACCCACCCCATTGTACTTAATTATGACAAATGGGTTATTATAATTACACCCCTCCGGACCGGGAGCAGATCCTGAAGAACAAAAGAATGAAAAATTAGGGCCGTCGCTGCCCGCTTCACAGGTATACCCTCCATTGATATTAGATTGTACAATTGCAAAAGATTCACTTTCCACAATTTGGTTCATTTCTATTTTGCAAATCTTGAAAGGGGAGATATTAGGAGCTGAAAGGGGGCAATATCCTGAGGCTGTAATCGAACAATTGGCGCCCGAATTGGGTGCTTCATAGCCACTCACAACGAGTTCCAGGATAAGTGTGGTTGGGCCTAGTTCATCTGTTATTGCGCTGTCGTCCCCATTTTCACAGCGCGAATTGATAACACATTTATAGGTCTCGCCCGGAGTAAGGAGTTCTATAAGTACTCCTGTATTGTTTTGGGCCCTTAGGTAAGTGCCAATCAAGGAGTTATCGCTGGCCCGGTAAACTCTGACCCGGTACCCTCCCAAGGCGTTTGATTGGAAATCCCAGGCCAGTTCAACCCAGGTTGTTCCAACCCCAACCAAATGATAATTATCGGGGCTAGAAATTTCACAGGCATCCTCCAAAATAGCAGGAATTGTGCTCAGGGCAGTGGGAACGGGAATGTTGGCAGCATCTAAAAAAGTCGATGCAAAAAGGCAAAATGCAAGGATAAAAGAGTGAATTCGCATACTTATTTGTGTTTACAAGTGAAAAGTGGGACAAAGTTATGACAGCTGAAAGATTAAAAATTGTACACTTTTGCGCACCTATTCTTTGCCGTCCGCTATGTCGAATACTTACCTGTTGGAAGTAATAAAAGCGCTGCTCCCTGCACAAAGGCACGAAGCAGCCATATTCTTGTCCTCACCCATCTTCAATACAGGAAACAACGCCAAAGACCTGGAGAAACTGTACCAGATCATCTTGGAGGCTGCTCCTGCGTTTTCAGAAGACGCATTGACAAAGGAAACGGTGTACACCAAAGTTTTCCCTGGGCATAAAATCGTGTCAGGCCGATTGGAAAAACTGATGGCCGATTTAAACAAACTCCTTCGCGCTTTCCTGCTAACCAAGCGTTATCTTTTGGAGAGCAACGATCTGCAACAGCAACTTGATTGGTTGGCTTGGTTGAGAGAGCAGGGTTTGGTAGACCGCTCGCAGCAGTTGATGTCAAAGTTGGAAAATCAGAAAGAAGCGGATAGAAAAGAATCGCTGTCGGAGTACCGCACAGCCTGGTTGATTGCGGAAGAAAAGCACGAGTGGGAGAGCATTTACAATCAAGCCAAAGGCGACTTGAATATACCTACTTTGATGCGCAGGCTGGATATATTCTATCAGAATTACCGGGTTGAGTTGGCAAATCGCTACCTTTTGCAACAAAAAGCGGCACATTTACCCGACTTGGAGACGGTGAAACTAGGGGCGAAGCAACAGGTTTATGAAGAGAGTATCCTGTTTAAGATTTCTCAAAAGGTATTTGAACTCTTAAAAAGTGGTTTGCCATCTGAAAAAGAATTTCAAGATTTGTTGGGCATGTTAAGCAAAGAAGAACATGCGCTCTCTTTCCAAGCGCTCGTTCAGTATTATTCCTATTTGAGGAATACCTGCACCTTGTTAATCAACGGCGGGCACTTGGAGTTCACGGCAGTTTTACACAAGATACACAAAGACAATCTTGGGCGTGGGTTGCTTTTTTTGAATGGGGAGATCTCCCCGCACACCTATGTCAGTTTAGTTCAAATTGCCATCCGGGTAAAAGACAACTTATGGGCAAGGGAATTTACTGAAGCACACAAAAAGATAGTCATTGGAGGCGACGAAGACCAGTTCTACTATCGCTTCAACCTATCGCATTGCTTTTTCTCAGAAGGAAAGTTTGAGGAGGCGCTAGACAGCCTGCCTGATGCCCCTTCAAACACGCACTACCACCGCACTATTCGACGATTAGAGTTAAAAATATACTATGAAATGCGCTCCGACTTGGCCACTTACAAATTGTTTGCCTTTCGGAAGTTCGTAGAGCGCACCGCTCCAAAGACCATCGCAGCCGACCTGCTGCTCATGGACATCGAATTTTTCAATGTCTTCCATCAGCTGCTTCAATCACCCTTGAAGGACAAAGTACGCTCGGCAAAACTCATCGAGCGCATCCAGAAAAAGCCCCTGCTCTCCGACCGCGCCTGGCTACTGGAGAAAGCAAAAGAATTAGGTTAAAAATTAGGGGCTTTTGAGCGGCATTTTCAGAACGCTCTCCAAATTGTGTATTATTTTTTAGGCTTCTTTTTGGGCGAACAGGCTCAAAAAGAAGCCTTTTTTGTGCTTTTTTGGCACTTTACTCAGGCTCGGCGCTTCTTTTCAACTTAAATACGCCCGCTCAAAACTGTACTTTTCTTCCGGGAAAGGTCAGGCCCATCTTTGCCTCAACGATTGCGCAATCAACCCAGACAAGCACACAAAAACTACTTTTTTCAACATCATTTTTCACACACAAAAACACTTTTAGCATGAAACGTTTTTCTTATTTGTTCTCTTTCGCTGCTATCATTGCAGCCTCCTTGTTCTCACTACAGTCCTGCCAAAAAGAAGCGGTCAATGTAGTTAACCCGGTGAAACCTGGCATGACCGGCGAAGACCGGTCACCTTCAGGCATTATCTACGGCGTTACGCTTTACGATGGGGTGAACCCTTGCGAAATTATTGGGATTGATCAGAACACTGGGGCCATTGTCAGCCATGTGACGGCCTTCTATGTGGATTTTGGTAATGTCACCCACCAACTCGACAACCTCACGGGCATCTGCTTTACGAATTTGAGTGACGCGCACTTCCTCACCACGGGTAGCACGGGCAATAGTTCGTATAATGAATCTTTGTTCAAAGTGAATCCCATCACAGGCGAGTGCAGTTTTGCCTCTACGAGCACGGTAAATACGGTATCTGACCTGGAATATGAGCCTAACACGAATACATTCTATGGCCTGCAGGCAAATACCAACCGCCTGGTTACCATTACGGACAATAACAATAATTATAGCAATTACGCTGTAGGCAATATCAGCGGCATCGCGGCTGGCTATTCGTTGAAGGGTCTTTCTTTGGTAATCATAAACAAGCAAAATCGCCTCGTAGGCTGCGCCACCAGCGCAAATGCAGCAGACCCTGCTCAATTGTATCTGATTCAGCCAGGCGCTTTGAATGCCACTGCAACCATAATGACTAACCTGGCCCCTGTGGCTGATTTATCCGCCGGGCACTGCGCCATCGGTTGGGACCGCGACATCAACCAAATGTCGATCAACCGTTCCGGTTTTGGTGGCTTTGGCCTCAACGGCCTTCCATGGGTAAATCCTTTGCCCAATAATGCCAACACATTTTTCTGGGGCGCTGCCAACAACAACTTTGAAGACTTGACTTCTTCCGTTTATTGATAGGGCAAACACTCATGGGCTGCGGCAGGATTGTACTGTCCGCAGCCCACGAGATTTTCAAAGGAGGTTTCCTAACTCTCTCAACTTGATACAAAAATGAAATTTTCGTTCTATTCAACTCGTCGTGCCGTCTTATCCCCCTTTTTCAAGACGGGCATTTTAGGTATTTTAACCCTTATTTTGTGCATCATGTCCTGTCAAAAGGAAGCACAAACCGAAGCCCGGCAAAACAAATTGGATCCAAAACTGCTCGCGGCTATTGAGCGCCTGGGACTAAAAAGCGAAGGGGCTTTTTTGGACAATGCCGGGAATGTTATCGCAGAAGGGGACATTAGGCTGAGCATTGCCGAACTCAACATGGACGATGCGCTAACAACAGAGAGACAGCGCGTGGTTGGTCAACACTGCGTCAGATCCTATATAGAGACCGGCACTTCCTTAAAATATAATATTTCTAGTGATTTTGATGACTTGTGGAGGGAAGCAATCAAGTCGGGCGTGGCTGCATGGGAAAACTCAAGAAATAACTGTGCATTTGAGGAGGTTTCGTCTCCTGGCGAGGCGGACATTATTTTTCTGCGAAATGATGGCTTGGGAAGTAATTTTTATGGAATAGCGGACTTCCCTTGTATGAATCATGGAAGGGAAATTAGCCTTAATGTTCACGAAGTGGAAGCAGACCATGGCGCTACCCCGCTTTTTGACTGCATACGCAATGTCGCAACGCATGAGTTCGGCCACGCTTTGGGTTTTCATCACACTGATTCGGATGCTGAATTGCTGAGCGGCACCCCGGAAAGTGATCCAGCATCCATTATGCTCAGCGGTGAGTCTTGGCCGACCCCCTTGGGTCTTCCATGGTTTGGGATGCTCCCTGGCCCTGATGCTGACGACCAAAAAATGGCAGAATACATCTTTCCACGAGATGGCGCGCATATTGAAATTGGCCAGGTGAAAGGAACCCGCAACCTAAACGGCATGTACAGTATCCAAGCAAAATACCATCAGATTACAGCATTCTGCTATAATATTGAATATGAATTGATGTCTGGCGAAAACCTGCTGGAAACCGGCTCTTTTCTATCGAATGGTTTAGCAACTGGCTCGTTCAGCTGCACTGGCACTTATCCGCCGGGTGTTTACACGTTGATCTGCTGCGGCAAAAACTACGCACAAGACTACAATTCGGAATGTGCGATGAAGTCATCCAAAACTTTCATACTCAATTACCTCCCGCCACCGCCTGAAGATGAGTGAGCCGGAACATAATCTCTTGAACAATCTTATTGTGTTTATTTAAGTATACAGCGGCACGACGTTAAGTCGTGTCGCTGCTTTTTCTAATTGGATTCAGTTGGATGTTTTTCTGACCTTTGCGCCGTCAGACACTCTCTTCAATGGCAAAAAAAATACTACAATTCCTTCTTTTCCTTGGCATCGGGGTCAGCATCATGGCCTGGGTGTTCAGCAGCCAGAACACGGCCTTCCAGGAGCAATGCCGACTAGACGGCACTCCCAGCGACCAGTGCAGTCTTCTGGACAAACTGCTGCAAGACTTTGGCACCGTGAACCTGTGGTGGATCTTGGTGGTACTGCTGGCGTTCACGGTGAGCAACATTTTCCGCGCATTGCGCTGGCAAATGCTTCTGGAGCCTATGGGCTACCGTGTGGGCTTTGCCAATTCGCTGCTCACGATTTTGCTGGGATATTTTGCCAATCTCTTCTTGCCCCGCATGGGCGAAGTGGTGCGCGCTGGCTCGCTCGCCCGCTATGAAAAAATTCCGATGGAAAAGGTGATTGGCACCGTCACCATGGATCGCCTCATGGATTTTCTCTGCCTGGGTGGGGTAGTAGGGCTGGCTTTTTTGTTGGAGGGCGATACCCTTTGGGCCTTCATCGCGCAGCGAAAAGACGGACAAGGTGGCGGCGGATTTTTCCAAAACCCATTCGTATTGGGCTTTCTGGCACTGAGTGCGCTCGGCATCCTGATGATTATTCTTTTAAAGGAAAAACTCGCGCAAGTACCACTATTTCAAAAAGTTGGAAAACTCTTGAAGGGGTTTATTGATGGCCTGAAAAGTGTCTTCAAACTAAAAAACCCAGGCTTGTTTATAGCCTATTCTGTTGGCATTTGGGTCATGTTTTACCTGCAATGCTGGTTTGGCCTGATGGCTTTCCCGCCCACGGCGCAATTGGGCGCAAATGCCGCCCTGATGGTTTTTGTGTTTGGCACCTTGGGCTTTGTGATTCCTTCACCCGGAGGCATGGGCACCTACCACGCGCTGTGTATCGCCGGACTCACACTCTACGGCATCAGTGGGAGCGACGGGTTTTCCTATGCAAACATTTCCTTTTTTGCCGTGCAGATTTTCTACAATTTTGTTGGAGGACTTTTGGCGCTTTGGCTTTTGCCGAGATTGAATAAAAATCGGGTTGATAAGGGTTTATGAGGTTGATGAGGGTTGATAATTTGCGCTCGAAAATGCAGGGAATCGTTACTTTTCGAGTGCAAATTATCAACCCTCATCAACCTTATAAACCCTTATCAACCCTCATAAACCCTATAACCCTTTATCAACTCTAAAAAAAGAATTAAGTGCAACGAACTGACGTAAATACCCTCGGCGAATTCGGCCTGATCGAACACCTCACGCGCGATTTTCCCCTTCGCCAGCCCTCCACCATCAAAGGGGTAGGCGACGACGCAGCCGTGATCGAAAACGGCCCGCTCTGCACCGTAGTCACTACCGACATGCTGGTAGAAGGCATCCACTTTGACCTGGCCTACACACCGCTCAAACATTTGGGCTTCAAAGCCGTGATTGTCAACCTCTCCGACATTTATGCGATGAACGCCATTCCAAAGCAAATAGTCGTGTCGCTTGCCATTTCCAACCGCTTTTCGGTGGAGGCTTTGGACGAGCTGTATGCAGGGATTCGCGCTGCTTGCGAGGCATACCAGGTAGATCTGGTGGGTGGCGACACCACTTCCGCGCCCAAGGGCATGACCATCAGCATCACGGCCATCGGTCAGTGTGAAAAAGAATTACTCGTGTACCGCAATGGCGCACAAGTCGGCGACCTGATCTGCATCACAGGCGAACTTGGCGGCGCCTACCTCGGCCTCCAGATTCTGGAAAGAGAAA
>Ga0247844_1007051_pt1 | contig 13032 bp, 13 predicted proteins | sample LaCtaG_FD_192421 | JGI IMG/M metagenome (GOLD analysis project Ga0247844, IMG submission 192421) | Freshwater microbial communities from meromictic Lake La Cruz, Castile-La Mancha, Spain - LaCruzMarch201714.5m_1 | ecosystem: Environmental > Aquatic > Freshwater > Lake | place: Spain: Castile-La... | reverse complement strand
ATGTGCCGCCCTGACCAAAGGGATCGGTGGCATCACCCCCGGCATGAAACTGAAACTTGCCGCGTGAAGATCGGAAATCCGGCCAATTAAAAATGGGATGATTACCGCCCGCTCGAAAGCTGCTTCTGCAGCATCAGCGCAACGCGCCGCAACAACATCGATGGCCTCACCGCTCCGGATCACGGCGACCACCCCAACCCAGCCGGCCGTCATACGCAGGTTAGGTAATCGGATAGGCCCATCCATCCCTCCAGAAACCAAGGGACCACCCGAGCGAGACGATCGCAAGCGGAAACGCGAAATCTGCGCTTAACTTACGTTTGCCCATGATTGGAGAATCGACCGCAGAAAACCGCTAAGTTCTTGAAGTCTTTGGTGTGCCCAACAGGATTCGAACCTGTGACCTACTGATTAAAAGTCAGTTGCTCTACCAGCTGAGCTATGGGCACGACCTTGCCAGTCCATCCGGACCGAGCGAGGCATTTAGGCTGGAGGGCGTGGCGGGTCAACCGCTACCTGCACGCCGAGGCTTGATAGGACCGGCTTTTTGGAGTTCGCTCGGCGGATGAAGGTCTTTTTCGCCGTCACATTGCTCAGCTTGACACTGATTGGATGCACAACAAATGCCGACGCGCCCGGAGCGTCGAGTGCCGGTGATGACCTCACAAATGCTGTTCTCACGCCGCTCGAAGACTTCAACCTTCGCCGAACAGAAGTTCCGCCCGTTCTGGCGTCCATGGATAGCCCCTACGCCCTTGATGCGGACCTGACATGCGGCGAAATTGCAGCCGCGATTGCGGATCTCGATACCGTACTCGGGCCGGATTGGGACGCTCCGGCACCCACAAAACAGCTGAGGAGCGAAATGCTGACACACCAAGCCTCCGAAGCGGCGATGGGCGCAGTCGAATCAGGTGCGACAGGGTGGATTCCCTTCCGGGGCCTGTTGCGCAAGGCCACCGGGGCGGACAGCCACGAGACGCGTTACAATCGGGCATTTAACATCGGTGCCCAACGGCGCGCCTATCTGAAGGGCTACGGGCTCGCGAAAGACTGCGCCGTTCCGGCCCGGCCGGACTTCAACACGATGCTGACCCGCGGGTCCGAAGGCTCTGGCGACGGAAACTAAGGCTCAGGCTTCCCGGCCTTCTTTGGGCGCCGACCGGGTGCCTGCCCATGCCGATGAGAGACGGGCCCGCAGGGCTTCAAACCGGCCCTCGGCAATGGCGGCGCGGATTTCGGCCATCAGCGCCTGAAAGAACGCCGTGTTGTGCCAGGAGAGCACCATCGGACCAAGATACTCGCCGGCCTTGAACAGGTGATGCAGGTAGGCGCGCGAGAAGTCGCGGCTGGCGGGGCAATCCACCGCTGAGTCGAGCGGCGACAGATCCTCGGCGAACTTTGCATTGGTCACGTTGACAGGCCCGTCCCAGGTCCAGGCCTGTCCATGACGGCCAGACCGCGTGGGTAACACGCAGTCGAACATGTCGATGCCGCGCGCAACACTCTCGACGAGATCGATCGGCTTGCCGACGCCCATCACATAGCGCGGCAGGTGCGCCGGCAGGTGTGGGACGGTAAAATCGATCGTGTCGCACATCTTCTGGTGGCCCTCACCCACAGCGAGGCCGCCAAGAGCGATGCCGCCGAAGCCTTGCGCAATGACGCCTTTGGCTGAGCGCTCGCGCAGCGCCGGGAAGTTCGAGCCCTGCACGATGCCGAACAGCGTCTGCACCTTACGATCACCAAAAGCTTCAAGGCTGCGCTGACCCCAGCTCAGGGAGAGTTCGAGACTGCGCTCGGCTTCCTGCGCCGTGCACGGGAAGTTTGTGCACTCGTCGAGTTGCATGGAGATATCAGCGCCCAGCAAGTCGGCCTGGATTTCGATGGAGCGGGCCGGGGTCAGCCGGTGGGTTGAGCCGTCGATATGGCTCTGGAAGGTCACGCCGTCGGCGTCCATCTTGCGCAACTGCGCGAGGGACCAGACCTGGAACCCGCCGGAGTCAGTCAACATCGGCCCCGACCATTTGGCGAAAGCGTGCAGGCCACCGAGCTTCTTCACGCGCTCGGCGCCGGGACGCAGCATCAGGTGGTAGGTATTGCCAAGAATAATGTCCGCGCCGGCTGACGCGACCTGGTCCATGTAGAGCGCCTTGACCGTGCCGGCCGTGCCGACCGGCATGAAGGCGGGCGTACGGATATCGCCGCGCGGCGTCCCGAGACGGCCGGTGCGCGCCGCGCCTTCAGTTGCGCTGATTTCAAAAGGAAAGATGGCCATGCGCTGGGGCTATAGGCCGGGCCCCGCGTGAAGCCAAGCGCGCACCTGTCAGGCCGCCATCGCACCCCAGGCCGCCATCAGGATGGTAAAGGCGCGCATGTCGCCTGTGGTCGTCGGCGCCATCTTGTTCATGACATAGGCATAGGTCGTGTGCGCATCCATGTCGCTGACAACCAGCGAGCCACCATAACCGCCCCAGTAGATCGAATTGGGGTTCGGGAATGGTATCATACCGCCGGAGAGGCCAAAGCCCATGCCGTAGCGCACGGGAATGCCGAGGATTCTGTCCGTTCCCTCGATCTGGAGTTCGAGCGCCTTGCGGACACCCGCTTCCGACAGGATCTGCTTGCCGTTCGCGAAGCCGCCATTCGCCATCAGCGACTGGACAGCGGCCACGGAGCGCGCATTGCCCGTGCCGCCGGCCGCGGGAATCTCGGCGCCGCGCCAGGCACGCGTACGTGTGTCCAGCGGATTGATTTGAGGGTTATTTGCCATGTTCGCGACGAGTTCATCCGTCGTGCCCTGGCCCAGCGTGCCGCCGGGAGGCGGCGGCGTCAGTTCGCCAACCCGGTGATCCTCCGTGGACGGAAGACCGATGTGGAAATCTGCGCCCAGCGGTACTGCGATCTCCTTGCGGAACAGGTTGCCGACGGTCTCGCCGGCCACGCGGCGGATCACTTCGCCGACAAGATAGCCCTGCGTCATGGCGTGATAGCCGGGCGCCGTGCCGGGTTTCCAGTAAGGTGCCTGGGCGGCGAGCAAGCTTGTCGCCTTCTCCCAGTCATAGAGGTCTTCGCGAACGAGCGGTTCTTTCCAGCCGGAAAGTCCGGCTGAGTGGCTCATCAGGTGCGCGACGGTGACATCGGCTTTGCCGTTGGCAGCGAACTCCGGCCAGTATTTTGCGACCGGCGCGGTGAATTCGAGCGCGCCCTTGTCCGCCAGGTAGAGCGCTGTGAGCGCCGTCATCGTCTTGGTGGTCGAATAGACGTTGACGATGGTGTCCTTTTGCCATGGCCTGGTCCGGGCGTCATCGGCATGCCCGGCCCAGATGTCGACCACCGACTTGCCCTCGAGTGTCATGCAGAAGGACGCGCCGTTCTCCTGCACGCCGTCGAAATTGGATTCAAAAGCCGCCTTTACCGGCGCAAACCGGTCCTCAGCGAATCCACTGGCTTGAACAGTTGTCATGTCGTCCTCCCATCCCGCGCCCGTCCGGTCTTCCCGATCGCCGCAGCAGGATGGGGATGGCTTAACGCAGGGACTGCAAGCGTGACAATACCTTCCGCTAGGGCGCAGGCGGGCGCCGCGGCGCAACGATTAAAAGATCAGAACGTGATCTCGAGACCGGAGAGCTCAGGCAGTTGCAACACGATGATGAGATCGCGCAGCTCCTGACGGGCAGCCTTGTGGCTCATCGTGAAGGCAACATTTGACGCCGATTCCGACAGGTCGAGGAGTGTCAGGCCGGCGGGGAAAAGTTCGCGGTAGATCACCCGCTCCGAAAGACCGGGCGCCAGGCGGAAGCCGATACGTTTAGAAAGGTGCTCAAGCGCCCCGCCGACGCGCTCCTTGTTGCGCGCCGCCAGTGGCGACATACGATTGCGCATCACCACCCAGTCAATCGGGCGGCGGCTGGTCTGAGCCTTCGTCTTGCGGCAATTCCAGACCATCTCAGAATAGAAGCTGGGCCGGAGTACTTCCAGCGTCTGGGGGTTCACATCGCCGAGCAGGTCAAAATCGACGAAGCTGTCATTCAGCGGCGTAATCAGGGTGTCGGCGTGCATGTGGGCGAGGCGGGACAGGAACGTGTCGCCGCCGGGCGCATCGATGATGATGAAATCGCACTCACGCTTGAGCCGGCTGAGCGACATCAGGAAGCGTTGGCTTTCTTCGGCCTCCGCCCTGTCGAGATCGCGCTCCTTGCTGGCCTCGAGACGCACGATTTCGGGCATCTTGAGCACGGCGTTGGTGTTCTGCATCCAGCGCGTGCGGTTCTCTAGATAGCGTGTCAGCGAGCGCTGGCGGACATCGAGGTCGATTACGCCGACTTTCTTGCCTATGCAGAGCAGCGCGATGCTGAGGTGGACCGAAACGGTGGATTTGCCGGCGCCGCCCTTTTCATTGCCAATGACAATGACGCGCGCATCAGCGACTTGCTGGGGTATGTCGGCCAGGCCCGTCCGGCTCAAGGAAGACATCCCGTCGGCAGGCATTCACGCGACTCCACTTAACACAGCCACTGGCCGGCAAAACCTAACGCATCAAGCGACGCGGGATAGCGATTCAATAGACGCGGAGGGTTTCTGAAGTGTTAGGCTGCTTTCAACAAAGAGATCATCTTCATCGAATGCGACAACGTTTGTGAGCACCGGCATAGGCGCGGCAATCTCGTCAAAGAGCGCAGGATCGAAGGCAACCGAGCCAGCATAGACCGGCTGATAGCTTTCCTCGGCCGAGAGCGGCATCTTCATAAGGTTCGACAGAATCGAGCGCAAACCGGACAAGGCGCCGGATACGCGGCCGTATTCCTGGTTCAGCATGTAAACTTCAGATGAAACTGCCGCCTGCGGACGATCAAACATCCAAGAATCGACCAGATCGCCCGGCACTGCGCTGCTTCTTCGCTCTTCCGGCTCGCGCACCTGAATGCGGGCCTGCCGCAGTCCCAGCGAAACAGCCCCAAACAAGGCCAGCGATCTAACGGAATTTACGATATGATGTGCCATGACTAGGAAATTCCAGCTTATGGGTTAACAACCGGTTTACTTCATCCTGAGGCGGAGCCGGAACAAAGTGAATTCCACGCAAGAAAAGACGATCACCGTCATCCGCACGCGTGTGGCGCTGCAGCAACAGGTGCGTGTCTGGAAAGCCGCAGGTGAAACGGTCGGATTCGTGCCCACGATGGGCGCCCTTCATGCCGGGCATTTGTCGCTCGTTGAAAAGGCAAAGGAAACCGCCTCGAGGACGGTCGCGAGCATATTCGTTAACCCGACTCAGTTTGCGCCGGGCGAAGACTTCGACACCTATCCGAGGCGCGAAGCCGAAGACCTCGCCTTGCTTGCGGGCATCGGATGCGACGCCGTTTACCTGCCGGGTGTTGCAGAAATGTATCCGGATGGTTCGGTCACGGACGTTCGGGTCAACGGAATGTCGGACCTGCTGGACGGGATCTATCGTCCGCACTTCTTCTACGGCGTTGCCACCGTCGTGGCGCGGCTGTTGCTGCATGCCCAGCCGGACGTCGCCATATTCGGCGAGAAGGATTTCCAGCAGTTGCAAATCATCCGTCGGATGGTTCGCGACCTGGGCTTCGCGGTACGGATCATTGGCGGCGAAACCCGGCGGGATGCGGACGGTCTCGCCCAGTCGTCGCGTAATCTTTATCTGTCACCCGAAGAGCGCCAGGTCGCGGGAGCCATGTTCGCCGCGCTACACCGCGCCGCTGTGCGGCTGTCGCTGGGGGCCAAGCCTGCAGATGTGCGGGCAGAAGCGACCGCTCATCTCTTGCGGTCAGGCTTTCGAAGCGTGGACTATATTGCGCTGGTCGATTCGGACTCGCTCATCGCCTTGCCTGATGAAGTCGCGCTCACCACTGGCAGCGCGAGGCTTCTGGGCGCGGCCTGGCTCGGCCGCACGCGATTGATCGACAATCTCAGCGTGACGAGGTGAAGGCCTTGAGGGCGTCGAGGCAGCGCTGGTTGTCGTCTGCACTGCCCACCGTGATGCGGAGTTTGGTGGGCAAGCCGTAGCCCGCGATGGCACGGACCAGAATGGCATTGTCCTTCAGGTACTGGAGGGCCGCCGCAGCGCGCTCGGCCGAGCCGAACTCGGCCACCACGAAATTTGCGTGCGATGCGGGCGTGTGCAGGCCGAGCGCTGTAAGTCCGGCGGTCAGGATATCCCGCCACTCGGTGTTGTGCTCGCGTGAGAGCCGAAGGAACGCTTCATCGCCTACACTGGCAATGCCGGCTTCGACGGCCAGCGTGTTTACATTGAACGGCCCCCGGATACGCTGGAATGTATCGGCGATCGCCTTAGGCATGTAGGCCCAACCGAGCCGCAGCGCAGCGAGGCCGTAAATCTTCGAGAAGGTGCGCATCATCACAGTGGTATCACGGCGATCCACCAGATCGCGAAGGTCGGCTTCGTATTGAGGCCCGAGATACTCCGAGTACGCACCATCCACGACAAACAAGACATGCGGCGGCAGCGCGTCCTGCAGGGCGCGCAAGGCGTCGAGCGACAGCATCGTGCCGGTCGGATTGTTTGGATTGGCGAGAAACAGGATCTTCGTGCGCGGCGACACAGCGCCGAGGATCGCGTTGACGCCTGCCGTCATGTCCGTTTCCGGAGCCTTGATCGCGGCAGCGCCATGCACGCGCGCAGAAACTTCATACATAGAGAAAGCGTGCTCTGTGAACAGCACTTCGTCGCCCGGTCCGGCATAGCACAGGGTCAGGATGTGAATAATCTCGTCGGACCCGGCCGAAGTGACGACGCGTGAGGCGTCGGCGATACCCTTGGCCGATGCAATCGCTGCACGGAGCGCGCCATAATCCGGGTCGGGATAGACTTGCAGCCCCTCGCCCGCCGCCTTGCGGATGGCCTCAATGGCAAGAGGGCTCGGGCCGAACGGATTCTCGTTCGACGCCAGCATCGCAATCGGGCCTGTCGCCCCGTGCAGCTTCCCGCCCGGAACGTAGGGTTTGGCAACTGCGATATGGTCGAGCGGTTTGATCGTGTTCATGGCCGCGGCGATTACACCAATCCCGGCGCGCCGGAAATGGCACGCCTTGCCGCGCTCGGCGGGGTTCCGGTCAGGGGCTCGGGCTCTTCTCAGCCGGATAGAGCTCCCTGAGTTTCGCTTCGTGATCGCTCGGATGCACGAACTGGTCTGCGAACCAGATGGCGTCCTGAGAGTCGAACAACCGGCGGAGCCAATCGATCAGCGCCTTGCCTTGGGGAAGCCGGCGGACCCGTTCGGTGTAGATGATCCAGAAGCGGATCGGAGCTATCTCAGGCAGTTCCAGCGCGACGAGCCGGTTGTCCAGCTTCGCCATGTAAGATGGCAGGATGCCGATGCCGCCACCTCGGGCGCAGGACTCGATGATTGCTGTTCCCGAATTCGTAATGAACGCGAAATCGACCATCTTGCGCAGTTCAGACATGCGCGGCGCCCAATGCTCGACCTGGTTAACGTATGAGGTATGCAGGATGCAGCGGTGCTTGTGATACTCGAACAGGCTTTCCGGCATGCCGAACTTTGCGATGTAGTCTTTTGACGCGAAGCCAACATAATGCTGGACGCCCAGCTTGTGCGAGATGACGTCAGAGTGCCGAGGATCCGAGAACGTGATCGCCACGTCCACTTCGCCAGCCTCGATATCGGGAACACCGTCGTTGATCATCAGCCTGACCTGAACCCTCGGCTGATCCGCATGGAATTCGGGAAGACGCGGCGCAATCCAATAGGGACCCAGGCCGTCTCCTGTACCGAGCGTGATCGTTCCGGACACGTCCGTACCAGGTGCCGCTGTCTCCCGGTGCAGCATTTCTGCGGCTTCGGCCATTGCGTGGGCGTACTGCAGCACTTTTTGACCGGCTGTCGTCAGAGTGACGCCGCGCGTTGACCGCGTGAATACCTCAACGCCAAGCGCCCGCTCGAGTTCATCGATTTTGCGGCTGATGGTTGGCGGCGACTCGCCGATACGCGCAGCCGCCGCACTCATACTCGACGTGTCCGCCACCTGACGAAAAACGCGAAGCGCATCCCAATCAAGGCGGTCTATAGGCATATGGAAAAACTCGCTGAGAGCCAGAAAGGACGCAATCCAGGAACTACAAATCCGTGATCCGCGGGTCGCTTTCCGTCAACTCAGAAATGCTCCTTACGCAGCGTTACAGCCGTATGGTTGACGCTTTGATACCTTTCGGCAGTTACTCTGCCGTAAGTTTGGCCGACAGCAGTCCGTCGAAGTAAGCGATCGTCTTCGTGAGGCCGTCCCGCAATTGGACCTTGGGTTCCCAGTTCAGGATTTCGCGGGCCTTTTCGATGTTCGGCTGACGCTGTTTCGGATCGTCCTGGGGCAGCGGGCGGAAGACGAGTTGGGACTTGGAGCCGGTAAGGTCGATGACCTGTTCGGCCAGCTGGCGGATGGTGAACTCGCCAGGGTTGCCGATGTTGATCGGGCCGGTGATGTGATCAGGCGAGTCCATCAGGGCGCGCAGGCCGCGCACGAGGTCGTCGACATAGCAGAAGCTGCGCGTCTGCTCGCCGTCGCCATAGAGGGTGATGTCCTCGCCCTTCAGGGCCTGGACGATGAAGTTGGAGACCACGCGGCCATCATTCGGATGCATGCGCGGGCCGTAGGTATTGAAGATCCGGGCGACCTTGATGCGCAGCTGGTGCTGGCGGTGATAGTCGAAGAACAGGGTTTCGGCGCAGCGCTTGCCTTCATCATAGCATGAGCGCGGGCCGATCGGGTTGACGTTGCCCCAGTATTCTTCCGGCTGCGGGTGGACGGCCGGGTCGCCGTACACTTCTGAGGTCGAGGCCTGGAGGATCTTCGCCTTCACGCGCTTGGCGAGGCCGAGCATGTTGATGGCGCCGTGCACGCTGGTCTTGGTCGTCTGGACGGGGTCGAACTGGTAATGGATCGGGCTCGCCGGGCACGCCATGTTGTAGATTTCATCGACCTCGACATAGAGCGGGAAGCACACGTCATGGCGCATCAGTTCGAAGCGCGGATGGTTAAGCAGGTGCGCGACGTTGGTGCGGGTCCCGGTAAAGAAGTTGTCGACGCAGAGCACATTGGCGCCCGATTCCAGCAGGCGCTCGCACAGGAATGAACCGATGAAGCCGGCCCCGCCGGTGATCAGGATGCGACGCTCGAGATGCATGAAAACTGTCCTTTAACTTTACGGGCGATCTCGGAACGCCCTGCGGCGCCCATTTTTGCTCGTTCCGCGCAAGCCTCTACATCACTTCGCCTATAAGCCTGTGAAGCACAACCTCAGACGAAGAGGCAATTGCGCGATTTCCTTTCCAAAACCGCCGCAAGTGGCTGCTTTCACCGAGTCTCCAGCCAGGCCGGAAGTCAGACTGTCGGCCGGTGCGCAAAGCCATCGGGCGAAACCCAGTGCAATTCGCAAGCGCGTTAACCCCGCCAAGGGCCGTCAGGAGGCGCGCGCGAAAAATGCCTTTGGACAGGCCCCTGTCTCGGACCAGTACGGGCCAAGTCTCCGGAGGTGTGCCGGCTCTGCCGCAAAGTCCGAATCCATGCCCGCCAACAGAGCATACGTGCAGAGCCGCCCCGAACGCCACCTCAGGGCCATCTAACGGCGACTTCTGGACCAGGGCGACACCGCGCTCGTTGATGACCGCATGTGCCGCATAACTTAGGATTTCCCTGAGCTTGGAAGGCCAGTCGCCCTTCCAAGTCTCCCCGAGCAGGGCTCGGCAGTTGCCATCGAAGAAGGCATCCATATCGGCTGCGTTGGCGGCGGCTACGGCGCGGATGGCCGCGTCAGCACCGTTCTATCCGATTGCCGGCGTGACGCCCCAGACACAAAAGACATCCGTACCCGGAAGTACAGACCGCAAGCCGCGATTTGCCCCGGCTCCAATCAATTACCCCGGGGCACCTGAGCCGTAGACCCGCGCACGACGATTTCAGGCGAAAAGCTCTTGATTTCGGCCGGCTCATTCCCGGCCGCCTGCGCCAGAAGCAGTTGTGCAGCGGCCTGCCCCATCTCCCGGATCGGCAGTCGTACGGTCGTCAGCGCAGGCCAGAGCCGGCCGGCAATAGGCGTGTCGTCAAAGCCGACAATCGAAATGTCTTCGGGTATGCGCAGTCCCGCTTTGCACACCGCCACATAGGCGCCGGTCGCCGTCTCGTCATTGCCAGCAAACACGGCCGTCGGCCGGCGCTCGGCATAAATGAGCCGCTCCATCGCGAGCAGGCCCGATTCAAAGGTATAGCCCGCTTCGGCAACCATATCCGGCGACAGCGTGCGGCCAGATTCCGCCAGCCCACGCACGAAACCCCTGCGCCGTTCATGCGCGGACCGGAAGGTTTCCGGACCCTGGATGTGCGCGATGTCCGTGTGCCCGAGCGCGCTTAGGTGGCGCGCGGCCTGCGCCGCGCCTTCGGCATCGTGTGTACGGATCATGCGCGCTGGCGTGTCGAGTTCGACCGAAGCAATGCGCACATAATCGACATCGTTCTCGCGCAGCATCGCCACAAGGTCTTCATCCTCCGACACCGAGGGCGGAAGGATCAAGCCGAATGGCTTGTGATGCTGGATGAAGGTGCGCAGCCGGTCCCAGCAATTCGCGTCAGAGCGGCTGACTGGCCGCAAGACCAGCTGAAAGTCCGTATCCTCGAGCCCATCGAGAATGCCGCGCTGCATGTTCACCACATATTGCGGGCCTGGATTGTCGTATACGAGTCCGATGAGGAAAGAGCGCCGCAGCGCCAGCGCGCGCGCCTGGGGGTCAGGCGTGAAGCAAAGCTTGGCGATGATCGCCTTCACCAGGTGCCGGGTGCGCGGCTTGACCAGCGGGCTCTCGTTAATGACCCGCGACACGGTCTTTTTCGAGACCTTTGCGATACGGGCGATGTCATTGATGGTCGCGCGCCCGGTCAGCCCGAACGCCGCAGCCTCGCGCAGCGCTTCCGCGAGTTCGGCTTCCTGATCCGAGGTCGGCGAATCGGTCACGTCAGGCCCTTGATGCATCAGGAAAACTTGCCAGCCCCCTGTCTCGCCCGGAGTCCGGCCTTTGGCAAGTTTCGTCCTTCGACTGCGACCAGATGCAGGAATGCTTTAGCGGCAGGCACAAACTCGGTTCCCTTCGAGCTGATCGCCTCGACCGCGCAAGTAGAGCCGCGTCGCGGTGACGCTGACAACCAGCAGGCTCCATCTGATGCCTAAGGCGAGACAGAAGAACGCCGCAAGCGGATGTTAGCGCAGGCAGGGGTCGATCGCGGCTAGCCCCGAACAGCGGGCGGGGGGCACCAGCGCCGCAATGGCCGCCATCACTTCGTCATTGTGCCCGGCCCAGGTGTGCCCGCCGGTCTCGTAACCGATGAAGCGGGCACCAGCGATCTGGCCGGCCGTGGATATAGCCCAAAGCTGCGGCTGCCGGTGTTTACAATGTTGTGCCGCGCGCCGGCTGGGACAATGATTGCATGACCCTGGCCGATCTTAGAAGCACCGCCGTCGATCCAGACTTCCCCGCTGCCTTGTTCGACACGGAAGAACTGATCATTGTCCGCATGGATTTCTTCGCAAATGTCCTCACCCGGACGAAGCGACATGAGCAAGAGCTGCATGTGCTTTCCGCTGTAGAGCGTACGGCGGAAGGCGGGATTTTCCTCGACGAGTTCCTCCGGGTCGTTGATTATGCAGCCCTTCATTCGGGTGCCTCCGTTGGCTCGGTGCGGTTGATGGCGGGCTTCAACCGTAAATCCCGATCACCGCCCGGTGAAAGAATCGGCAATTTCCCAAGCGATGCTGGAACAGAAGACCAGAAGGTTCAGGTTTGCGTCCTGAGCGCCTGCTTGGAAGGTGCTAATGACACTGATCTTCGGAACTAACTTTACGGCGCACACGTTCATCCGACATGAGAACCGCAATACCGATCCTGATTTTCGCACTGGTCTTTTTTGGAGGAGCCGCCATGGCGGACGAGGACATTGCATTCACCGTGGTGACGCACGACGGTGACTTCGAAGTGCGCGACTATCCCGCCTTCATCGTCGCAGCGGTAAATGTGACCGGGAGCCGCGACGAAGCCTCGACCGAAGGATTCAAATTGCTCGCGGATTATATCTTCGGCGGCAACACTCGGCGGCAAAGCATCGCGATGACGGCGCCAGTCGTTCAGAAACCCGCAGCGGGCGAAAAGATTGCGATGACCGCACCGGTCGCCCAATCCGGAGGAGACGGCGCGTGGACGGTTCGCTTCACCATGCCCAGCGCTTACACGCTTGCAACCCTTCCAAGGCCAAATGACCCGCGCGTCCAACTGGTTCTGGTGCCGTCGCAACGTTATGCTGTGGTCCGCTTTTCAGGATTGGCGAAAGTGACAGAGGTGGAACGCAGGACAGATGCGCTGAAAGGCTTCATTCAACGCCAGAAACTCTCTGGCAAGGGCGATGCATCCCTTGCCCGCTACGACCCGCCCTGGACGCTCTGGTTCATGCGGCGCAACGAAGTGTGGATCGCCGTGGTACCTGCAGGGTAAAGCGCGAGCTTGCGTGATACGGACGAAGTCACGGCAGAAAGCTCGCGCGCCAAGCGAAGACACGCAATCGCCTTGAAGAAGAGTGCTAAGCGGTGTTGCCAAGCCGAAGCACTTCCGGCGGGGCAATGTTCTTTGCGTGATGGATTTGAAAGACACTCGGGATGACGGAAGGACCCAGCGCCCCTGCCCCGATGCCGCCCGCAAAGCCGGAGCTGCGCAAAGACCTGATTGCGAATTTGTCCGCTGACAAGCGGCGGCCTTTCGTCATCGCGGGAGCATTGCTTGGCTGCGTCCTCATAGCTGCGCTTGGCTGGTGGCTGCTGCGACCGCCGGAAGTGGCCGTCGTCCAGATTGAACCCGGCGCAGTCGAGATCACGCTATCGGTGGTCGGCCGGGTCCGGCCTGAAAACCTGCTGGACATCAGGTCCCCCAATTCGGGGCAGATAACGGCTCTCTTCCATGATGATGGAGACGTCGTTGACAAAGGCGAAGCGCTCGCGAC
>Ga0247844_1007046_pt1 | contig 13040 bp, 9 predicted proteins | sample LaCtaG_FD_192421 | JGI IMG/M metagenome (GOLD analysis project Ga0247844, IMG submission 192421) | Freshwater microbial communities from meromictic Lake La Cruz, Castile-La Mancha, Spain - LaCruzMarch201714.5m_1 | ecosystem: Environmental > Aquatic > Freshwater > Lake | place: Spain: Castile-La... | reverse complement strand
TCGTTAATTGTATACCCTTGAATTAAATGGTTCTTTAAAACAGCTGTAGCCCAAATTCTAAACTGTGTTCCTCTTTTAGATTTTACTCTATACCCAACAGAGATAATCACATCCAAATTATAGTATGCTGTATCATAAACTTTCCCATCCGTTGCAGTTGTCCGGAAATTCCGGACAACTGCTTTTTTATCCAATTCCCCCTCAGCAAAAACGTTACCAATATGCTCACTAATTGTCCTTTTATTTTTATCAAAAAGCTCTGCCATCTGCTTTTGAGTGAGCCATACCGTCTCATTATCCATCGTAACGTCAAATACTACATTTCCATCATCTGATTGATACAGTGCAATGCTATTATCTTTCATCTGCCCCCCTTAGAACCTGTTTAATATCTGGAAAAAATACATATTATTTCCTTCTCGCTGGCGAGAAGGTGCAGGAAGAGTGGTGTTTTGCCTAGAAATAAATAAAAATTCAAACACAACTCACCTCATTCCTCTCTTCAAAGAGAGGAGGAATTTAGATTCTAAACAGTTTCTTATAAAATTCTATCTAAATTTTACTTCCTCCTCATTCAGAAACTCCAATCTTTTCCGTGGTATCCGCGTGCTAGGTTTTCTCTACACCCCATATCCCAAACTCTTCAAATTTTCTCTAATGCGCTCTTCTAAATGGTGCGACTCCTTGAACATCTCAGAAAGCTCTTGTGTCAGTGTTGTCATCTTCTCATCAAAACTCACACCATCGTCCTCAGCCTCTTCTATTCCTACGTAGCGCCCAGGTGTGAGGATATAGTCATGACTTCTTACCTCGTCTAATGTTGCCTTTTTGCAAAATCCTTGTATATCCACGTACTCTCCACCACTATTTCTATACGCATGATAGGTTGACGCAATTTTCTCTATGTCGTTATTTGATAAAATTCTATGGTTTCGATTCTCCATCTCTCCAAGGCTACGGGCATCAATGAAAAGAATCTCACCCTTTCTACTTCTATGTTTTGGATTGGCTTTATCACGGCTAAGTATCCATAAACTGCATGGTATCCCCGTATTTAAAAAGAGTTTATCAGGCATAGCCACAATAGCATCCACCCTATCCTCTTCAATCATCGCTTTTCTAATAGCACCCTCACTACTGGTATTAGAACTGAGTGCCCCATTAGCCAGTACCACACCTGCCATTCCTGTGGCACTTAAATGATAGATGATGTGGGAGAGCCACGCATAGTTGGCATTGCCCACGGGAGGGATTCCAAACTGCCAGCGAGAATCATCTGTTAACTTATCACCACCCCAATCACTAATATTAAAAGGTGGATTGGCTAAAATAAAGTCCGCACGTAGGCTCTTATGTTGGTCACTGAAAAATGTATCCGCATGAAACGAGCCAAGATTTCCCTCTAACCCACGAATGGCTAAATTCATCTTACACAATTTCCATGTGGTAGGATTGCTCTCTTGCCCCCATAGTGAGATGTCATTGATACGTCCTTGGTGATTCTCCACAAACTTCTCACTCTGCACAAACATTCCACCGCTGCCACAACACGGGTCATACACGCGCCCCTTATGCGGCTCTATCATCTCAACAAGAGTTTTTACAATACTACTCGGGGTATAGAACTCACCGCCACCCTTCCCCTCAGCCGAAGCAAAACGGCCAAGAAAATACTCGTACACTTGCCCAAGTACATCTTCGCCCGCTCTGTTCGTTACCTCTATTTCAGCTATAAGGTCAATAATCTCACCCAGTCTTCCTTTATCAAGGTCAGGTTTACCATAGTTTTTAGCGAGCACACCACGCAGTTGAGGATTCTCCTTCTCAATGTGTTCTAACGCCTCGTCTAGTAAATTTCCAACATTCCCCTTTTTCCCACTACCAAACTCTATCTCAGAACGCTTTGCATTCTCTTTGATATTCTTAAACCGTGCTATTTCGGGAACCCAGAAGATATTTTCAGATGTATACTCTTCTCTATCTTCCTCAAATCCCTCCCCCTCTTCAACCAACTCTTGGTATTTCGCTTCAAATTTATCCGAGATATACTTCAAAAATATCAACCCTAATATAATATGCTTGTACTCAGCTGGGTCCATATTGTTACGCATTTTATCAGCAGCTTGCCATAATTTCTGCTCTATATCATTAATTGCCATGTTCAACTCCTCCATCTTTCAACTCTTTATGCACTTTAATTCCTTAAGTTTTAAAACACTATCATTTTTTTTAATTATTATACTTTCATAATAACACTTTAACACTTGATTTTCAAGGAAAATTGCTACTTTCTCTTAACTTTTCAGCAAATTTTTCTAATTTTTCTTTATCTCTTATACAATATAAAAAAATTAAATAAATAATTTTAAAAAAACCGTCCAGAACACACCAGATTATCATACCTGCTTGTAAAAGTAACACCAATAACCCTATCCCTAAACAAACAATTAAAAGAATTATGATTATCCCAAAAAAACCATATAATAAAATATTCTCCATCTCCCTCACCTCCCTTTATAGCTAATTATACATATTATCCTGCCCATAAACTGTCCATCTTAAAATAATTTATCTTTTTGAGGGGTTCTTGAGGGTATACTAAGCTTCTCTTTCGTATACTCTAATTATCAAGGAAGTATCAACTAAAGATTGAAGGAGGTTTAAAATGATTACATGGCCATTTTAAAGAAAAATAAAAAAAATCGTTCAAGGAGGGTATTATGGGATTTCCACTTTAGAAGCATCTATTCACTATATTAGACGTTAACTTTAAGGAGGGTATTATGGGAAACTGGCCATTTTAGATATCACTTATCACTATTTTAAAAATAAAATCATGGAGGCGAACATGGGATTTCCTTATATCTAACAGGTAGATTGACTACCTGTTTTTTTTTTGTATATTTTTTAGAGGAGATGTTGAGGAAACATGATTAGCATATATGTTAAGATATGTATGTAAACGAAATTAAACTATGGAGGCAAATATGAAAAAAATCACTTTTTATGCAGTTATCGCACTCGTTACCCTCACACTTTCAATTATGAGTTTTTCAGATGTACTCTATTCTGATACAGACCATACAATCCCAGTAGTTGCAGATACACAAACTGCTCAAAGTTCTGAATTAAGCTTAGCTACATTTAACTTTTAAAACATTCACTTCTTTCATGGAGGATATTAATGAAGATTCCTATTATCATTACCACAATCACTCTTGCTATGCTATCCTTTACCTCCATCGCGTGTACAAACACATATAAAGTCAATAGCGCTATTCAAGTTCAACAAGATTATAAAGGAAATCAACTCTATCAAACCGTTGCCCCTTAATATATCTATAACCCTAATTAACCAAACAAAGGAGACCATAAATAATGAGAAAAAAAGAGATGTTTACAACAACTATTGCAAAAGACGTAAAAGATAAATTGAAAGAGTACTCAGAAGTCAGCATGATTCCTATGAGCAGAATTTTAGAAGTATCACTTAAAAAATATATGCAGACACATTAAAATGAAAGAGCCCTCTCACGAAGGCTCTTTTTATCATCTTCAAAACAATATGTTTACATAATTCGATGTATATGGTATAATAATTATAGTTAATTAAATTCGCATTAAATGCTGATGGAAAAGGAGTTTTATATGAATCGCAAGAGAGAAATGTTTACAACAACCATTTCAAAAGAGTTAAAAGAGGAATTAAAAGAGTATTCCGATAAAACGATGATTCCAATGAGTAAAATCGTTGAAGTTGCTTTAAAAGAATATATGGGTAAAAATCAGTAGAGCCACCTAGGTGGCTCTTTTTTTTATTGAATTTTTGCCACAATTTTCCCAACAGTTCGTTGATTTCTCAACTCATATAAGTAGTGTGGAATTTCTTCAAATGAGATTACTTTAAGAGCATCAATTGTTATGCTACCTTCTTCCAAAAGTTTTGTGCATTTCTCTCCTGCTGCAACCAATTTTTTAAGTCCAATATCTCCAAATTGGTGCCCACTTCCAAGACTTAATTGATGTAAACACAGCCCTTTCATAAAGGCGTTTTGATATTTAGATGTATCAATCATATCAACAAGCTCTACCATCTCCCCTTCATACGCGAGAACATTAGCACATAAAGCAGCGTTTGAGCCACCCACTGTATCTAAGGATTTTTTGACCTTACTTCCATGAGTTATCTCCACAACACGCGCAAGAACATCTTCATTTTTATAATCAATGACATAGTCTGCACCAAGGGATTTTACAAACGCACTATTTTGTAGTGAACAGGTCACAATAATAGGGCTTGCTCCAAGATATTTAGCAATTTGTATTGCAAAACTGCCTACGCCTCCACTGCCACCCGCAATAAATAGCGAATCTCCTTTTTCTATCCTCAACTTATCAACTAAAGCACGGTAAGCTGTCCACCCTGCGCATGGAAGTGCAGCAGCAAGCTCTGAAGGAACATTTGGATGGTCAATGACCGCTTTATAATTTTGGACAGCATACTCTGCAAATCCTCCATTTTTACGAAACATATTCCCGTGATACAAAACTCTATCACCTACTTTTATCCCTTTAACATCCCTTCCTACTTCAACCACGATTCCAGACACATCCAATCCTGTTATGTACCCAGGTGTCATATCCGACACCATTCCCTTCCATAGATGAATTTTACTGTCTACTGGGTTAAGTCCTACTGCCTCGACTTTTACCAAAATATCCTCACCGTGAATTTTAGGTAGTTCAACATCCTCAACCAAAAATTCATCAGTATATAAGTTATACGTAATGGCTTTCATATATCACCTCTATCTTAGTTTCCTTGAGACCCTGGTAATTGGTTGATACCATGTGGAGCTCCTATGGAATTGCCTGCTGGTGCCGAATTGATGGTTTGACCATATTTCATATCTGGGCTCGTTAATGGCATAACAACCACTTGCCCATTTGGATAAGTCAATGTTACGTTAACAGTTGTTTGAAATTTATTCCAAACATTAGAATTTTGAAGCATTCTAAAGGCAATTACCACATCTTGACTAAACTTACCATTTTGAACTGGAATGGCTTGTGACCCTATCAGTCCCCCACCAAAAGTTTGAACCGCTACAGAACTTGCTGTTGTCGTTCCTGCTAACTTTAGATGCATCTCATAATACGTCATCGTTGAATTGTAAGCTTTTGCTGTGATATACCACTTTTGAGTTGTAAATTTCACACTATTATTTTTATTATTCACTGTAGCTGAGCCACTCACACTGCTCGCCCCACTTATAGCAGAACTTCCACTGATTGTTGATGCTCCACTCACGGGTGTTGCAGCTAATGTCAAACTTGATACAGCTAAAATCGCTGCTGCCGTTAATATGATTTTTTTCATTTTATTCCTCCTAGTAGCTTTCTTAAAAGTTTATCACACTTCTAACAGTTTGTCACGAATAAATATTCACATAAGTATCACACTAAAAAGTTCTATTTCTCTTACTTCGAGTATTTAAATATCTCTTCAATGCCACTCTCCCTTGTGATGCTATTTTCTACACTATAGTCATAAGCTTTCGGGTTCATCCAAAGGGAACACCTTTTTTTAGCACGTGTAATGGCTGTATACAACAACTCTCTTGATAAAAGCTGGCTCTCTACTTCTGGATAAATAATAACAATCTCATCATAACCCGACCCTTGGGATTTGTGAATGGTCATAGCATAGGATACTTCAAATTTAGGCAGTAGCTCTAATGCAATCATCTCCAAGCTGTCTTGAATATAAAATGCCCCAAAAAGTTTCCCTTCTTTTCGCACAATCACCCCTGTATCTCCATTAAACACCCCTAAATGATAATCATTTTCTTGTATCATGATTGGGAGACCACTTTCAAGACGCATAGAACCTAAAATGGCATTTTGACACAGTTCATTGATGCTTTTACTTCCGTAAGGACCAACGGTATGGCTGGTTAGAAATTTGAACTTTCCATACCCCTCGATGAGAACCTTTGGGTCAGTTTCAAAAATAAGCCCCTCAATAGAGACCTTTTTTCCTGAAACTTCTATATAACTTGATTTTAACGTTTTTTCTACCCATGATTTCAGCTCGCTTATACTCGGTGTTTTTTCCCATTTAAATGCCGTATCGCTCTCGGAGAGCATTGAAAGCAGTTCACTATGAGTTTTAGAACGCTCTATGGCCTCCTTCATAGCATAAATGTTAGAATTTTTAGAAAATCTGTGCGTTTTGGTCAATTCAATGACCGCTCCTAACGCCTTTTTTTGCAATTTAGACACCTCTTGGGTATCACAAACATAGTGTGCGCTAAAAAATTCATTGGCTCCCTCAATGACCTCAGGTGAGAGCAAATTGGCTTGAAAGTATTCACATAAGCTCGAAAATACTGCCCCCTCTTCCACTGAAGCCAACTGATTTTTATCGCCTAGTAGAATAATCTTACACCTCTTTGGAATAGCGAGTAGCAAACTTTCAAACATCGAAAGCGATATCATAGAGGCCTCATCAATCACAATTAAATCCGCATCAAGTGGGGTATTTTGATTATGGTAGTACTCTCGGCTGTACCCTTTCACCTTAAGAAGGCGATGAAGTGTATAAGGGATAAACTCTACTATTTTACTTTTCAATTCTGGTGGAAGGGTTAAATTGTTACACTCTTCTCGAAGTGAGATGCTCATTTGATTGGCTGCTTTTCCTGTGGGAGCGGTCAAAATGATTTTACACTGGGGATTTTTTAACAACTCTTGCCCTAAAATGGCAGAGACTACGGTTGTCTTCCCTGTCCCAGGCCCCCCCGTGATGATAAAAATAGGAAATTTTGATGCCATACTTGCTGCTAAGTGTTGAAAATTAATCTCTCCTACCAATTTCTCTTCAAAATAGGTGTGAACCTTCTGGAGCTCTGACAACAGTTCTAGTATCTCTCCTTTGGTTAGCCCCTCTGTATGCGAAAAACGCGCCTTGATACTCTGAGTAATCGTGAGTTCTTGTGAGCGTTGCCGATGAAAGTAGAGAACACCTTGTGGGGATACGATAAGTGGTGTCGTAGCACTCTCTCCCTCATCCTTTAATTTTGTCACTATCTTAGGAAATTCACCAATGGCTCTCTCAATCTCCTCTAATGTTGGAATAGCAAGCAGTCGTCCTTTTACCAAAATTTCTTGAGGCACTCTTGAGTTAAGTGTGGATAATCTTAAACACACACTTTGATTGGCTAACTCTTTCAGAAGTAGTAGCACTGCTACATATAGGGGGGCAAAACTCTCGCTACTCCCACCATGCTCTTTAACGGCTTGACGCTCAAGAAAATTGACCATCTCAAAATCAAGTGTGCTAAATTCTGACCGCTCTTCTTGCTCTATTTCTTTAAACATCTTCACCTCCTAGTATCTCTGAAAGTTGCTCTATCTCCTCTAATGTTGGAAAGTCAGTGAAAATTCCCTTATCTTGCGTTTTTACCCCTCTTAAAAAGATATAGTGTACCCCCCCGAAATGCTCATGAAAGGTATAATTTTCAACACTCCCTTTTAAAAATTTATGTAGTGCCACGCAGTAGAGTAAATATTGGAAAAAATATTGATGGTGCTGCATTTCTGTCACAACAGAGTTTTTGGTATAATTTTTGAGCTTATTAGATTTCCAATCCACAATATAGTATTTCCCAGAATAGCAAAAAAGAAGGTCCATAAATCCATTGAAAAACCCGCTGCTAACAAACTGTTTAAACTCTAAATATGAGTGTGTAACCCCAAACTTTTGCATATACTTTTGTAAAAATTCCCCCAATTTATCACGTCTAACCTGATTTAAGATGGGGAAGATAAACTCCATCTCACACACACGCTCGCCCTGTGGAATATCCTTTAAGCAAAAGCCCCCTAAATCAGCTTGTAAAACGGCTTGAACCATCTCTACCACTTGCTCTACTACGGGCCAATTTTCTGTATAGAGGCTATAGCCCTTGAGTTCTCTTATGGCCACCTCTTCAATCTCGCTTGACGTCGCTTGAAAGGAAATCTCTTCAAATATTTTATGAAGACAGCTTCCAGTATTAGCACCTCCCACTAACTCTTGAAGTGAACTTGAACTCTCCTCTTCAACCTCATCACTTTGCATATCAATGTCTTTTTCCAACTCAAAACTGAATTTCTCCTGTGACAAATCATAGGTAAAACTTGAAAAACTCACATGTTTATACCCTCTGTCTATTTTAGAGAGAGGAAACTCATCATGGGTCCTTGTAATTTTAGCTTCATCTATCTGAATATGATGTTTCACACCCTCCCTCTCTAGGGCATAATCAAAAAAATTCACCTCAATGAGTGGAGAGGCTTTCAGTGTTTCTATTTCTGAAACAGCTTCTAAAAAAAATGTTTTAAACTCGTAGACATCTTCACTCTCCCCGCCTTTAAAAGCCTTGAACAGCTTATTTTTTTCCTCGCTGAAATGTGAGATTACAATGGCTTCCCCTAGCGCACCCTCTCCCCCACCACATCTATTACCTCTCTCACGAAGTAGGAGATAATCTATCGGTGACACACTCCCCGACTTAAGCTTTGCCCAATGAATGAAGGTCGCAAATTTTGCCCGTGTCAGCACGACATACAAAAGGCGCATCCTCTCAGCAAAGGCTAAGAGGGTATTTTCTGCCACCATCTCAATCTCTTGTGATGTCAATGTATCGATAAAATAAAGCTCTTTTCCCTCTGGGGTATACTGAAAATAGGGTGAGTTTACTTTCAAATCGTCTAGTGAGAGAAATGGGCAGATTACCACATTAAATTCAAGCCCCTTAGACTTATGAGCAGTCATAATGGTCACTGTCTCACTATCCGTCTCTAGTCTTAGCTGATAGGCCTCCCCCTCCTTGTCTCGTCCCTCTTTATCGTAAATTTGTCTTGAAAGCCATGAAATCATCGAGTTCATACTAAAATTCTTTTGAGTGCTCAGCTTTTGAAGGATCTCTACTAAATGGGTGTAGTTGGTAAGTTTTCTCTCCCCCTCCTCCCCCTTTAAAAGGGTACTTAACACATTAAAAGCACGGTTAAAATGCTCTATCATCTCTAAAAATGAGTGTTCTAACCATAAAGTATGGCATTCATTTAACGTTAAGGCTAATTTTTCTACGCCTTCTGCATCATTTTCCCCCTCTAACACGCGCTCAAAGGGAAGGTTAATCATACTTGAAATCAATACCCCTCTGAGTTTATCCGCTCGTCTTGGGTTTTCAATCGCTTCTAAAAGCCTTAAAAACTCCTTAGCCTCCACACTGTCAAACAGGAGCTCTTCCGTATGCAAAACAGCAGGAATACCTCTTTTCTCAAGGGCTCTCTTGATTTTTCTTCCCTCTTCATTGGTCATGACAAGCACTGTAATATCAGAGAATTTAACATCACGCTCACTCTCCCCCTCTATGAGTTTTGCAGAGCCGAGAAGTGCCTCTACTTGCGCCACACTCCCCTTAACAAGGTCGTTTATGGTACTTGGTTTTGTTTTCTGCTCGGTGTATAGGGTCACATGAAGGGGCTTACTTGATTGGTTAAACTGAAATTTTGATGTTTTTTTGTGAGCCTCAACCCTCTCAAAGAGAATTTTTTCATCTAAAAATGGGGTTGGAACTTTCATAAATAACTCATTAACCGCATTGACCATATCTTCACTAGAGCGGTAGTTCGTTGCGAGTGAGTAGGTTTTATCCCCACTCACCCCCTGCTTAGCCTGTGAATAGACATGAATGTCCCCACCACGGAAGCTATAAATAGACTGCTTCGGGTCTCCCACAAGAAAGAGCGTTTTATTTTCAAATATTTTAGAAAATAGCGAGTATTGAATGCCATCGGTATCTTGAAACTCATCTATCATTCCATAGTTAAACAGACCCCTTACCGTCTCTTTAAAAAGGGGATTTTCTCGTATCAGCTTTTCACACTTTACCAATAGGTCATCAAAAAGCAAAAAGCCCTTCTCCTCTCGGTACTCTGAGTATGTTGCATCTAAATAGTTTTTAAAATCAAGAAGCAGACTGTTTTTACTTAAGCTCATTGAAGCCATTTTTTCAAAAATAGAGAGTAGTTCGCTGGGACACTCTGGTTTACTTTTTCGCTTGTCATAGGCTTTCTCACTCATATTGGTATAGGTTTTCAATAATAAAAAATAGGTCGCATAGTCCTCTTCACCGGATGAGCTGTTTTCTAATTTTTTAACAATCTCAGCACACTCTGCCTTTTTAGGTTTATTCATCACTTCGCACTCTAATTTAAGAAATGCTATGAGTTTATCCCTCTTTTGAGTAGCCTCTTCATCGATTTTTTCAAAAATCTCTTCGCACTTTTCAACCTCTATGGCATCAAAATGAAGCTTTTCTTTGGCCGTATTCACATAATTTTTTGCAAAGTTTACCAAATCCGACAGCTCTAATTTATAACTCACTGCCATTAAACTTTTGAATTTTGAAGGGTATAACGTACTTCTAAAATAGTTATAGGCAAAATGCTCCATAACCCCTTTAGCATCAGTTTCTAAGGTTTGGTTAAAACTGCTTCCACTCTCAAAGGCATAGTTAGAGAGCAAAAAATTGCAAAATGCGTGAATGGTATAGATGTTCGCTTTATCAAACTCCCGAAGTGCCCCTTGAACTTTTTCATAAATCTGCTCTAATTCTCTCTCTGTTTTAACCCCCAGTAGTCCTTCAACTCTTAAAGCTACATCACTCTCTACGGATGTTTTATCCTGAATGTACTCCCTCACTTGAATGAGTATCTCACGAATACGCCCTTTAAGCTCTGACGTGGCAGCATCGGTGAACGTGACTAAAAGGATTTGCGAGAGTGTGGTACTACTCTCAATGATTAAACGTGCAAAAAGGTTTTGAAGGGTGTAGGTCTTTCCTGTTCCTGCACTCGCCTCTATTAAATTATGTCCATCAAGAGGACAACTGTTAGAATTTAATACCTTCATTTTGCCCCCTTCTTACTTCTCTCAGTCTCAACTTCATATTTTACAACCATTTTAGCCACCTCAAGGGTATGAGGATTTTCAAAAATATCTTCGTTAAAGAATAGTGAGATGTACTCATCATCATTTTCAGCATCACTATGCGGACTGCTTTCAGAAAAACTTAACCTCGCCTTTTCCTCGCCATTTTTCATAAGCTCAGCACTCGACTTAACAAAATACTCCAACGGAGTTTGCATCCCTTGCTTATAGAGGGCTACTAAACCATTTAAATACTCTATCGCTTCGGATTTTTCACACGCCTTCAACTGGGATGTTTTATGCAGTGTTCCAATGGGCTCTTTTTTTACAAAGTATTCACACTTCACTGCCTTATCGGTAGCTACTGCCACAAGATAGTGAATCCAAGCGGTGAGTTTTAACTTTTCACTATCACTTTGTATCCTTGCAAAAATCATGGTATCATCTACAATCGGCTCTAACTCGCCAGAAAGGGTATAGGTGGCCGTTTTAAACTCTACCATACGCTTTTCACTCACTCTTAGGACCTCTACTAAACTCCTATCAAATGTTTCTAACGGCTCACTCACCAACTCCTGCATTTTTCCAACGACACTTGACAAACTTACCCCGCCTAAAAATTGCACTGGGGCTTTCCCTTTCAAGCTCAGTCGCTTTTGTGCAACGCTTAACTCTTCTCCTGCTAAGAGTGCGTTAAAAATCTCTTGGTTAATTTGGTATTTTTCAAGGCCTTCTAGCGCTAACGGCTCAAAATTTTTCACCACCTCTTTTTTACTCTCTAAACTCACACCCTTTTTACGGGCAAATACCTTCGAAGGGTTGAGAAAAAATGATACAAGCTCTTTGATAGAAATTTCAACCCTCTCATCTTCCATAGGAGTTGAATACTCTCTCTCTAAAGTGGATTTTCCCACTCCATTTTTAAAGGATTTCACATGCTCAACCATACTCTCATAACTTTGTTTTGAATAGGTAAAAAGGGAATTCCCCTCTTCAAAATAGTGTGTGCTATGCCCATGGAGTGCATGCTCTTTCATGGTGAAATTGCTTTCCCCCACGAACTCTTGTAGCTCTTCAACCACCACAGAGGGGAAGCGCTCCTCTTGCTTTCTGCCATCACTGCCTATGTAGCTTATCAAAAGCTTTGAGCGTACTGAAAAGAGCGTCTCTAAAAAAATGTAACGCTCTTCTAAAAGTTTAGACCTATCGCCCTCTTCTCGCTCTTTTAAAAGTGAAAAGTTTCGCACGCTCTCCTTTCTTGGAAAGCTCCCCTCGTTCATCCCAAGCAAAGCGATGAATTTAGCAGGTATTCCCCTCATCGGTTGCATGGAACAAAACGTGATTTTCCCTCTTAAAAATCCCGTACTGATGCTCTCTTTTCCAAGTAGTACATGGTACAACTCACGCAAACTTTTAAACTCTAGCTCATGCCCTTCAAAATCCGTCTCTGCCATCTTTTTAAGGGTTTTATTGATTAAACTTACCTCTGTAAACGTCTCATTTCCCTGTGGAATAAAACTTTTTAAAATGGCAGTGAGAAGTGCAACAAACTCTTGAGGGTTCTTCACCTTTAAGCGCTCTTGACTGGCATGTTCTAAGGCCCTAAAAATAAGAAGGAATTTTTCTAAACTCTCTTTCACACCAAAATCCACCCCAGCCACTGCAAAACCCTCAAAAATCACATCGCTCTCATTTAATTTCATCATCATATTCAGAAGAAGTGTATCAATTCCTGAGTTAAATGAGTTTTCAGAGAATGTGTACCCTGAAATTGCCTCCCTATGGGTTGCATCAATCCCCCAGCGAATTCCCGTCTTTTCAATCCATATTTTCAAATACTGCATATCACTGCTCGAAAACTCAAACTGATCGGCTATCACCTTAATCCCGAGTAAATCAAGTAGTCCAGTTACTGTAAACTCTGTCTCAATATAGTTTAAAATCCTATCCACCACACTTAAAACTGTTCCCCCCTCTTCAAGCGGAATATCGGTAATGGTATAGTTGAGCACCCTTTCACTCTGTGACAGTTCAAAGTTTCTTCTGTCAAATATGG
>Ga0247844_1007036_pt1 | contig 13052 bp, 11 predicted proteins | sample LaCtaG_FD_192421 | JGI IMG/M metagenome (GOLD analysis project Ga0247844, IMG submission 192421) | Freshwater microbial communities from meromictic Lake La Cruz, Castile-La Mancha, Spain - LaCruzMarch201714.5m_1 | ecosystem: Environmental > Aquatic > Freshwater > Lake | place: Spain: Castile-La... | reverse complement strand
GTTAACGCCTTGGCCGCCAGGGCCTGATGAACGATAAACATCTACTCGAATTTCTTTTTCATCAATTTCAATCGCATCACTTTGTTCAACTACCGGCACAATTTCCACGCCAGCAAATGAAGTGTGACGACGTGATTGACTATCAAAAGGTGAAATACGAACTAAGCGATGTGTGCCTTGTTCAACTGACAAAGTGCCATATGCATAAGGCGAAGAAACTCTAAACGTGGTTGATTTGATTCCCGCTTCTTCAGCGTAAGAAGTTTCGAGTACATCGACTTTCAAGTTATGGCGTTCGCAATATCGCAAGTACATGCGCATCAACATCTCAGCCCAGTCTGCAGCTTCAACGCCGCCGGCTTCTGAACGAATCGTGACAAGTGCATCACGCTCGTCATATTCGCCATTTAACAAAGTCTGAACTTCAAGTTCGCCAATTGCTTTCTTAACTGAATCCAATTCAGCGCCCGCATCGGCCAATGCGCTTTCATCACTCTCGGCATTAGCTAGCTCAAGCAAAATCGGCATATCTTCAACGCGACGGCGCAGCCCTTCTAAGCGGCCTATTGTTGATTGAACGCGCGATAAGCGACTAGTAACTTTTTGGGCATTTTCTGGGTCATCCCAAAGATCAGGAACTCCGGCTGCAGCCTCAAGCTCAATTGCAGATGCGCGCAATTTAGGAAGGTCTAATACCTTCTCGATCGAAACCAGAGTTGCATCAATTGCAGCAATCTCTAAGTCGTATTCACGCGCGGCCATGGGCGTAAGTCTAGTGGACGGATAAACCCGCTTAATCCAATGGCAACCAAGTGAGATGTTATTGAATTTACAAAATTCCAAAGAGCGATAAGACGCGCTTCTTAACGCTAGTCGTACCTGCAGATGCAGTTAGCTGAACACTTTCAAAGGAGAAGAGTGAAAGTGATATTGGTAGCCATGCCTTTGCTGATGTGGTTATCAAAACTTCGGTTCCATTGCATTGAAAATCGCTAATGTGAATATTTGTTAGTTCACGTCGGACTAATTGCCGACTTGAACCACTTTGATTGCGATTTGTTGTATTTGCTATGTCCGCCAAAGTTTCATTTGCTCGTTTACTAGCAGCCGCGCAATCAATCGGGATTACTGGGCTTGCATCGCTAACCAAGAATGAAAGGGCGGAATGTTTGCCTTGGTAGTAAGTGTCTAGATCTAAAGCATGGGCAGCACTTTGCGCTGCTGACTCAGTTGCTTGTATTAGAGATCTGTGAGCAACGATTATGGATGAGATATCTGTAAGCACAACGGAAGAGAGTAATACGACGGCGAAGAGACCAAAAACTAGGACTGAAATTGATCCTTCTTCATTATTCAGGCGAGTTTGCAAACTAGTTGGACTTGGGCGGCGAATTCGCAACCTGGAAGGACTTAATAGACGAGCGCGTAACTTTGTTGAACTCAAGAGGTGAATTCGCAACCTGGAAGGTTTGATCAATTGCATTAAATCCAAGGTGAAACGGTCTCTCGCGCCGTGGCAGTACTTACGCGCTTTCCATCTTTACTCTTTAGCGTAATTGTCACTTCGACTTTATTATCCGGTGAGATACAGAAGATGCCAGCACAATCGATGGAGAAATGAAGGTCATCTATCCGCTTTGGGTCTAACCCAAGCTCACGAGCACCAGTTTGCATGGTATTTCGGGCATTTATGGTGGCAGTTAAATCATTATTGCTCAGGATGTAAGCGCGAACTGTTTCGCGAGCCAATGTGCGCACAATGAATTCATCATTACTAGCTGTGGCAAAACTAGAGAGAAAGATGATCACGGGCACAAAGAGAGGTAGAGCTAGGGCCACAAACTCAAGCACGGCGCTGCCACTTTCATCCTTTAGTTTACGAGGCAGCAGAAAGGGCTTACTTCTGCTTTTCAGTTCACGAAGCAGCAGAAAAGGCTTGCCTTCGCTTTTCAGTTTACTAAGCAGCGGAAAGGGCTTACTTCTGCTTTTCAGTTTTCGCACCAAACCTATGCATCTACTTTGGAATCTTGATCTCTCGATTCGCTTAAGCATCACTAGCCTTGGTTTTCCAGTATCGAAAAGCCATGAACGCTTGTAACGCGATCTTTGCTACCTAAGAACGGCACCAGGTTTGGGAGATTTTGATTGTGGGTTGAAACCACTGCCCTTAAGTCATGAGAGGAATCTGCCGAGTTCCAGTTAACTACCCGATCACCGCTCTCAAAACGTCCAGTGATTGCACTATGCGTCGCAGAACTTTGAGCATAGGCGGCCTCTATATTGCGATTGTTTATAGTTAAAACCAATTGAAATGAAATGAGAAACAAGGTCATCAACGGGATAACAACAAGTGCGCTTTCGACGCTACCTCGTTCGTTCCGAAGTGTTTTTGCAAAATCGGCTAGATCACGTTTACGCCGAGTTCTAAGAGAATGACGCGTTCGTTTCTCTAGGAAATGAAGCCGCCAGGCACTACGGAACCAACGTTTACCTCGAGGCTTAGGTGGCAGCCCGGAAAGTAGCGATATGACCATTATCGAGCGCCGTTCATGCCTAATGGCAGCGATATGACCATTATCGAATTCCATTCATAGCATCGAGTGAGTTCTTCAAGATCGTTGTTAAACGAGGCGCAGCAATAGTCCAAATAGCTGTTACTAAACCAGTTGTCATCAACACAACCAGAACCCATCCAGGTACATCGCCGCGTTCTTCTGACAATTTCTTCACAATACGATTGCGTTGAATTCTGCGACTTGCCTCAATGGCAGTTCTTGTCAGTGCCAACTCAGCCCTGCTTAAGATGTTCATTTTTGTGAACACTGTTTGGCTTGCATCGTTCTGTTTATCTAGGTCTTCTTTCCCTGTTACCTTGCTTTTCATCTTTCCTCTTTTCGGTTGTTTGACGGATTGCGATTAATGCTCAATTACATAAAGCCGTTTAAATTTGATAGTGAGGGCCAGAGGGCAAAGAGCATTGAGACCGGAAGAATGAGAAAAACAACTGGGATCATCATTGAGATTTCAGCTTTTCCAGCAGCTGCCATGATTTGATTTCGATGCGCGGTGCGTGACTCTTGAGCATGTCGCTGCAGAAGTTCGACAATCGGTGCGCCTCGCAACATCGCGGTGATCATGGCATCGATAAATCTTCGGATAGTGACAGACTTGATTCGGCGCCCCATGGCATCGAGAGCTATATGAAACGGCGCACCAGCGATTACATCCTTAGTAACTATGCCAAACTCCTTGGCTAATTCACATTCAGAACGAGCTGCTAATGCAGCCATTGCATTCAGCGGAGTTTGCCCAGCTGAAATTGAAAGCGTCAGCATCTCGATCAGGGCTGGAAACTCAGCATCCATCTGGGCTCGACGCTTTGTAACTAACTTGGTCAGATTTCGATCGATTATCGTGAAGGTCATAAAAGCGGCCAAAGAACCAATAAACAGGGCTGTGATTAGCGATGAACTCTTTATCCAGACCAAAAGGAAGGCAACCAAGAAAACCAGTAATGAAGTCGAGATCTGACTGCTTCTAAACTCCAAATATTCGTGCGCGCCGGTGCGATTTAGTTCAAGCAAGCGATCTCGCAACTTACTTCGATCTTCAGACTCTGCTAGCAATTTACGATACCTAGCCCGGCTGAGTTTTAAAGTTCTAGCCTCAACTCCACTATCGGTTGCAACAAGCAAGTAGGCCGCTGTTATTGATAGCCCTGCTGAAAGAAATATTCCGTTCACTGGGGAGCTCCAGGTTTACGGACTTCTTCACTAGGTATCAATAATTCAGCAAGTGACTTCACTGGGGAGTTCCGAAAACTCTTGGCGGCTTAGGTAGTGCACCCAGCTTATTCATCCAGAGATAAGCAAATGCCGTCATAAAGATGCCAGAAACCAAAATGATCGCACCTGTACTAGTTGCATAAGCTGAAGCAGTTGCAGGCTGGGTAGAAAGTAAGAGCAAAAGTAACCAAGGCGCCGCGGCTGACAAGTGAGCAGAATTCTTTATCCAGCCATGTTTAACTTCGATCTCCTTGCGAAGAGCTAAATCTTGTCGAATGAAATCACCGACCATGCGCAGTATCTGCAACAGATGAGTTCCACCGAGAGAGCGCGAAAGAATTATCGCCTCGAAGATTTGGTCGCTCGCGTAATGTGAGAACTGATTTTGCAACCAACTAACAGAGGAATTGAAATCCCCCGTTTTACGAATCAGTCGATTGAATTCGGCGAAATATGGCGCCAGTTCGCGTGGGCCACGTTCGGCTAATTGCGAAAGCGATTCAACCAAAGACATACCGGATTGAATTCCGGTGATTAAGTGATCGACCACATCGGGCCAAAGCAGTTCGAATTTAGTTTCACGTCGCTTGGCGGAACTGACCAAGAAGGTAAATGTGATTACTGCGCCCATAGTTGCAAAGGCCATTGCGATAGGAACTGATGAACTTAGTGCGCTAACGGCAAAGCCAATACCCGCACCTACTGAGCCTGAAATAGCCGTGTTTCGCCACTTTGGCGCTAGAGCCTTCAGTGATTTCCTAGTCGCTAGCCTGCTGCCCGCAGATTTGTTGGCCACCGCTTTGCTATCAATCACCTGGTTTTTCATCGCTTAATCAATTCTGAATCTAGGCGGGCAAACCGCTCGGGATGAGGCAGTGACCCCAAGCCACGCACGTAACTTGAGGTTTCGGTGTTCCAAGTAAAGAGTGAATCAACCTCGGGTGTAAGGCCCTCAATGCGACCGGTTACAACAGCGATCTCGCTAACCCGTCGCATGCCATTGCGATCGAGCGAAACATGAACAATCAAATCAATCGCACTGGCGATAGTCGGTGCAATAAAGCGATGCGAAATGTTCTCACCAGCAAGAAGGGGCAGGATCTGCAACTTCGCGACCGCATCGCGAGCAGAGTTTGCATGCAAAGTTCCCATGCCGGGTAAGCCAGAATTCAAGGCAATGAGTAAATCAAGAGCTTCGGATTCGCGAACTTCGCCAACAATTATTCGAGATGGCCGCATGCGCAATGACTCTTTAATCAAACGACGCAACGAGATTTCACCTTCACCTTGCAGATTAGAACTTCTAGTCTGCATCGCAATGACATCGGGTAGCTGCGGCGCTAATTCAAATACTTCTTCAATTGTTATAACTCGCTCGGAAACTGGAATCGTAGAAACAAGAGCGTTAAGCATTGTGGTCTTGCCGGCTTGAGTTCCGCCGCTAACTAATATGTTTAGCCCAGATGCAACTGCTCGGCGCAGTAATTCAGCCATTTCGGCAGTCATGACTCCGCGCTCGGCCAATTGCGCAATAGAAACTTTCTGCATCAAATGCTTGCGGATATTTACTGCCCAATTCGCCGCTGTTATCTCGGGAATTGCCACATGCAATCTCGAACCATCAGGCAAACGCGCATCAACAAATGGCACTGAAAGATCTAAGCGACGCCCGCTCCAGAGTAATAACCGCTCAACAAGATTGCGCACTTGCTCGGCGCTAAGTAACAACATAGTTAGCTCAGAACGGCCATTTCGCGCTATAAAAATGCGTTCAGGCGAATTAATCCAGATCTCTTCAACTGTTGGATCGTCAATGAAATCACTTAACGGCCCAAACACATTCGTTGCATCGATCGTTGCTTCAGACATGTAGCGAAGGTAGTTAGCGATTAAGCAATCAATCTGGCTCTTCGGAATCTCTGTGGATGTTGCATGAATGTGAACTGCAGGCGTTGAGCCATTATCGAGCACTGTTTTGTGCACAGGTTTTAGAATGAAAAATTTCGAGATTTGTAAATCGCGTATTTTGCAAACGTGTTGTGATCCTTCTTTGTTGCAAGTGCGTCTACGCAGTTGCGAACTCTATATCGGTAGTTCCCCGACTGATATAGAGAGGAGGTGATGCCAATGGATCCCAGTGCAAACTGGACCCAAATCGTGGTGACTTTGATCAAGTCTATTTTCGAATATTTGTCGAGAAAAGACCAAAGTCGCCGCGATAACGGCGACTCTGGGTAAAACCAGGCCCAACATAAAGAACCCCTCGGGATTTTAATCTCGAGGGGTTCTTTCTATCACGAATGTGTATAGCTACGCAATGACTTTATGAATAACTTGTGCGTTTCTAAAAACTACTTTCTGAATTACATAATTACTCTCAGTAACTCTGCATGGAATCAAAAATCTGCCAAAAATCTAAGCAAAATAGAGCTAAGCAAAATAAAAATGGCCGCACATTTCTGTGCGGCCATTTTAATTAATTCTTTTTAGTAATCCTCGTTGTAATCTTCAACTGCCAATGGGTAGAAAACTACGTAAAAGCTACTTGAGTTAGTTGCTTTCTGGCCACTTGCTGCTGGTACTAGAACGCGGAATTTCCACTCACCATCGCAGAATTCACCCGAGTTGCAATATGAGTCAAAGAATAGGTTCGCGCTTCCCTTAGTAGAAGTCGTCACCGAATCTTCTTCTTTCCACTTCTTGTCCCAGTACTGCAGAATTACTTTGCGCTTTGGGGTAAGTGGCTTAACTTTGACAGTTACGTAGCAAGTCCAATCCTGTTCTTCTTCAAAGATTGCATATTCGTCCTCTTCGTCGTAGTAATCGGCGCAATCACCGTTCATCGAGTAGCTCACAGATTGAGTTGCTGCCTCTGCTTTGCTAGGTGCAAAGAAGAAGTTAGAAATCAAAACCGCAGCCAAAGTAAATGTGGCCAGGATCAGTGACTTGCGTGAGCGAAGCAGCAGGGCTGAGGTGAAATTCATGGATCTAGGGTAATACCGAGCCTCTGAAAAACCAAGATTTCTTAGAGTTTCTCGTGCGCAAATCGGAATCCCGACCTTTGAAAAGTTAAAGGCCTGACTATTTCTGGCGAAATCTCGAGCCCTGAAGGCCAAAAGAACCATAGCTCGGAACCATCTGCATTGGATGAGCCCGGGCTTGGAGTCTTCCATTAAGCCTTTCGAAAACTAGCCACTACAGCTAGTGATCGCTTAATAACAGCTAGAGCTAGCTGTCGCTTGATTAGTTAGCAACGAACTTAGTGAACTTGAAATCTCGTACCAAAGTTACTGGCGCTTTTGATGCACCAGAGACTGTGTAGGAAATCGTGCAAGTATCGCCATTTAGCGCAAGAACGATGCCGTTTGTCTCAGCCTTACATGACTTAGGTGTTAACGAAACCGCTGACCATTTTGAAACGCGAGATGTAGGAACCTTGATGAAAGAACGGTACGGAGAAGTTTCTATCGCATTGAACTTCGCCATTAGATTCTTCATGTTCGCAGCTTCCCAGGCATAAATCACATAGGTATCAACAAACCTTGTCCAGTAAGCGGCATCTTTTTCGACCGCAACAGCAGGAGCCGCGCCAGTCTTAAAACTTACTGTCTTCATCGAAACGCAGCCGTTAAGAGTTGCCGAACCTAATTGAAATTCATACTTTGTATCAGGGGTCAAATTATGTAGCAAGCCATTCCATGATGAAGTAAATGCGCCGTAGTTATATGCCAGCGGATATGTTGTTGCTGGACCGAGATAGAGAACAGAATTAACGTTTGAACCTTCCCAAGTTAAGACCCCAGAAGTGCCAGTGCCGTCATCTTTGAAAGTTACCGAATTAATCGTTGCTTCTTCTTTTGTGCAATCGATAACTGCCCCGGCGCCTTGTCCTGGAACGTATGAAGGATCGATTGTGAAGTAGTGCGTGGTGCTGTTACCCGTCTTTATCGCGTTAAACCCACTCTTTGGATAAGTTGGCGAGTTCGCTGGATTTGTGTAGGTACCTACATATCCAGCTGGAAGCGGATCTGGCAAAGTAATTGTAAGAACATAAGTTGAAGAAGCGGTTAACCCAGACCAGGTTGGAGGAGTCGCCATCACGGCGCCAGTACCTTGAACGCCTGCTTGAGTCGGCGCAACAACTGTTCCAGCACTCTTCATTTCCCAAGTAGTGCCTCTTGGCCAGCTAGCGCTAGTGCTTGTGCAATTTGTAAATGTAAAAATGATTTGCCAGCCTGCCGCAACCGGTTGGTCAAAATTTGGATTTGTACCAACGTTACAATCAATCGCGATGTTCACTGTTGGAACAGCGTGGCTTGGCGTTGCAAATAGAACTGAGCTGGCAGCAAGTGCTACTGCGGCAAGAATTCGTGACGTCTTCTTCATTTACAAATTACTACTTTCGTGTTTCACGGCGAAGAGTAAGTAGTTTGAAACACGCATCGTGTTCGGCAGCTCTCCGCTAAATTGCCAGCCGTTGGCAACACCTTAATTTTAGGCTACTAGGGTGCCGACCCCTGCCTCATACACGGGTTATCCCTCACACATGTATTTGCGTGCGAAGAACAGGGTGATTTTGCGCTGCAACTCAATTCGGAGTGATCTCACCCCTTTAGTAGTTACTTGGCGAACTTCTTAAAGACAAAATCCTTAACCATTGTTGCCGGCGCCTTTGACCCGCCAGAGACTGTGTAAGAAATTGTGCAGGTATCACCGCTTAGCGCCTTAACCACACCAGCGTTCTCTCTCGCAGTTGCACTCACTATCGAGCATGTTAATGGAGTTAGCGAAGTCGCCACCACGCTTAACACTCGAGATGTTGGCACCTTGATATGTGAGCGATGAGGTGAAGTCACAAGAGCATCAAATTTGTTCAGCATCATCTTCATTCGATCGCCTTCGCCTTCAACGAAAGTGTTCTCATCGATCCAAGCAAATAACTTAGGAAGCTGCGCAGTCATCTCATCTGCTCGCGAGATAGTTGCACTCTTAGCTCCAGCCAGTGCTGGCAGAGTCGCACTGGTTTTAAAGGTGAGTGACTTTGATTCACCAACGCCATCGGCACTAACAACAAAGAGAGAAACCGTGTATTCGGTGCCGGCAGTTAGATTGCGAATGCGGCCATTCCAACCACTTGTGAAAGCACCGTAGTTATATGGACCTGGGTAATAAGCGGCAGAACCCGTATACAGAACAGCATCGATGTTGCTGCCGCTCCACACAATCTTGCCGCCAGTGCCGGTTCCATCATCTACGAAGGAAAGCGCTGAAAGAGATGCCACCGCTAACGGTTTAGTTGTAACTGAGTTTGAGGTAGCCGCAGCTGAAGTTCCAATTGCATTTGTTGCAGTAATTGCGAATGTGTAGGCGGTTGATGGCTCGAGATTATCGAAGGTGAAAGTTCCTCCTGTTGCTTGGGTAAGAGTCTGTGTAATCCCGCCAGGAGTTGAAGTTGCGGTGTATGAAGTAACGACAGAGCCACCATTTGAAGCAGGGGCTGCAAAGCTAACTGTAGCACTGCGTTTACCAGTAGTTGTCGCCACAACGGATGTTGGTGCGGTAGGAGAAGTTATTGTTGGGACGCTAGTTGGCGGTGCACCAATCGTAAACTTTGACAATTCTGACCAAGAATTTATTGTCCCATGAATAGTGCTAAATGTGCCGTCAGAGTTAATTAGAGTCTGAACCGCATCCGATGAAGTTGTTGCTGCCACAAGTACAGTTACTTCACGTGTAGATGCCAGATAATTGAACTGCACAAATGGTCTACTTGTCCTCCTTGTGCCCATAAAATCGCCTTCATAAGAAGGATAAAAGTTTTGCATCCCTGGGGTTCCGTTTACATAAATATCGCCATCAGCAAGGTAGGCATAGCCCATGTTCATGTTTATTGTTACGTCGTATCCTGCAACTGGCGTGGCAGGAATTCCAATTTTATTTGTATCAGAAAAATAAATTGATGTGTAATTGGCTTCGCCGAGATTGGCTAATTCAAATTGGTTTCCATTAATGTTGAAAATCACTTTGTCACTAGGGCTATACGTTCCACCATTTGACGTGTAATAAATAGAATTTGCTGAAAGTGTAGTTGCGGTTATATTTCCCGCAGTTGTAACCGTGACTCCGCCAATCACGGCAGCGTGGCTTGGTGTTGCAAAAAGAATCGAACTGGCTGCAACGGATAGCACAGTCAGAATTCGTAGTGACTTTTTCATAATTACTTCTTCCCGTGCAAAATTTCGCCGCCGTGATCTTTAACGCAACCGGTCTCACTGAACTACCTGAATGGTATCGCTCAGCCAATATTCTCTGAATCTTAAGGGGTTAACCCTTAGTTATCACCCTGAGAACCCACCCATAGACCTATTTGAGGGGCAATCCCCAGCACTCCCGCCCAACCCAGCCCTGCAAGCCAATCGTTAACTTCCCGTTACCCACACTCGCCCTTTCAGCCCCGCTTACATATCTATTACGCGCGCTGCTGGCTATTTTTACCCCATGAGAAATTCAACGCTTATCCGCCCATCCGCCCCAGCCCGCCAAAGCGCATCACGCCGCGTATTCGCACTCGTTGCGATCGCCGTAATAGCCGCCGTTGGCCTGCCCGCAGTCGCAACCGCAGCTAACCCAGCCGTCATCACGCTAACCGTTCACTACCAACGCCCAAGTGCTGATTATGACACTTGGAACTTGTGGTTATGGCGAAACGTTGGAACCGGAACTGATGCTGAAGTTAATAAGGACGGCGTTAAGTTCACCGGCGATGATGATTTCGGAAAAGTTGTAACTGTTGAAATTAACAACATGGATAAATATGAAAATATCGGAATCATTGTTCGTAAAGGTGAATGGGCAGCTAAGGATGTAACTGCCGATCGCTTCATTACAAAGTTCGGCGCTGATGGCAAAACTGAAATTTGGTTACGTCAAGCTGATCCAGTTATCTACTACGAAAAGCCAACTGGCGAAGTTGTTGTGCCAACCGGAAGTAAGCAAGCGAAACTTTATGACTCTCCAGAATTCGCCGCGAAGTACACATACACCGGTAACGATCTTGGTAACACATACACAAAGACCGAAACCAAAATGCGCGTATGGGCCCCAACTGCAACCGCGGTAAAAGTTGTTACCTATGCAAAGGCTGACACGCCACTTGCTGATGGTGTTGAAACTGAAATGACATCTGATGTAAACGGAACTTGGGTTGCCAAGATTGCCGGCGACAAAGATGGTTTGATTTATAACTACCGCGTTACTGTCGATGGTGTTACTAACGAAGCAGTTGATCCATATGTTCGCGCCACCACAATTAATGGTGCTCGCGGAGTTGTAGTAGATCTCGCAAAAACTAACCCCGCTAACTGGAAGAAAACTAAGCCAGCTTTTAGCGGCAAAACTTTCGATGCCGTTATCTACGAACTACACGTGCGCGATTTCTCAATCGATGCCTCAAGTGGAATTCCTGCCGCGCATAAGGGTAAGTTCTTAGCCTTTACCAACCTAAACACCTCATTTAACGGCCAAAAGACTGGCCTTTCAGCAATTAAGGATTTAGGCGTTACTCACGTTGAGTTGCTGCCTTTCTTTGATTTCGCTTCTGTCGATGAAGCTAACCCAAGTTTTAACTGGGGCTATGACCCACAGAACTACAACGTTCCGGAAGGTTCATATAGCTCTGACCCAACTAAGCCAACTGCTCGCATCACTGAGCTAAAGCAAGCGATTCAAGCGATGCACGATCAGAAGTTGCGCGTGAACATGGATGTTGTTTACAACCACGTTTTCAACGCAGGTGCATTTAGCCAAGAATCAATCGTGCCGGGCTACTGGTTCCGCACCGATGAATCTGGCAACTTAACTAACGGCACTGGCGTCGGAAATGACACCGCATCAGAGCGCCCAATGGTTCGTAAATTTATTGTTGACTCAGTTAAGTACTGGGCCAGTGAATACAACCTCGATGGTTTCCGTTTCGACTTAATGGGAATTCACGATATTCAAACTGTTAACGAAGTAACTGCCGCGCTTAAGGCAATTGATCCAACCATCATCGTAATTGCTGAAGGTTGGAACATGGGAACTCTGCCTGATGATCAAAAAGCTAATCAGGTAAACATCGCTAAGTTAAATAACGTCGCAATGTTTAATGATCAAATTCGCGATGGCCTAAAGGGTTCAGTATTTAATGCAACTGATACCGGTTGGGCAACTGGCAAACTAAGCGCAGCTGCTGATGTTTATGCCGGCATTGTCGGAAACACTGATTACAGCGCCGCGTTTCTAACAAAGTGGACCACAACTGAACCAGGTCAATCAGTTAACTATGTTGAGTCACATGACAACTTGTCATTGGCCGATAAGTTAAATGCCAGCGTTAAGGGCATCAGCCCAGCCGGCGTTGCGCAGTTAAGCCAGTTCGCAACATCAGTTGCTTTCTTAGCGCAAGGCGTGCCATTTATGCAGGCTGGCCAAGAGTTCTTGCGTTCAAAGAATGGCAATGAGAACAGCTATAACGCAGATGACGCCACTAACTCGTTGAAGTGGTCAACCAAGGCAAAATACGTGGCCACAACCAAGTATTACCAAGGGTTATTTGCTTTGCGCGCTGCTCACCCAGCTTTCCGCATGAGCACTACTGCTCAAGTTAAAGCGAACCTCAAGTTCCTTAAGACCACTAACGATGTAATCGCATACACACTAAACGGTAAGGCCGTTAAAGATAAGGCGAGCACAATTGTGGTTATTCATAATCCAAATCCAGGTGCAGCCATTGTGACACTACCAAATAAAAAGAAGTGGGCGATCGTAGTTAAGGGCGGCATTGCCGGCACCAAGACCATCGAATCAATCACTTCAAACAAGGTAAGTGTTGCTGGTCAAACCACAATGGTGCTGACTCAGTAATTTGTTACGCAAAGTAGTTTTGCAAAAAGCTACATAGCAAAAGAAATTCATGATAGAAAGAACCCCTCAGGAAGAAATTCCTGAGGGGTTCTTTATGTTGTAACTCTAGTTTTACCCAGAGTCGCCGTTGCCGCGGCGACTCTGTCTTTTCTCGGGGCTAAATATTGAAGTACGATTTGGTTATGAGTATGAGTAAGTGTGAGTGCGGACAGCCACTTGCCCTAGATGCAATGAAATGCCCGAAGTGCGGCAAGAAGTTCACAATCGAACCGCGCTTTACGGGGTTTGAAATTCCAGAGCCACCAATAGATCAATGGCGCGAAGAGCTTTCAATTAAACGTGAATACACCGAAGAGAGTTTGG
>Ga0247844_1007034_pt1 | contig 13053 bp, 10 predicted proteins | sample LaCtaG_FD_192421 | JGI IMG/M metagenome (GOLD analysis project Ga0247844, IMG submission 192421) | Freshwater microbial communities from meromictic Lake La Cruz, Castile-La Mancha, Spain - LaCruzMarch201714.5m_1 | ecosystem: Environmental > Aquatic > Freshwater > Lake | place: Spain: Castile-La... | reverse complement strand
ACATCATATTCCAGGCTCACTCCTGCCTAAGAAATTTGAAGAAGGAACTTATGGAGAGCGCTGACGCAGGCCAATGCGTTCGCCTTGCGGCAGAATATGTATTTCTTAAGACCGACCCAGCACCTCAGATTTATTCTGCCGAATCTTTCTTGCGGGAGCAACGCGACCGGCATTTCGGGAAAAGCGGGTTTCCTGGTTGAGCCAGGTTTTATCGTAGTGAATCCCCTTTTTTCTCGTCAGTCGCTCACACCGAGAAATTTCCCGCCGTTTTCCCGGGAGAGTTCGTCGAGGAAGGAGACGAGGTCGGGGAGCTTGCGGTAGTCACCAAGGGCAACGGTGTAGATTTTCTTTCTTCCGGCATTTTCCCGAGTGATCCGGGAGTTGATCTCGCGCCAGTCTTCGATGTCGTTCGGCTCCCCGTCGGTGAGGAGGAAAATTGCCTCCGCATCGTATCCGAGGGCCGTCTGCAGAGCCAGGTAGGTGGGAGTGCCGCTAGCGAACCGTCCGATGAGGCTGTCGGCGAATGCCAGCGCAACAGGCATGTTGGTATCGTCCATTGGGGCTAGTTGCCCGGCCGGTTGCCATGCGGTGAGGGTTGGAGGCATTCTGTCCTGGACATGCCCTTGGAAGCCGATGATCTGGCATCGATATGTCGCATCCATCTGGCCGAGGAGTTCACCCAGGGTCTTCCGCACGAGGTGGTCGAAGTCTTTCATGCTTCCGGACATGTCGATGAGGATCACGAAGGATTTCGATTGTGTGACGATTCCAAGGAATGCCAGCTGCCGGTTTTTGGAAGACTCTGCCCGGAGAGCATCCACGGCGGCTTGCGAGTCTTCGGCTGCGGTTTGAAGCTGCTGGATCGTCGTCTGGGCGGCATCGAGCGCCTGCTGGAGTTGCTTGACCTGCTCCTCCGGCTTGGCGTTCTGGTCGATCTTCACAGGCTCGGGGATTTGCTGCGCTTTCAGGTAGTATTGAAACAGGATGAGCGAGAGCAGGATGAACGCGCCCATCGCGCAGGCAAAGAGGTCAATCGCCGACAATGAAAAGACATTGATCTCGCGGGAACGGCGTTTCATCGACCTCAAATCTTGCTGGGTTTAGACGATTCTGCGAGCAACAAAATTGATTTGAGGAGGGTTTTTGGCCTGCTATCCTCGTAATGCCAATGGAAGAGCACCGACTTGCACTCAGCCCAGGATTCCAGATCGAGCACTTTCGCGTTGAGTCGGTTCTTGGAAAGGGGGGCTTCGGGATCACGTATGCCGCGATGGATCTTCAACTCGGCAAGCGGGTTGCGGTGAAAGAATTGCTGCCGGATTCGATCGCAACGCGGGTGGATGGCTCGACGGTCGTCCCGCAAAGTCAGGCGCTCGATGAAAATTGGATGTGGGCACGAGACCGGTTCTTGGAGGAAGCCAGGCTTCTGGCCGGGTTTTCGCACCCATCGATTGTCGGGGTTCACCGCCTGATCGAGGCGAACGGCACCGTCTACATGGTCATGGACTACGTGGACGGCGAGAGCTGCGAAGCCAGGCTTCGAAGGATCGGCCAGGTGAAAGATGAGCCCACCTTGGTCTCGATGGTAATCCCGATCTTGGAGGGGCTTAACGAGGTCCACTACGCTGGGGTCCTTCACCGCGACATCAAGCCGGAGAACATCCTCATCAACCGCCACGAGCAACCTGTTCTCATCGACTTCGGATCGGCGCGGTCCGCTGTCGGGGCAACGATGACGATGACCAGCATCGTCACGCACGGGTATTCCCCGATTGAGCAGTATCAGACGAAAGGAAAAATGGGGCCGTGGACCGACATCTATGCCATGGGAGCCGTGATGTGCCGGGCCATGACGGGGGAGAAGCCTCCGGTGGCAGCGGACCGCCTGATGGACGACGATTTCCACTGGGTCAGCAACCGGGGGCTTAGCGGCTACTCGGAGTCCTTTTGCAACTGGGTTGACTGGGCACTGCGAATCCGTCCGGAAGATCGGCCCCAGTCAATTTCTGAGTGGGAGCGCGCCATAAAGCTTACGAGAAAAGCCCCATCGCCGAAGGTTGACGGACTGGATTTCCCCCCGCTTGCACCAACATTTCAGGAAGCGCCGGCACCCGCGAGCTACGAAATTCACCAAGACGTAACAATCGAGCCGTTGAGTCCACAGGCGGCTGACGATGGCATTCTGCCGCTCGCAGATCCTCCTCCACTTCCTGCCTCCTTTTGGCCGCTGGCCAAGTCTGGCAGGAGGGCGGGTGCTGCCCTTGTCGATATGTCAGCGGCCATCGGAGTGGGCCTTATTTTTTCTACAGTCGCCAAAGATGGCAATTTTGAACAGAGCCTGCCCTTTTTCATACCCTTCCTTGGATTTTTAGCCCGGGATAGCCTGTTCTCCGGCAGAAGTCTGGGGCGGTGGATGTTTGGCATCGAGGTGCGCAGGCTCCCAGATGGAATGCCGGTCTCATTCTTATGGGGGATTTGGAGGAACTCTATTCCGTTCCTCATTATTTTTGCTCTCACGATGTTGCTTGGGATTTTTGCCGCAGCGACCGACGCTTCTGCTGCCGTAGGACTTTTCAGCCCGCTGATTCTGGCGCCGATTGGCCTCTACGCGACCTACGGAAAAAACCAGCAGCGGACGCTCCTCGACCGGATGACCAAGACAATGGTCGTCAACAGAGGGCAGCTGAAAGGACGACTTATTCCCCGCTGACGAGAGTCTTCTGCGCTTGGAAAATCTTGCCGACCATTATGGCTGCAACGATACAAAGCGGGATGTCCAAAACCGAGGAGATGATCGAAACCGTGGTCGAAGCTTTCAGAGCATCAATCGTCTCGGCGTTCATCGTCATCCGGAAAGATGCCTGCCCGAGGAACCCCGCCGCAAGCCATAGCCCCCACCACCAGCGCATGAGCGCAGGAGGGCTCATGGTCTTCCAGTTCACGGGGTCATGGCTGACACGCCAAATCTCACTCATTGCCTGGAAAGGTTTGAAGAGGTTGGCGATTGGAACAAAAAACCATCCGATAGACCAGCCTGAGGTGAATTCCATGCCACTGGTGAAACCACGACAGTTTTTGTTCGCCCGATTGATCCATGTGAGAAAAAAAATCGCTGTCGTGAGGTAAACGAGTAGATAAATGATCCCGATCACCTGCTGCCTGGCATCATTCGCAGCGCCTGATGCCTCGGTCAGGTTCGAGGAGCCCAACAAGGCAAGCTGGGCAAAATCCGAAAAAAGCGAGATCGCCGCAGCCGCAGCCTGCGTGTAGATCAGGAAGACTAGGATCGACGTGAGGAAGGATGGATCTTTATAGAACTTGTAGGCCGGCAGAGGCGGCATCGCCGGGGCGGCTGGCACACGAACTCCCAACTCCGCCACCGGTCGCCACTCCGCCATCCCCGCCTGCCAGTAAAGTGAGTCGCCTGGGATCCTTCCGGCAGCAAACGCTGGGCTGATCTCCGTAGAGTGATAGACAGCCTTCTGGCCGTCCCGGGTGGCGATGTGGATTTCGGACATGATCAGTGTGTATGGTTCTGCTCGCTCTTTTGATACGTGATACGCAACGGCATGGGAAGAGGATTTGCGACGGAAACCTGGCGATAAATCCTCGCGACTTTCGCCCCCGGAGAGAGGCCTCTCGGCCAAGACGAATGCCTGGAATTGGCCCCGTTTTGATGAGGCGCGATTGCGCGGCTTGAGATGAATTTGCGGAAACTAGCGCGGCAGAAAGATAGCCTCTGCAGATCGCGTCGACAACTCGCAACTTATCGCAAAGACCCAAGAACACACCGAAAGCCGTAGCGGCTACTACGACCGACGGGGCCGCCGAAGTAACGAGACGAGGACAACAGATCCTCGGGCGCGCTGTCGGCCCACGACCCGCCGCGAACAACGCGATATTTTTGTCCTCCGCCATCGACTTTTAATAACTCATGCTTTTCCAGCACCTCGTTCTCGTTCATGCTCGCACGATACCAGTCCTCGCACCACTGCCACACGTTCCCGCCCATGTCATACAGGCCGAACCGGTTTGCTGTGAGGTTTCCACAAGGTGACGTATTGACATACGAATCCACTCCTAGCGAGGGATCGTAGTTTCCTGGTCCCACGTTCTCGGCCGTCAGCATCGCGTCCGTCGCGTTGATTAGCACTGGTAGGGAGGGATCGGAAATCCACGCTCGTTTTGGCGGAGGCCACTCACTTCCCCACGGGTATTTCCCGCTTCCCACCGCCACGCTCCACTCCGCATCCGTAGGCAAACGGTATTCCTTATCTTTTCCAATTTTTCCCTCGCCTCGCTCTTTTCTCGTCAGCCATTCGCAAAACGCCTTCGCTTCATCCCAGCTCACCCCAACAACCGGATGGTAGGGCGTCTGCGCAAACCCTGGCCTCTCCCAGCTTGCGTTCTCATCCAGCCCCCACTCTATTCCATCCCATGTCCAAATACCGCGATGCTGACGATAACCAACGGCCTCAGCATATGCCCGAAAATCCTTCACCCGCGTATTCCACACGCTGAAGAGGACCTCCGTCCCCGGTACCGGCACAAACTTCATCCCCAGACTGTTCTCAAACGGTGATCCTTTCGTTGCTTTTTTAGAGGCTTCCGCCTTGGTAGCCTCCGCATCGCGGGCCAAGCTCTCTTCTTCATCGGCCACTTTTCGTGCGGCCTCTGTTTCACGAGCGTGCCGCGCCGTTTCGGCCTCGCGAGCCAACCGCGCCTGTTCCTCAGCCGATTCACGTGCCACCTTCGCCTCGTGGGCCATCTGCGCCTGTTTCGCGGAATCCGTCGGTTGGGTCATGAGTCCGAACACGATGAGCATCACAGCCAATGCGATCCCCGCCATGGCTGCAATCAGGGCAGAATGATCTAGGCCCAATGCCGTTCGGGAATTAGGTCGAACAATGCATGCACAACATATTGATGGCCAGTAAAATAAACCACAATATATAGTGTACTTTTGATTTCCATTTTGGGAGAAGATTGGGATGCAGCAAAAATCCCGCTCCTCCACCGATTTTCTCTCGGCCTTTTCGACACTGATTTCCAACGTTCGTTTGGGTTCCATCTTGCGTTGCCATGGCCCGGCCAAGCGCAGTCCGGCAATCGTTCCGGCCAGTTGCATCGTGCGGGCTTTGGTCTTTCATCTTCTTCGCGGCATGGGCACTCTGAGCGAGAATCTGCAACTCCTGCACCAGGAGACGCTGTGTCCATCCAGCATGAGCGAACGTCGAACCAACCTGCCGTGGAAAGTTTTCCAAATGATTATGGAAACAGCCTTGCGCCCGCAGGCCCGGGAGGAAAAACACCCGATGGCTTTTTACAAGCATTGGCTTCTGGTGGCCATCGACGGCACTCAGTTCTCCGTGACCAATACCCCGCAGATCCTCTCCTCGTTGAGCAAGGCGACGAGCCGGCGCATGAAAGCGGCCTTCGCCAAAGTCGGGCTCGCCGTTCTCGTGGAGCTGGGTGTTCACAACCCGCTGGCGGCGGAGATCGGCCAAGATGGGGAAAGCGAAATGGTGCTCTCCAAGCGGCTTCTGGCCCGGCTGCCTGCCAAGTGCCTCTTGATCTGCGACCGTTACTATGGAGTGGGAGCCTTCCTGGGGCTGCTTGTAGAAAGGTTCCAGGAAATATCGGGGGCATTCCTTTTGCGGGTTCGCTGCAACCTGGCACCCACAGTGGTCAAGCGGCTCTCAGACGGCAGCGCACTGGTTTCCGTGAAACTGGGCAAAGGCAAGAAAGCGACACTGGTGCGCGAGATCCGGGGTCGCGTGCGCCGCAAGAGCGGACGCTGGGTGGAGGTGCGCTTTTGGACCAACCTTCTGGACATTCGCCATTATCCGGCCAAGGAGCTGCTGGGGCTTTATGCCAAACGCTGGGAACAAGAACTCATGTATCGCCAGCTCAAAGTGGACATGAGGCAGTCTCCCGTGCTCAACAGCCACACTGTCCACACCGCCGCCCAAGAGGTGGCGGCCTTGGTGCTGGCCCATGCCGTGGTCGCGCGATCCCGCATCGAAGCGGCCTCTGAAGCCGGGAGCGAAGTCGTTCGCATCAGCTTCGGCAAAACTTTGGCGATGGTTCGCTCTCTGTGGTTGGTGCTGGCGGCGGGCAATGGAATTATCAGTGGCCAGCAGGCCGCCGCACTCACCGAACGGGTCATGGCGCATCTTGCCGATGCGATCCTGCCCGAACGACGAAAGCGATCCTGCCCGAGAAAAGTGCGCCAACCCGTCAGCAGTTGGCCCCGGATCGCAGAAAACTCCTACGAAATCGGAAAAATCGAATACGAAATTCTAAATGCTTATGCCTAATTCCCGAACGGCATTGGATCTAGGCCATCCTTTTTGGGGAGGCTTTCCGTAGTTGAGAGCGAGGATATTGCCACCGCTTCAATTTTGGGATCGCGCGAAGGTGTGTTTGCTGTCTCTGCATTCGAAAGTGTGGCGTCTCCTCCAAGCAATTGCGCCTCCCATTCCGAAATCGATTTTGGTCGCTGCTCTGGACGCACCCTCAGTGACCAGTCCACTGCCTGCAAACATTTCGGGGAAATGCCCGTAAGTTGGCGGTAGCTGAGCCACTCAAAATCATCATCCATGATGCGATCCGATGCTACGGGCGGCTTCTCTCCGGTGATCGCCCGGCACATGACTGCCCCAAGCGCATAGATATCAGTCCAGGCACCCATCCTTCCCTTTGTTTGGTATTGCTCAATAGGCGAATACCCATGCGTCACGATGCTGGTCATCGTCATGGTTGCACCGACGGAAAGCCGTGCGGAGCCAAAATCGATGAGAACCGGTTGGCCCCTGCGATTGATCAGGATATTCTCAGGTTTGATATCTCGGTGGAGAAGGCCTTTCTCGTGTACTTCACTCAGTCCGTCGAGGATCGGCCCGATGACAGCCATGAGCGAAGATTGATCGGGTTCTACCCCAATCCGGCGCAGCCGCGCCTCATAGCTTTCACCGTCCACGAAATCCATGACCATGTAGACGGTGCCATTCTCCTCGATCAGCCTATGGACACCGACGATGGCCGGGTGGGAGAACCCTGCCAGCACGCGGGCCTCGTCAAGGAAGCGCTCCCGCGCCCACTCCCAGTTTTCTTGTAGCGATGCGCTCTGAGGAACGACCGTCGAGCCGTCAACCCGTGTCGCAATCGAATCGGGAAGGAGTTCCTTGATCGCCACTCGCTTTCCAAGCTGCAAATCCAGGGCAACATACGTAATCCCAAAACCTCCCTTTCCAAGGATGGATTCAATCCGGAAATGCTCGATCTGATAGCCGGGCGTCAGAGCGAGTCGATGTTCTTCCATCTCAGTCAAGGAATGCCGGGTTGCGTGGCGGGTCATGAGAAAAAGTGTTTTGTCCAGGCCGATAAATGGCTCCATCGCCTCCCTTTCGGAATATGACGACATATCTTCCAGAAGTTGCTTTTAGAAAAATGGTATCTCCCGGGTCATCATCGGAAACGTTTGCAACCGATATCTTATCGAACTTCATGTGTTCAAGATCCTCAGCTGTGAGGTATTTTCCGGAAACCAGCATTTTCTTAAAATCAGCCTTTGACGCAATTTCCGCGGATGCTGGAAAACCAAGCATGGCATTCCCCGTGGCCGAGCCATCAACCTGTGCCATTTGCACGGCAAGGTAGATTTGTCGCATGTTATTGAGGACCTGAGTTGCTTTTCCCCGTTCCACAGCTCCCGTGATCGCCGGAATGGCGAGGGCCGCCAAGATCGGTAGAGTGAGGATGCCGAGATACCCGGTAATCAATCCAGCAATAGCCATTCCGTGTCCGCCGAGGGAAGGATTCCGTTTGATCCGCGATAGTCCAATATGGCCACAGATAACCGCCGGGATGCCTACGATGAATCCCCCAACCGAACATCCTACTAGGGAAATAATCCCGAGAACGAGTGCCCAGATGCTGAGGGGTTCGTTCTTTTTGAGAACCTGAGTCGAGGCTGCAGATCCCGGAACGGGCGGCGGCAGGTGAGTGCGCTGCAGTTCAGGAAACGCGGAGAGAGGCTTCCATTCCGGCATACCAGGCGACCAACCGAGGTCGGATGGCGTAAGCTGTCCGGATTTGAGCATCTCGATAATTTGTGTATCAGGGAACGGACCAACCTGTTGGCCGTTTTTATGGACAGTAATGTTCATGATGTGCGCTGCGGTTAAGGAACAAAAACAAGCTGATCACCTTCTAGTCGAAGATGCTCGGAAGCCTGCTGACTTGCTTTGGGAGTCATCGGCCCGACGCTGAAATTGAGCGAATTGAAGCTGATTCCAGATGTCAGATCACGAATTGCATCATCCTTCGAGGCCCAATGTCCGGTGTATCCAGCAGCCCGTGCAGCGGAGGCCGTTGAGGCCAACTGCTGTGCGTTCCTTCGCGATGTGGCAGCCTCGGCAGACTGGGTGATCTGGGCGATATTTGGTATGGCGATTGCGGCGATGATTGCAATCGGGACAACAGCCACCGAGAGATAGCCGCATATGAGGCCGGCCAGAGCCATGCCGGCACCGCGTAGAGCGGGGTTATTTTGAATCTTGGAACGGCCGATATGCCCACAAATAATAGCCGGAATCCCAGCAATGATTCCTCCAAAAGTGCATCCCACCACGGAAACAATCCCAAGGACAAGGGACCATATAGCCAATGGTTCGGTAGCGCGTTGCTGAGCGATTGGGGGCGGGATTTCTCTTCCGGGCACGGGCGGCGGCGTCGAAGTGGTCTGCAACTCCTGAAACGAAGATAGCGGCTTCCATTCTTCCATGCCAGGAGCCCAGCCGAGGTCAGTCGGAGAAATCTGGCTATTTTGGAGGAGTTGCTTTACTTGTTCTGCGGGTAACGGTCCCTGCTGGACGCCCTTGCTGTGGATGGTGATTTGCATATTGGTCAACGGTGATTTTAAGGGACTAGAAAGGTTTTCCCGGTATGTGGGCATTGCACCTGTGCCCCAGATTTGAAGCCTCTCACGTCCACAGCAGCCTTATTTGTTGCGTAGGGGCTGATGACATAACCCGGATAGCCAGAATATTTTCTGGCAACAGGAAGTCGTAAGAGTTTGAGTTTATTTTTCGCATTCTCGTGTCCCGACGTGGCAGCCTGTTGATAAAAGCGTTTCGCTTCATTCATATCAATAGCGACTCCATATCCATTTTCGTAGCAGGCGCCAACGGCGTATAGTCCATTAGGATCTCCCTGGAGCGCCGCTTTTTGGGCCCATTCATATGCAGAAGCCAGATTTTTAACGATTCCTTCGCCATTCAAATAGCAGAGTCCCAGAGAAAGCTGCGCGCTCGAATATCCTTGGTCAGCTGATTTTCGATACCATTTTACAGCCTCGGCAGAGCTTTTGGTCACGCCTTCTCCCTTCGCATACATCCCGCCAAGGAGAGACTGCCCTACTGCGCTTCCTTTATCGGCGGATTTACGATACCACTTGACGGCTTCGACTGCGTCTTTAGCCACACCATTCCCATCCCGATAGGCATTTCCCAGCATGCACTGTCCTATTGCGTCGCCCTGTTCAGCAGATTTCTGATACCATTTGACGGCCTCGGCTAGATTCTTTGCAACCCCTTCTCCCTTGGCATACATCCAGCCAAGGAGGCGCTGGCCTTCTGGACTTCCCTTATCTGCGGCTTTCCGATACCATTTGACAGCCTCAGCAAAATCTTTGCCTATCCCGTTGCCAGTCAAATAGGCCTTGCCAAGGCATTCTTGCGCATACGCTTGTCCTTGATCCGCAGCTTTCTGGAACCACTTGACGGCTTCGGCAGCGTCTTTTTCTACTCCTTCTCCACGGGCATAAGCATTGCCGAGTGCGCACTGCGCAAACGCATCCCCCTGGGTGGCGGCTTTTCGATACCACTTGACGGCCTCGACTGCGTCTTTGGCTACCCCTTTGCCATCTGCATACATTTTTGCTACAAAAGTTTGTGCTTCAACGTTACCCGCAGAAGCCTGGTTATATCGCCCTGAAAAACATTTCTTAGTCCATATTTCTGCCTTGACGGTGTCTTTCTCGCAGCCGAAACCTTTATAATACATCACTGCAAGATGACTTTGTGCACTTGGATCGCCTGTTTCGGCGATTCGCTTATACCATTCAAAGACTTCAATCTTATCAAAAATATCCAGTGTATTTAGAATTTCACCTGCTCTATGTTCATTTTTTGGAATTCCTTCTCCGCCACGTAGCATAAGTGCAAGATTATATTTGCCTACTGCATTTCCGCTATCTGCGGCCCTACTATATAATGCTACTGCTTCCGCATCATTGGTTTCAATGCCAATACCTTCATCGAGCATCCAGCCGAGGTTGTTCTGGGCGATATCTAAGTTTTGATCTGCTGCCTTTCGAAACCATTTGATTGCTTCAGAGTTATCTTTTTGTATCCCATCTCCCCGCATATACATTTCACCCAATTTATTTTGGGCTACTGCTATTCCTTGTTTGGCTGACTTCGTAAACCACTTGACAGCCTCTGCTGAGTCCTTGGTAACTCCATCTCCTATTGCATACATTCTCCCTACCTGTGTCTGTGCATCGACATTTCCCGCCTTGGCGGCGGCCAGAAGAATCTCGAACGCCTTAGCCTCGTTCTTTTCAACGCCTTCCCCCTCCAAGAGTGCCATTCCCTGCTCGTATTGCTTTTGAGAAGAGTGTCCACTGTTGAGAGCAATTAAGCCAATGCAGCAAATCACGAAAAACACGATGATTCCTGCAACCAGCAGGGTTTTGCTGTTTTTCGGTGGAGCGGGCTGAGCAATTTCGATTGGAGCAGCGTATTCGGTGGGTATTTCTGGCGGAGATTCATCAACCGGTCTGAACTCGACTGGCTGTTTCGGAGGAGATGAAGTGGCACCTGGTTTTTCAGCCTGCAAATGAGATGCCCATTGGGCGATATGCTGCGGTCGCTCCTCCGGGCGGACTCGAAGAGCCCAGTCCACTGCGATAAGAAACTGCTGATCAAATCCCGAAAGCCCGCGATTTGAGAGCCACACGAAATCATCATCCATCAAGCGGTCAGCGGCCACAGGAGGCTTTTCTCCGGTGATTACCCGGCACATCACGGCCCCAAGCGCATAGATGTCCGTCCACGCCCCCATCTTTCCCTTTGTTTGATATTGCTCAATGGGGGAATACCCATGCGTGACGATACTCGTCATCGTCATCGTCGCTCCTACTGCCAGGCGAGCAGATCCGAAATCAATCAGGACCGGCTGGCCCCGGCGGTTGATGAGGATATTTTCGGGCTTGATGTCCCGGTGGAGGAGTCCCTTTGCGTGAACTTCGCTCATTCCGTCGAGTATTGGGGAAATAACCGCCATGAGCGATGCTTGGTCGGGTTCGGAACCTTTTCTTCGAAATCTCGCTTCCAAACTCTCCCCCTCCACGTAGTCCATGACCATGTAAACCGTGCCGTTGGCCTCGATAAGGCGGTGGACTCCGACAATTGAGGGGTGCGAGAATCCGGCCAATAGTCGGGCTTCCTCCAAGAACCTGTCGCGTGCCCACATCCAGTTTTCGTGGAGAGATGCACTCTGAGGAACGACGGTTGATCCGTCGATCCGGGTGGCGATGGAATCGGGAAGAAGCTCCTTGATGGCAACCCGCTTTCCGAGTTGTAAATCTAGTGCGACATACGTGATCCCGAACCCTCCTTTTCCAAGAACCGATTCGACACGAAAATGTTCGATTTGATATCCGGGTGCCAGCGCGAGACGGTGCTCTTCCATAGTTTAATACATATCAGAGGAGGCAGAATGAAATTATTTGGGAAATCGGAAACTTTGCATGACGCTACGCATCAGGCGAGCATCTCGGTCAAATAGGTTTTGTGTAGTCGAACCAATAATCTGAAATGTTCCCTCCTTGCCAGTATAGACATAAAACTGATAAGTGAAGGGAATGCCACTACTCTTACATTTAACGGTAAAACCAATCCATTTACGCCCATCAATACTCAGTGGAGCAGGCTCACTCCAGGTGACTTCAGTAGCACCTTTTTTAACATTATCTAGAACTGTTTGAGCTAGGCTTTCGAGCGTGCCCAAGCGAACTTCTTCAGCAATAACCCCAACATACAAATTCTTATAGTTGCTAAACAGGTCATAGTCTTCTGTCTTACGGTTAATTGTCCATTCGGACGGAAGTTTAATAGAATATGAAATATCCAGGCCGCGAACTACCTGCATATCAGGGATAGGCGAAGTGGGATTTATGTAGGCGGTATTAGGGGCGGGTATTTGTTTCGGAATATCTTGCGTCTCTTTGCTCGCGTCGGTCGCTCCAGTGTTGTCAGTGATTTGTTGGAATCGAAAACTTTCCATGACACTGCGCATCAATGCCAAATCTCGGTTAAAGAGGTTCTGCGCTGTCCAGCCAATTATCTGATATGTTCCTTCTTTGCCGGTATACACATAGAACTGATAAGCGGCGGGGAAGTTTTCTATCTTACATTCTGCGGTAAATGCCAGCCACTTCCGCCCATCAACACTCACTGGAGTGGGATCTGTCCATGTAAGTTCAGTACCGTTTTCTTTTAGATTATCCTTAACCGTTCTTGCAAGACTATCGAGTGTTCCCAATTCTACTTCTTCAGCAATAACTCCGACATATAGATTCTGATAGTTGCTAACTGTGTCAAAGTCATTTGATTTACGTTTAACAGTCCATTTCGATGGGACCGTAATAGAATATAAGTAGTCCTGTCCTCGAACCGTCTGATTCTCAGGGAGAGCGGGTAGAGATTCTGAATTGGTATTGGAAGTCTGCTTTGAAATATTCTGTAAGTCTTTGCGATCACTTGCTGCGCTGGCATTTTGGGAAATGTTGGATATATTTGCAATTGCTATTGAAGCGATGACAATAACTACAGCGCCGATTATCAGCAGTATGATTACTTCTACATTGTTAGAACGCATTCTGCGGATTTCTCCGATTTTTTGCGTTCGACATATCTGGCCTGAGAGGCTCGCCGGGCAGTCTCCATGGCCTCGCGGCGCTTTCGATGGCGCCTCTCAATGTTC
>Ga0247844_1007033_pt1 | contig 13058 bp, 13 predicted proteins | sample LaCtaG_FD_192421 | JGI IMG/M metagenome (GOLD analysis project Ga0247844, IMG submission 192421) | Freshwater microbial communities from meromictic Lake La Cruz, Castile-La Mancha, Spain - LaCruzMarch201714.5m_1 | ecosystem: Environmental > Aquatic > Freshwater > Lake | place: Spain: Castile-La... | reverse complement strand
TTAGCGAATTAATAATTAACAGCCAAATTAATTAAGGTTAATTCATCTTTACTTTCAAACATTTATCTTTGAGTATCGTATTGACTTATTGATGATTAGAAGTTTTCTTTCAAACACTAATTAATAACTGAGAATTAAAAATTAATAATTTAGAATGCAAAGGTACGAAATAATATTGTTTGAAAGGTTTGAGATATTCGAAGATTTGAAAATTACCTTTCAACAAAATTCCAGTGAGAATTAAGTAACATAAAATCTTTCAAATCTTCAAACCATCAAACTCTAATTACAGATTCGCCGCCATCCATTTGCGCAAAACTTCAGGTGATTTACCACAACGCTTGGCATAATCTTCAAACTGAAGTTGGTCTACTTTGCCTACCATAAAGTATTTAGATTGTGGATGAGCAAAATATAAACCACACACCGAAGCATTTGGGAACATGGCACCATTTTCGGTAAGTTCAATCCCTACTTCATTGAAATGAAGAATCGGGTCAAGAGCAAAAATGATCGATTGGTCGGGTAGCGAAGGGTAACCCACAGCTGGTCGTATGCCACTATATTGGGTTTTCAGCATTTCCTTGGTGGTCAGATTTTCGTCCGCCGCATAGCCCCAGTATTCTCTGCGAACTTTGTAATGCAACCATTCTGCAGCAGCTTCTGCCAGTCGATCCGAAAGGGTTTTTGCAAGTATAGAATGATACACATCATCGTCTTTGTCGAAGATTTCAGCATACGCTTCCACGCCCTGAATGGTGGTGGCAAATGCGCCAAGATAATCATTTTGTGGTGCTACAAAATCGGCCAAAGAATAGCAAAAACCATCTGTGGCAGCATGTTGTTGACGAAGCATCGGCAAAACCGTTTTGCTGTTATCGTGCTGAACAATAATGTCATCGTCTTTGGAATAACTATCAAAAACACCAAAACTGGCATTTACAGTCACTATTTTCTTGTCCAACATTTCCCGAAGCATTTCTTGCGCATCTTTGAACAGTTTCAACGCTTCTTCGGCTTTGGGACGGTCTTCCAATGGAAAATTTTGCAACCAGCCCATTTTGCACGAATCGCAATCATGAACGGTTTCAATACCCTCGTATTTACCCGACATGCGCCAGGCCATAAAGAAAAATACCCAGTCGATAAATGGTACAATTTCGCGTAAGTCTATGTCTGTGAGTTTTATTAACCCTAGTGTATTTGGTTTGAAAGGTGTAAAAGCCATTTTATTGTTTTGTGTTTCGTGTTTTTTTGTGTTCAAATGCAGATTACTGCGTCTTGTTACCCTCTAGGGACTGGGGTTGTTATTTACAAGGTTGGAATACTCATCCCCGTAATTTTCCGATATAAATCCAGCGCGTAAATATCCGTCATGCCCGAAATATAATCCAGAACAGCCATTATTTTACCATAAGTAGTACCCGTACTCGTCTCAAATTGTTCGGGAATTCGCATCAACAATTGTTTAGAATACGCTTTCTCCGGGTTTAAAACCGCTGTTATAAGATTATCCAACAAGGTAAGAATTATTTTATAACCAGCCAGTTCCACATCCAGCACTTCAGACGAACGGTAAATTTTTGCAAAAGCCATTTTCGAACAGTTTTCATAAGCCACTGCCGATTGCTCAGGCAGTTGTTTGATTAACGAGGAGCTAAAACTGCCTTCTAAAATCGCCTGTTCATTCTCAACAAACACTGCCGAACACTGGTCAATAAGCTTACCAATAACCGATGACCGTAAATACGAAATCTGCTCGTTTACATCTGTCACCACTTCCATGGTTTCTAGTATGCGCGACTTTCTTTGATCATCAAAATAACCCAAAAACAAGGATTTTGTTTCGTCGGTGGTCAATATTTTTAATTTATGTGCATCCTCAATGTCCATTATTTGGTAGCAAATGTCATCGGCAGCTTCCACCAAATAGACCAACGGGTGTCGAGCGTATCGGTTTACATTATCAGCCAATCGTGGAATGCCCAACTCGGTAGCTATCTTATCAAAATCAAGTTTTTCCATATCGAAAAACCCGAATTTCTGCTTTTTTATATCTGAATAAATTGACGCATAGGGATATTTTACAATGGAGGCGAGCGTGCTATATGTCAGCACAAACCCACCCTGCCGACGGCCATAAAATTGGTGGGTAAGCAGTCGAAAAGTATTGGCATTTCCCTCAAAACAGGTACAATCTTTCCATTCTTCAGCACTCATTTTGGTTTGCAAATGTTGCCCATTTCCTTCCGAAAAGAACGTGGCAATGGCTTTTTCTCCCGAATGTCCAAAAGGAGGATTACCTAGATCGTGCGCCAAACAAGCTGCTGAAACTATTGAACCTATTTCTTCCAAAAATGGCGAAACAGAACCATCTCTTGTTTGCAAACGGTGCGCCACACTTGTGCCCAGCGACCGTCCTACACAGGCCACTTCCAAACTATGTGTAAGTCGATTATGTACAAATACACTACCGGGTAATGGAAATACCTGCGTTTTATTTTGCAATCTGCGAAATGGTGCAGAAAATATCAAACGATCGTAATCGCGTTGAAATTCGCTGCGATCATCAGGTCTTTTGGCATGATAAGCTTCCATTCCGAAGCGTTTTGTGGATAGTAATTGGTTCCAATTCATGAATTAAATATTTTTGTCCCCTGTCTTCAGTCGCTAGTCACAAGCAAAGACTGGTGTCTTTTGACTGGTGACTGAAGACCATTTTTTTATTGTGGCATATGATAATTCTTCAATTCAGCTCTTAATGTTTTGCTTTTCCCCTCTGTCACTTTATTCATCCAGCGCCAAAAATTTTCGCCATGATTCATTTCTTTAGTGTGGCAAAGTTCGTGAAGTATTACATAATCAACCAAATGAGCAGGTAATAACATCAAATAAAGAGAAAGATTAATACTTTTAAGTCCCGAGCAACTTCCCCAGCGTGTTTTGCTCGACTGTATTTTGACCTCCGAAAATGTAAAACCATATTTATCAGCCAATTGTTTAGTGCGGTTGGGGAAAAGCCGTTTGGCTTCCTTGCGCATAAAATAGCTGATACCATTCCAAAAATGTAGTTGGGTTTGACTAGTGCTGCAATCGGTTTGATGCGGAAACTCGATGTTTAAAGTGCTGTTTTTAAGCGAAAAATATATGTTTTTTCGATCCATTGGTCTCGCCTCAACGATGAAGGTAAGCGTTTGCAGATGTGTATTTTCATTGATTAAAATATTACTTTTCTCAATGCCTTTTTCTAACTTTTCTTGCTTCGATATCAATTTGCTGCGAATGGAATTGATAAACTTCATCGCCTCTTCCTCGCTCGATTTATAAGGCAAAGTTACTTTAAGTCCGGTACTTAAAATTCGAACACGAATGTGTTTCGACCTTTCGCTATGTGTAAATTCAATGACTCCTAACTCGGTATCTGTAAGCATAACTTCAACGAGAAATATTGTAAAAAGACTAGAAAACATCACAAAGGTACATTTTTTTTAGCCACATAATGTGTGTTTATCGCTATAAACTAATAACTTTGCAGAAAATTTGGAAAATTGAAGTTGATAGTTTCAAATGATTATATATTTTAAAAATTACAATTCTTAGGGCATAATAAAAAAAGAGAAGGAAATATGATTAACGCAAAAAATATTCATAAAAGTTTTGGTGAATTAGAAGTGCTCAAAGGAGTTGACTTGCATGTAAAAAAGGGCGAAATTGTTTCGATAGTTGGCCCAAGTGGTGCAGGAAAAACAACTTTGTTGCAAATACTTGGAACGCTCGACAAACCAAACAATGGAGATGTGTTGGTTAACAACGTTGATTTCAGCAAGTTGGGAGAAAAAGATTTAGCAGTTTTCAGAAACCAACACATAGGTTTTATTTTCCAGTTTCATCAATTGTTGCCTGAATTCACGGCTCTCGAAAACGTGATGATTCCTGCCTTGATTGCTCGAAAAGACAGCAAAAAAACTACCCAAAAAGCGAAAGAATTATTGAAGTATTTACAATTGTCTGATCGTATGGAGCACAAACCCAACGAACTTTCGGGCGGTGAAAAGCAACGTGTGGCAGTAGCTCGTGCTTTGATAAATGACCCAGGGTTGATTTTGGCCGACGAACCTTCGGGCAGTTTAGATTCGAAAAATAAGGAAGAATTGCACAGATTGCTTTTCGATTTGCGTGATAAATTTGGTTTGACAATCGTGATTGTAACGCACGATAAAGAACTGGCGGCATTGTCTGACAGGGTGATAGAAATGCGGGATGGGCAGATAATTTAACAAGTAGTCTCGCCGGGAATCGAACCCGGATCTAGTGTTTAGGAAACACTTGTTCTATCCGTTGAACTACAAAACCATTTTTAGGTGTGCAAAATTACATTTTTTAAAGCACATATACAACGATATTTTTTCATTACACAAAAACGATTATGGACTTAGAACAAAAAGATGTGAAAATCGATGTGGCTATCAATGTTTACGGCAAACCTTGGCAAACCTTAGTATCGTTAAAATCATTGTTGAAAGTATCAGGAATATATGTCGATAAAATTTATTTTATAGAGGAAAAAAAGCAACCCTATAATGAAGATATTCCGTGGATTATAGAAGAATTAAAATACAAGGATTTGATTTATTTTAAACCAAAATACCATCTATGGATCAAAGGAACAAGTAAATTTAAATTTAAGTGGAATGCTGAATACAGAAAATCAGTAAGATATCAGTATGCAATTGAAAATACAGATAAAAAGTTCTTAATGATTATTCACAACGACATCATTTTTGATACTGATATTGTAAAACCATTTTTAGACAATATACAAGGTGCTTTTGGCATAGGTCAAATAGGTCAATGTTGGAACTGTCCCATGTTTTATGAGGCTATTTGTGATGGATCAAAATTCAATGATGTCGAATTTACGTACCAACAGGCCATTGAAGCAACAGCTAAATACCCAAAATCAAGGACTTTTGAAAGTAAGGCGATAATTGATAAAAACAATCCCAAGCCGATGCCTGAATGTCGAATCAATGAATGGTGTTGTTTGATTGACATGGATTTATATCGGAAATCGGTTCTTCCGAAAGGGAATGTAATGCCATTTGGAGGATATTTCAAAGTCGATTTGGCTGATGCCTGGTTTTGTGGGATGATCCAAAATGGCTATAAACCTAAGTATTATAACATTTACAAAAATATCAAGCATGGCTATTTTTCAAATTCGGAACAAATTACTGAAGTAAATGGATATTGCCTTGGTTTGAGTACTCACAATGGTCATTCGGCATTGTCAAATGAGGAAAAATATAGGATGGAAGAAGAGGAAGCAAAACGAATTTATTATTGCCTTTGAGACTTCTCCAATAAGAATATGTACAACTATAAAGTATAATTCAAGATGAGCAAAAATAAATTCTTTGTGGTTTGGGAAGGCAAAGAGCCAGGCATTTATCGTTCTTGGGAAGAATGCAAGCGTCAGATTCATGGATATGGTGGTGCCATTTACAAAGGATTTGCCACTGAAGCTGAAGCCCGAGAAGCCATGGTTTCACCTTGCTGGGATTTTATTGGAAAAAATGCAAAACCAAAATTACCTTCAGCTGTTGATGTAGCCAAATACGGTGTACCTAACCTCGAAAGTCTTGCTGTAGATGCAGCTTGCAGTGGTAATCCAGGCGTGATGGAATATCGGGGTGTATACTCCAAAACTGCTGAGGAGATTTTTCGACAAGGGCCATTTAAAGAAGGCACAAACAATATTGGTGAGTTTTTGGCACTAGTACATGGATTAGCATTTTTGAAGCAAAAAAACAGCCCGCTACCACTCTACACAGATAGTAAAACTGCCTTGGCTTGGATTAAAAAGAAAAAAGCAAATACGCTTTTACAAAAGAATGATACCAATGCCACACTTTTTGATTTGGTAGCTCGAGCCGAAAAATGGCTCAATGAAAACACTTATTCGACCCAGATTCTAAAATGGGAAACTGCAGTTTGGGGCGAGATTCCTGCTGATTTTGGAAGAAAATAAACTACTTTTCATTTCCAATCAGTTGATTATCTGCTGGTTCGTCTTTTAAAATAATAATCATTAATGTCAATAAACCAAAAATCACCGGAAAACCTTGAAATGTGAGTACAATTTCGGTATTAAACTGAGCGGCAATAATAAACATCAACAAAAAAGATAAAAATTTACGCCCATTTTCAGCTAAAACTAATGGTTTGGTAATTAGATAAATTAAGAGAATTAAGCCTATTATTCCGAATTCCATATAGGTATGTAAAAATTGATTTTGACAATTGAACACTTTAATCTCTTTACTATTGACTATATATTCTGGAGTTAACAATTTCCCTAGCGCGGTATTAAACTCTTCTTGAGCACGGCTAGCTCCAAATCCAATAACTGGCTGAATTTCAACAACATCAATGGCTGCATTCCAAAAAATGGTATGGGGATCAGCTTGTAATTCTGACGGTGACATTCGTTTATGACTATTTATTAAAATCCACATCGCAAACGGAGCTAGGAGTATAAGGAAATAAACATATATTCTTTTTAACTTCCAGAGCCTAACTCCAATTATCAATAATGACATGCTAATACAAGTCAAAATCCCCATTCTACCTTCTGATATTACCAAGATGTATATTATCAAAATCACAGCAAATATATAAAATGGGAATTTTACTTTCTCATATTTTAAATTTTTGACTTTAAAGAGGTAATACCAACAAAAGACAAGAGCAATATTTAGATAAACATTAAAAACCAAGTGTGAGTTAATGTATAATATTCGCATCTGACTAAATAGCTCTGCACGATTAGGATTTACAATAAACTCTTTTATCCCAACAGCACCAAATATTAGGAATAATATCGCAAAAACTGAACTTACAATAAATGCATTGGCAATGTACTCTAACTTATACAATTTATTAGGCCCGAAAAATCCCACTACAGCAAAACCGAATAAAGCCAAACGTAACTCGAGTAATCTTAGGAAATATTTATTTGAATCTTCAAAAGGATGATAAATAAAAATAAGCAGGAAAAACAACAAGAGCACCAAAAAATATATTTTACCCTTATCTAGCTTAAATTTCAACCATTTACGGTCTAGAAATATCTCAATAAAAAAACTAATGAAGAAGAAATAAAAGCCAATTTGTTGTACTTTGGTATAGCATATAGAAGCTGCTGCAAGGTAAATACAGGAAATTAGATTTATGTAATTTATTGAAATCGAAATTTTCTTGAGCATAAATAATTAATATAGTAATGTAATAAAAAGTATAATCGTTTTTTTTGACCAATTCAATCATATTTCCAAAATGCTTTAAAACAATAAATCATTTTGCGGATTTTGTTCCTTTTTTTAAAAAGCAACAAATCATCTCTGTTCCGCCAAAACAGGGAAATTCGTTTGAGTCTCATAATTAGCGACCTATTGATATAGCTCTGGGCCAAAAACTCTAAAACCTGTTTTTCTTGTGTTAATTTAGGATTAATTTTCTCTGCAAAAAATAGGATTCGGACTTTTGTTTCGTTTAGGATATTATACGACATCACTTCTTTATCGCTTTTTATAACTCCGTAACCACCTACTGCATTTGAGTTGTGTTGTCTGTATCCAACCAATGGTTCGGATACGAACTTAATTGTCGAATACTGTGAAGCACAAAATACCAACCACCAATCATAATGTATATTAGATGGAAAAGGGAATGCATAATTTAGAATTTCCTTGTTAAATAAAACTGTGTGTCCTGATATTCCATTAAACAACGTGAAATTCAAACAGTTGGTGCTGTCAGTTAAATTTCGTTTGTCTGAAAACTTTACACCCAATGACTTTCCTTTCTCATCAATGTATTCATTATCTGAATAAATCAATAAATCATCACCAATACTATCTACCAGTTTTGAAATTTTATGTGAATACCATATGTCATCTTGGTCTGAAATCGCTATTAAAGATTTGCTGCATAGAGCTATAGCTTTTTCGTAGTTTTTTATAAAACCAAGATTAGTAGTGTTTTTAAAGATTTTGAAAATTGGATAATTTTCAGCATATTCATTTAAAATTTCCCATGTTTTATCTGTCGATTTGTCATCAACACATATAATTTCAACAATATTCTCATATTCCTGATTCAAAATACTCTCTAACTGCTCTCTTAAAAAACGATCCCCATTGTAAGTACATAATGCTATGGAAACTGACGGCATTACTTTCTCGGTTTTATTCATTTTATAAATGCTCTATTTTCTTCCAAAATTTAAATTATATGATTATCGATGTAAAGTGATTTCTTTATTTAATCACCTAGCATAAAATAGAACAAGCTAAATTGAAGTTTCTGAAAAATGTTCAATTTTTCTTACGACTTTTTATCAATATCATTTAAGTAAACTGCTTGTCCAATAAATAATATTCAAATTCTGTAATTCTTTCCCTTAGATTAAACCTCGACAAAACAGTTTCTAAACCATTTTCACCTAATTTTATTCGTATATTCCTATCTTCAATTAGCAATTGAGTTTTTTGTACAAACATTTCTAAATCAGGATATTCAATAAGAAAACCTGTTTCGTTATTAGTTACGATTTCTGGATTGCTCGATATGTCAAATGCTACAATCGGTTTTGATTTTAACATAGCTTCGACTAAAACATATCCAAAACCTTCCCATATTGAAGTTAGTAGAAAAATATCAATAGAATTCATAAAGCTGTCCATATCTTCAACAAAACCGAGTAGAACAACCTCTTTTTGAAGATTATTTTTTTCAATTAAATACTCTAATTCTTCTAGAAGTTCACCTGTTCCTGCCAAAAATAATGTAAAATCAAGCTTTCTCTCTTTTAATTCATTTGCAATTTCAATCAAATACTTTTGACCTTTTTGTTGAGTAAGCCTACCTGCATTTCCAAGTATTATACCTTTACCTTTATCTGTAATTTCAGCAATCTTATTATTTGAATTATTTTCAGTTGTATTTATACCATGATATATCGTTTTCACTTTTTCTGTTTCAATGTATTTTCCTAGATTTTGAAGAATACAGCCTTTTGTTGCTTCTGAATTTGCTATAATATGTGTCAGTATGTATTTAAAAAGGACATAATTTATCCAACTAAATTTTATTGGAGCTGCCAACCCTCGTAAATAGACAATTTTTTTTACACCTGCTAATTTAGCAGATATGCTACCAAGTTTTAAATCATGAGATGCCGAAAAAATAACAGTATCAATCTTGTTTTTTTTGTAAAATACAATAAGCTCAATTATTTTAAATAGATTCAAGAAAGTAAGATTTCTAACAGTTAATTTGAATACGTCCAGTCCATTAGCTATTGATTTTTCATATAATGACGAGTTTTTTTTCGCTATTATAATTACTTTGTAATCTTTTTTTTTAAATTCTAAAGCATATTCGAGATGAAGCTTTTCTCCACCTCCCCAAAATTGCACACTATCAAAAAAACATACATTTTTCATTATTCCTTATTTATTTGGAGTATTCATCAAATTTGATTATTCTCAGATTTTTTTTTGTATTAGACTGTCATCTATTGATTTGGTTTAATGTGCTTCAAACACTATACTCAAAAAATCTTACTCCAGAATTAAGGTTATAATCGACTTTACTTTATATATATTTCCTCAGTTGTTGTACCTGTTTTTATCTATATTTTGGATATTGTATTTAATATTCGATAAAAATACCAATAGTGGCGCAAAGAATATCCTTTTACGGGAATTCTAAATAGTTCCAAATCATTTGCATTCAGGTTACTACCCTTTTTTGTGGTCACTCCATATTGATAACTCGCTTGTGCAGCTATTTTCAGCACTTCTCTATTATAACTTCCAAAAGGATATGCAACTGAATATATTTCCTTTCCAAGTTCATTTTGCAGTATTTTTTTTGATTCAAAAAGTTCATTTTTAATTTCAGTTACCGACAAATTTGGTAAATGAACATGATTACATAAATGTGATCCAATTTCAATACCGTAATTGGTCATTTCCAGAATCTGTTCTTTATTCAGAATATTAAGAGGATCTAAGTTCTCATTTAATGGCCAAACAACATTTCGAGCTCCAATTGATTTTGCGACAACATAAATAACAGCTTTAATTCCATATTTTTTGAGAATTGGAAATGCATTATAATAGAGCGATTCGCATCCATCATCAAATGTCAACACTACATTCCGATTGTCTAAATCGTAGTTGTTTTTTACAATATCTTCAAAGGTTATAAATTTAAATCCTCTCTTTATCAGCCGTTTGATTTGCCATTCGAAATGATTTGAATTAGTATATAAACCTTTTATGCGAGTACTTGTACTTGGGTTTTTGACGAAATGATAATATAATATAGGTATATTCTTCACCATTTTAGAGTTGTTCCATTATCTTTTCGTACTTATCAATGCTTTTATCAATTGTAAATTTTTCTATTAGCAATATATTGCCTTTTTTCCCCATTTCGATTGCTAATTTTGGATTTCCCAACAAATGATTTATTTTTTTAGCCATTAAACTTATATCCATATTTGGAATTAAATAACCTGTTATATTGTCCTCTATAATTTCATTGGCAGCAGTATGGTCAAAAGCAATGCACGGGATTTTGAGTTTCATGGCCTCCAAAAGAACTAATCCAAAGCCTTCCCATCTTGATGGCAGTATTAGTATTGAACATTGAATTAAAAGATTTTCGACATCTTTTGTAAACCCATAGAAATTTACAGATTTGTTTATTCCAAGTTCTGAGGATAAGCGTATTAGTTTTTCTTTTTCTTTACCATTCCCTATTACCCAAAGTTTTGCATATGGTTCTGATTTCAATACTTCTACCATCACTTTTAATGCAATATCAACTCCTTTTTCACTTGATAATCTTCCAATAATTGCAATATTTTTAGTTCCACCCTTTGCTTCAAGTATAGTTTCAGGATTTATGCCATGATATATAACTTCTGGTTCCGTTTTTAAGAGTGAAGCAATATTTGAGACACTATTTTTTACATAATATGAGTTTACAATTATATTCGAAACGACATTTGAAAATACGTAGCGTTTTAAAGGCTTCATTTTCATGGGTGAAGGTATTCCCCTAGTAAAAATCACCTTTGTACAGCCACATGATTTTAAAACTAGACCAACTGTTTTAAGCTCCAATGAGCTATTAAGAATAACTACATCAGGTTGAATTTCTATCAGTAACTTTTTTATTTTTGAAAGTTGAATGAGATTTAAATAGGATAGATTATTTACTTTAAAAGGATATGTGGTAAAGTTATTATGTTCAGCTTTTAATTTCAATTCACTCACAGTGTTTGAAATTAGAGTTATTGAATGATTCCTTTTTCTTAATTCATCCATTACTTGGTATGTCCAGCTTTCACCGCCACCCCAGAATTTAGTAAAATTTATAAATAGAATTTTCATGTTTCTCTATATCAAATCAATAAAATGCTTCCGGCTATTGATATTGCCCGATTGTAAGGTTATTTTCTAAGTAGGTATTTTGGGCAGTTGAAAAGACGAATTATAAATATGCGGAATTTTAAGTTTTTAGCAGCTTTGATATATCCGATTTTTTTTGCGTAATAAGTAATTTCAGTAATAATTTCTTTTTTCTCGAACCCTTTACGAACCATTTTTTTTGTAAGTTGTATCAGTTTTCTTTTCTCAATTATATTGAGTTCAAGATGCTCGTTTTCAGTTATATTTTTTCCAATTAACGGAAGGTATTTCTCCCATTTTTTATAGATGGAAATTAAATTTCTAAAATAGAGTATATCTGTTTTTCCTTTTGAGAAATGCTCTAATTTCATATCATAAATAACATAATTGATATAGCCAGCAACTGTTGATTGAATGGATATATCGTAATCATAACCATGAAAACCCTTTAGATTTTCATCGAAATGTATTTTATCTGTAATCTCCTTTCGCATGCATAAAAATATGCCATCCAGCGTTATTGATGACCTTTTTTGTAAGCTGTAATTTTCTGGATCCAAAAGTATAACTGTTTTATGATTCTTTAAATCAGTTTGGATTATATTTTGGCTTGGCGAAATTAATGTAGCCCATGAAGCAGGTACGTTTGTCACAATATCGCCGCCAGCTACTCCAATAATTCCAGTCTTTTCATTTTGTAAATGTGCAATAACATTTTTTCCCCAATTTGTTGAGTGAAAAAGCACATCTTCATGAACAAAACAAAGATACGGATATTTACTTTTTGTTATTCCTAAATTATAAGCTGAGAAAATTGTATATTTGTTTTCTGAATTGTCAATATGGATAATCTCATAATCAATACCAATTGTACTACTGATGTTGTCATCGAGTTCTTTTGGGATATTTTTATTTCTTGAACAAATAATGATTGATAGCATATCTAGTTTGACTTATTTGGACAGAAATTATTTGTAAGTTAACAGGTTCTATTGTGACAATGAACTTTAAACAGCAAAATTACAAATTTTCAATCACATTAGCAAAATTTGAATCTATTCGAGGGTCTAAAGATTTTCTCATCTAAATTTTTTAAATTAAATTCCATACGCTCATCCTTAATAACAAGAATAATATAGTCACTTATGACCAATAAACAATCTTGGTTTTCATTTTCGCTGTATAAATTTTATTGTTTTACAAACAACCGAATCATTATTCTTTACATATTTCAAATCAATAGACTTTACCAGCCCTTTAAAATTCCGTTTTGTATATGTGAGAAGGTAATTCTCTTGTATAATAGTTCCCCAATCATTTTTGTAAAATTCATTTCCTCTTAAAAAATCAAATACCTTTATGTTATTGTCTGAACAAAAATCCAGCAACATGTAAATGAAGACTTTTCCTATAGAATTTTTATTGTAAGCAGGGTTATTTGCTATTAAATAGTGTCAGAAAGAAAACACCCTATTTTTTTCAACAATCTTATTGATCCAAAATGATTCAATTTCATTTCGGTCTTATTTTGATTTATTTCGTTGTGTTTTGTGAACAAATTATCAATCA
>Ga0247844_1007031_pt1 | contig 13062 bp, 8 predicted proteins | sample LaCtaG_FD_192421 | JGI IMG/M metagenome (GOLD analysis project Ga0247844, IMG submission 192421) | Freshwater microbial communities from meromictic Lake La Cruz, Castile-La Mancha, Spain - LaCruzMarch201714.5m_1 | ecosystem: Environmental > Aquatic > Freshwater > Lake | place: Spain: Castile-La... | reverse complement strand
GACGGCGTTGATGTCTTTGACCTGGGTGTTGATCTCACCGCTGTTGGCGTAGCGCTCGACGGGCTCGCGCAATTTCGACAGCGGCAACCCAGTACGACTCATTTCTTCGAGCACTACGAGGGCAGCAATGAGCCCGCTATCGGCGCGATAGTTGTCGGCAAAGTAATAGTGCCCACTGTGCTCGCCGGCAAACACCGCACCGGTGTCGGCCATGATGCCTTTTATATAGCTATGGCCGTTTTGGGTGCGCACACCCGTGCCGCCATTTTCGGCAATCACCTCGCGGACCGAACGAGAGGAGATGAGGTTGTACAAAATTGTCGAACCTGGTTTGCGACGCAAAAACACTTTCGCCAAAATTGCTGTCGTCGTGCTGCCCGACATGGTGCGACCAAGCTCGTCAACCAAAAACACACGGTCAGCATCGCCGTCAAATGCCAAACCCACGTCAAAACCGCCGGCTAACACGCGGGCCTGCAGATCGCGCTGATTGGCAGGCTGAATGGGGTCGGCTGGATGATTGGGAAACGTGCCGTCCAACTCGCCGTACATGACCTCGAGATCAATCATGTTGAGCCGCTCGAACACCGCTGGCACCACCAGCCCGCCCATCCCGTTTGCCGTATCAGCCACGACCTTGAGCGGACGCAAACTCGCTGCATCGACGAACGACAACACATGGTCGGCAAATTCGGCGAGCAGATTGCGTTTCGACACCTTGCTCGGGTCACCGACGATGTTGGTGCCGAGTGCCGCACGCGCAAGTTCGCGCACCTCGGCCAGACCGCTGTCGATGCCAATCGACTTAGCGCCTGCTTTGCACATTTTGATGCCGTTGTATTGCGCCGGGTTGTGCGAAGCCGTGAACATGGCACCAGGCACGTCCATGTTTCCGCTGGCGTAGTAGAGCAAGTCTGTGCTGGCCAGACCCAAGTTGACCACTGTTGCCCCACACGCCGTGACACCGTCTTCGAAGGCGGCCACCAAACTTGGCCCTGACGGGCGCATGTCGTGGGCAACCACGACCGAGGTGGCCTTGGTGTATTGGGCAAATGCCACCCCGAAGGCACGCGCCAACGACTCGTCAAGTTGATCTGGCACGGTGCCACGCACGTCGTAGGCCTTCACGACCGCATCGAGATCTGGCATCGCAGTGAGACTAGTTGGCGGTATTCGTTTGACGCCCGCTACGGCGCCAACGCACCAGCACCACGATGCCGACGATACTGAGCACATAGGCAAACACATCGAGTAGCGACCAACCGAAACTAAGTTTCACGTCTGTTTGAGTGGGTATGACCACCATCATGTTTGGCGCCACGCGATACGGCCCTTCGGCACCCGAGACGTTCCAGTTGGGAAAATAACTGGTGCGCACCAAAACTGGTGTACCAATTTTGTCGACACTAAACGAAACACTGCTGCGGCCTTGCTCGACCTCAGACACCACAATCGGCTCGACATTCACCACGTCAATCGGCTGGGTGGGCAGCACTACGTCGACGCGTCGCGACGACTCGTCGGGCTCGCCGATTCGGCGATTCATATCGATGGCAACGTCGATTCGCTGCCACTCGCTGGGGCCAGAAGCCGCTGGTACCGCCGGCCAATCATTGGGGTTTTGCAACCAACTCGTGCCAATTTCCAGCCATCGCTCTTTGGCATCACCAGGATGGCCCATGTCGGCTTGGCTATCAGTGCGGCCACCCACAACTACGGGCTGCACGGTGAGCGGCACCACCAGATCGCTCGCTGCAACTTCGTAAATCACCCACGGGCCGCTCCGTGCGATTTCACGCAGCGCTGTTTGTGCAGATGCCTCACGCACTGCCTCGGGTGTAAAGCCCATGTAGTAACGCACACCAAGTTCCTGCAAATAGCGCACGCCGAGTGCGGCGTTGTTGTCGTCGTATCGCAGTTCGCGCACTGGGTTGCTACTTTGTTTCGACATCGCAGCCGCAGCAATGAAGTGGTACGGCGTCGTGCCCGAGGCTTCAAAGAACAGGCCTTCCATGCTGCCGATACAGCCGTCAGTCCAGTGCGGCAACAACATGAGGCCCATCGTGGTGCCGTACTTGTTGAGCTCACCGTTGTTTTCCCACAGCGCCCTACCACACCCGTAACGCGGATCCTCGCCAATCTGTTTCATCGTCTCGACAATCGCGCGATATTCGCCGTAGGCATACTTGCCTTCATAGCCAGTGAAGTTCCAACGGGCCCAGCCGTCAACGAAACCGTCGTTGGAACTCGGAACACTGAACGGGCCGATGCCGTAGCGCACGCTGCCATCTTGCGCCGTGCGAGAAGTGGCGAGTGGCAGTTCTTGAAAACGAAAACCAATGATGCTGATGGCCAAAAGTGCCACAACGACAGCGGTAGCAACATTGAAATTCAACCGACCGCGAGGTGACGGTGCGAGCGTTTGCACTTCTCCGGTCTTGGCCACGCGGGCCGCGGCGCGCTCGAGGCTCGCAAAGCGAGCGACTGCGACCACGGTTTCGTAGATGCCAATCATCATGAGCATGTAGCGCAGCAAATAAAAGAATGGCAAGATGCGCGGGTTCCACAGCAGCCCGATGATTGGCAAACTTTCGCGGGCGACAAACACTCCGATTGCCAAAATGACGCCATATATGCCCATCCACGAAGCCGTGTTATTGCGTCGCCACAAGCCCGACAACAACCCGACGATGGCAAAGCCCATGATGATCACGTCGAACACCGTGTGCAGCGGAAAGAACATGTCGATGAACGACTCGCTGTAACCCGTGGGTTGCGGCTCGTACTTCATATCGGTCATATACGAGTGGTTCAGAACAAAGGGCACCACCCAGAAAGCCGACAACAAGATCGCCGTACCGATGACTGGCAGGCCGAACCGCCACTTTGCTGCATCACGGTGCATCGCCAGGATGAGCACGTAGCCCAAGAACACAAACAACAACACGATGCCATGACTGAGCGCGGCCAGCGCCAACAGCAACGTGGCGGCGATGCGATATTTACCGGTGTCCAGACCGCGGATGAACACCCCGAAGCCCAGAATTGAAAACGCCAGTGCGATAGAAAACGAAAACTCCCCCGCCATGGTCGACGCAATATTGCCGCCGTAAATAGTGAAACTCTCATCAAACAAAAACACCGTGCTGGCCACTACCAACAACTCCGGAATCGGAAAGACCAAGCGGGCCAACTTGGCGAACAGCCACGTGCACACTGGCAGCGCCAACAACCCCGCCACGGCGACCAACTTCAAAGCGATGCCGTATGGCAGCACGATGTCGAACAGCAAAATGAAAATCGCGGGCACCACCATGTAGAAGCGATAGATCGGCAAACCGGCATACCAATCGTTGCTCCACCCCGACAAACGGAATGACGTCAACAGGTGGTCGCGCAAATACGCCGGGCCGTACACGTGGGCACCCATGTCACCACCCGTTGGGGTGTTGTTGCGAAAGATGAGCGATGGCTGCAAGGTGAAAAACACCATCAGCGTGGTGAACGCGATGATCGCAGCGGCCACTGCCAACTGAGTGCGACGCTCGACAAAGATCGCCGCCGCGGCAGACATTCTGGTTTCGGTCAGCGCGTTGTCGGTCAGCGCGTTCTTGGTTGGCGAGTTGGGGTTCGTCATAGGCGGGGTGTGACTACATCTTTCTAAGTCAGTGCAAGAAAAGCGAGCCCAGTGGCGTTAAACGCTAGGTGAGCCGTGACCGACATGCCAAGACGTCCGGTCAACTGAAACGCAATACCCAATACGAGGGCGAAGGCAAACAACCCCGGCAGCTCAGCCACACGACCATGGATGCCAGCAAACCAGGCCGCTGCAATGAGGACGGCTGCCACATGGTGAATTCGACTCGACAAACCTGCCTGCACAAAGCCGCGATACACGAGTTCTTCCACGAGCGGTGCACCAATAACCACGATCAGTGCCAAGACCACCAGCCACGGCCCGCGTGCCGAGTCATACAACCCGCGAGCACGGTCTTCCACCTTCGCCACGTCAAAGACCTCGGGAAACCACGTGCGAAATGGCCAGGTGACGAGCCCCACCAGCAGCACTTGCGAGAGCACACCGATTGGCACGCCCCACAAATCCACGAGTCGAAAGCGAAAATGGAAATCCCGCACGAACGAACCGGTACCCGCACGTTGCGAAAACAACACCAACAGCACCAGTTGCGGCACCCACAACGACATCGCACCTGCCAACAAAAACCAATCAGGTTGCTCGCTTGCATTTTGTGAAATGTCAAATGCCGCCACCAGAAATATCTGCAACACCGTTGCCGTTAAATAGGCGCCGATCCAGCCGAAGGCGAGCCACGCCAGCGAGTAGCGCACCCGCGGTGTTGTTGCGTGCGCTACCTCGTGAGCAAACACCCGCTGCTCGTATGGACGTTCACCCAATCGCGGATCCCAAGTGGGACGAGGCACAGCGCTCAGCCAGCGAGCTGGCTTGGTAGCACCACGCGGAAGCGGTTGCGACGGTCTTCTAACCGCCAGCCACTCGGTGGCGCAAAACGTTGCCCGTGACGCTCGCACAAGTCGTAGGCGTGAGGGTCGTTGAGTTCGGCCAAGTCGTCAATCCACACGGTGGCCGTGGCGTATTGATACGACAGGGTCATCACAGCGGATTCGTTGCAGCATGCACGCGAACAGCGACGACGCATGTGACTAAAGTACCGATTTTTATCATTCTTTCGGTGGATGCCTCGTGCCGACGCAGCCTTAGCATGACCACATGGCGAACCTCCCCCCACCGCCCCCACCACCACCGTCGCGTAACCCGAAGTCTCTGCGCGACCGCTTTCGTGGTTCTGGGGACAGCGACAAGCCCGGCCTGCCGCGCTGGCTGGTATGGGCACTCATCGCCGTAGCTGTCGTGTTGTTGGTGGGCCCACGCTTATTGCCGACGCCCGAGCAAACCCGGCTGACCTACACCGAATTTCTCGACCTCGTCGAGCGCGGCGACGTACGCGAAGTGACGATCAACAACCTGAACAACCAAATTTCAGGCAAGTTGAGCGACTCGCGCAATTTCGTTACCACCGGCGCCAACACCTTGTCGGATGCCGACGAACAACTGCTCAAATCGAAAGGTGTTGACTACGACTTTTCGACCCCGCAGGGAAACTTCTTCACCAACATCATTCCCATCTTGTTGCCGTTCTTTTTGATCATGGGCTTTTTCATCTGGATGCAACGTCGCGCCATGGGTCAAGCCGGCAACATCATGTCAATTGGTCGCAGTCGCGCCAAGCCCTACCAAGCCGATAAACCGTCCACCACATTTGCTGACATTGCCGGATACGACGGCGTCAAACAAGAAATTCGTGAAGTGGTCGACTTTTTGCGAATGCCGGACCGTTTCAAAGAAATTGGTGCGCGTGTACCCAAAGGTGTGTTGCTCGTCGGGCCTCCTGGAACCGGCAAAACATTGTTTGCTCGCGCTGTCGCTGGCGAAGCCGGTGTGGGATTTTTGTCGGTCACTGGTTCTGACTTCATGGAGATGTTCGTCGGTGTCGGCGCGTCACGCGTGCGCGACTTGTTTCAGCAAGCGCGCAAGATGGGGCGAGCCATCATCTTTGTAGACGAAATTGACTCCATCGGTCGCAAACGTGGTGCAGGTTTGGGTGGTGGTCACGACGAGCGCGAGCAAACGCTCAACCAGATGCTGTCGGAAATGGACGGATTCGAAACATCAGAAGGTGTGGTCGTCATGGCAGCCACCAACCGACCTGACATCTTGGATGCTGCACTCTTGCGACCCGGTCGCTTTGATCGCCAGATCATCGTGCCGCTACCCGAAGCCGAAGAGCGCCACGCGATTTTGAAGGTGCACTCAACCGGCAAGCGCATGGGCACCGACGTCGACCTAGAAACGATGTCCAAGGCCACCCCCGGAATGAGTGGTGCTGACTTGGCCAACCTCGTTAACGAAGCAGCACTCATCGCCGTGCGACGCGGCGCCACCGAAATCGAACGAATCGATTTTGAAAATGCGCGTGATCGCGTGGTCATGGGTGCGCGTCGCGAAAGCCTCGCGCTCAATGCCGAAGAAAAACGCGCCGTGGCATTCCACGAAGGTGGTCACGCCGTGTTGTCGACCGTGTTGCCCAACAGCGACCCGCTACACAAAGTCACGATCTTGCCGCGCGGCATGGCACTCGGCGTCACCTGGAGCCTGCCCGAAGAACGCCACACCTATTCGCGCGACTATTTCTTAGACACGATCTGCAAGGCCATGGGTGGACGAGTTGCTGAGTCCATCGTGTTTGGCAGCCTCAATAGCGGTGCTGCGAACGATCTCGAACAAGCAACATCAATTGCGCGTCGCATGGTACGCGAATGGGGCATGAGCGATGCCGTTGGTCCCATGGCGTGGTCAGGACAGCAACAAGTGTTTCTCGGCGAAGATCTCATGACCTCGGGTCGTGAATACAGCGACGACACGGCAAAGAAAATCGACGACGAAATCTCTCGCATTCTGCGCGAACAAGAAGAGCGGGCCCGCGTCACGTTGCTCAAGCACCGCCGTGGGTTGGACCTCGTTGCCGAAGCACTACTCGAACACGAAACTGTTGACGGTGCGACCGTAGCCAAACTCATTCAACAAGGCCTTGGTGCACCCACCATTCACGAAAAAGTGCCGGAGAAAAGCCCGGACAAAATCACAGACAAAGTTGACCCCGAGCGCGACTAACGCTCAGGCCGTAGGGCCAGCACATTCACTATTAGGAAGCTGCGGATCGCGACAACGAGCCATCGCCGCCCACACATCGGTGGCACTGATCGGGCCGAGATGCCCGAAGCCCACAACGCCACGCGCGTCGGCGATCACCAATGTGGGCACTGCGTCGATGCGATAGCGATCATGCAAAGCACGGTCGCGGGCGAACTCCACTTCTTGCACCACTACTTGACTGCTGGCCAACACGGTGGCCTTGCGCGCCACGTCGGCGCAGGTGTTGCACGTTGCTGATGTAAACACCACTACCAACCATGGCGCAGATGCGCCATCAAAATCGGCGCGATTGAGTTGGGCAGGCAGCGAACCACGCGGCTGGGTCGGAGCATCTGGTGCGCGACGACGTCGCCAGGCGACGGCAACTGCGACACCGACCACTGCCCCAATTGCTGCCAAGCGCACCGCAAGGTCGACCTCAGTAGCAATCATCACTCGGCCGAAGCAGTCATGAGTATGAGCGGTGCTGCCCCATCAATCGGCTGCTTGACGCCGCGATCAATTCGACGTTGCACCACGATGGGTTCATTGGAGGTCACCGACACTGCGGTCGACGCAGTCTCGGGCCCAAGCAACACACTCGCACTGGCACCGGGCTCAAGTAGCACCTCTTCGTATCCGGTGATGGCGAGGTCTCCGGCTGGGCCGAGATATGACACGCGAAATGTTGCCGGCAACGAACCAGGATTGAACACTCGCAAGGCGTCTGCGACTCCGATGGCCGCACCGGAGGTGGCCACCCAAGCCCGTGACGCACTTGATGTACCAAGAAGGACGGTGCTGGCTGTTGACTTGTTTCCCTGGCGCGTTGTCACACGCTCGATCACCACAGATTCGCCAGCGCTGGCGCCCGCACTAGAACCTGTGCCCGCACCCGCACCCGCACCTGCACTCTGGTCGACGGAGGACGTTGCCGAAACTATTGCTGAATAACGGCCGTCAGGTAGCGCACTCAAACCAGATGGGGCGAACTTAGTAACCCGACGACTTGGTGCCGTGACGGTCACCGGATCAATGGCCGCCCCTTGGTCGTCGGCGAAAATAAACGTCAATTGCTGATCGGTTGCCGAGGGGTTGTAGATCACGAACTCTTCGTTCACGTTCGCTGCTTTCTCGCCGTCGGCAAAGAACCATCGATTGCTCGTGGCCGACGCCGCCAGCGACATGGTGTAGCCGAGGCGCCCGAGACCGAGATAGTGCTGCGAGCGCCCGACAACTACGCGACCCACGGTGGCGCGCACCGCCACTGCAGCGATGACTTCGTTGCGAGCGTCAAGGCCAGCTACATCGAACACCCGCACCGATTCCGGCGGAACGACCACGCCTTTCAGCGACTGTGGGTTTCGCTCGCCGATTGCGGTCACGAAAGACACATCAAGAATGGCGGAGTCAAGCGATGGATTGGTTACCACGATCTGATCAACGCTGTCGGCTCCGGTAAAACCGTCAGCTAAAAACCATGTGCCCGATGGAGTTGAAGCACAAGTAGCCACGGCATTGCCGGCCCTGTGCAGTGTTTGCTGCTCGACGACGAGGGCTGCACCCTGGGATTCCACCAGCGCCGACACAAAACCAGATTTCACACCAGCCAATGCGTCGACTTCGAGCGTTGAACGTGCCGGCACCGCAAAACGTTGTTGGCGTGCAACACCATCCACCAAGAACCGCGTGATCGTGCCACCAACTGGGACTTCAGCAAAATTGGAAATCACCAGCAAGCCGCTGACTTGGTCATCGTTGCCGATGACGCCCGGACAAAACCACGTGGAGGCCTTGGCGTCGCGACGAAACTCGGGTGACGTAGCGCCGCTTGATGCGGTCAGCAAGGAAGTATCTACCGTGCGGCGCTCCAGTGCCACCAAGCCAGCGACGGCACTCAGCGCAATGGCCAGCACGACGAGTTGACGGGTGCGGCCCACTGCGCGGCGGGCCAACATCGCACTTCGACGCTGCACCACTAGACCACCACCTTGCGCTCATCATCACTGCGCAACGACACCTCGACCACCTCGCGGGCCGCCCGCACACGACCACGGAAACGGCTTGGATTGAACGCAACCGCCAACACCACACACCACAACGCCAGCTGCAACACAATCAATGCTTGAATCGCCACAGATGCCCGCAAACGAATCTCGCCAACGCCAGCCACCGGAGCATCGAACGCAGTTGTTGCCCCAAATGCCACCCGTGGGGCCACGCGGGCGCCATCAACAGTCATCGTCCAGCGAGACGTAAATGGCACGGCCAAATGCACCGTGCCAGGCAATGAATCTCCCTGCATCCGCTGATCGGGTGCAAATGACGTCGCGAACGTTCCACTCTCGCGCAATGGCTCAGCCAACAAATTTGCCTCTAAAGCCTGCTTGCTGGCCACCGCTGCACGCTCGTCCAGCACGCTGGCGCTGGGTAGCGCGGCCATGTTTTCAAAAATGACAAGGTCAGTCGCGCTGTACACGCGGCGCAAATCCAACTGGTCCGACAAGCGTGCCACTACAACGCCACCGACACTGCCGACGGTTGGCTCTCGCCGGGCATGGAGCGTGTCGTCACGCAATGGCACAACGATGAATCGCACGGCCATCGGTGCCATGAGTCGACCGGCACGCAATGACTCCCCTGTTAGCAACACATCCACGGCTCGCACGAGCGCATCAGACATTTGCGTTGGCGTTGATGGCAAAAGATCAATACCCGTCACCCCACCGTCGCGCACTACGCCAAAAGCGGTGCGACCATCACGGGTGGCGACTGCTGCGACTGGCAGCAGACGCGTGTCGCCGATGTACAACGTTGCATAGTCGCCGTCGGCATCGTCAGGTAACTGTGTGACGAGTTGGCTCAACGTTGCATCGGGTTGCATCCAGCGACCATCGGCAACGACCACCGCACTCGGCACTGCTGCGGCAACCATCGCCGTTACCGAGACCGTGGCGAGCAATTGCTGCCAGGTAAACGTGCGAGTGCGACCCTCGACAAACATTGCAAACGCGGCCGTTGCCGACAGGCTCACGCCAAGCGCCGTCAGGCTTGCCAACACGAGCGGCTCCGGAAGTGCCAGAGCCACCAAGTCGTGCTCGGTTGCCATCCGCAGCGCAAGAGAAACCACCACCAGCAAAAATGCGCGAGTGATCCAACTGGATTGCGACCCGCGCTTGACAAAAAGCATCAACACCACCGGCACATATCCAGCAACGAGCAACGCGCGCCACACCACATTGTCAACGCCAAGCGACAACACATCAACTAGCGACGCCATGGTGGCTGGGCTTCTTGCGCCGACGAAAGCTGACCACCAATCCCCAGCGACGAATCGCAGCGACCATGGCGCGTGCAACACCACGCTGGCCACCACCGCTACACCAAGCGAGGTAACAAGCCACGCCGATGCGCGCCATGGGGTGGGTGTCAACGGTGCAGCAATAAGCAATACCGCCATGAGAGCCACCACCATCGGCAACACCACAGGGCTGAACGTGAATGCCACGGCCACCACCAACAACAGCGACGCAACAAGTTGCGAACGACGACCACCAGTAGGACGCACCGAAGTTTCGCGCAGCGTATTTGCCTCATCGCGGGCCAAGCCGGCGATTCGCCGCGCAAAATCCAAAATCCACGGCGCCAATGCCCACAAGATGATTGCATCGCGTCGACCGTCGCGGGCAGCCAAAATGCCAACGGGAAACGCCGCATAAACGACAGCGCCAAACATCCGCACTCGTGCCGTGCCAAACACACCACTCAACCGCCACGCACCAACCGGCCCAACGACAAGCGCCCCCACCACGAGCAGCGTCAACAACCCGGCCCACGAGCCAAACCACAGCACGCCAACTGCAGACATCACACCCAAGTACGTTGGCGCCGCACTCGGGGCGCCAAACCAGCCGGGTGCCCAGCCAACAAAGTACGCCCGCACCAAATCAACAACACCCGACTGTTCACCAGCCAGCGGAACGAACTGCCCGATGTTGCCCACCCCGTTGACTATCAATCCACGGCTGCCGACAAACACCATCAGTACTGCAGCAAGACCTACGAGTGTTACCACGCGCGAGGGCGGTGCAACCGAGCCCCCGATTGCTGGAATTTCTGACGTGTTCTGTTCGCGTAACGCGCGACGGTGACGGGCATAGACGGCGAGTCGGGCGCTAGCGCGCAACTGTAGCGAGCTCACTTCGCTGCCTGGCACACGACGCAACGGGCGCAACGCGCGACGGCGAGCAACAATCATCGGTGCGTCAATTACCAACGCAAAAACTGCGCGCAAACTAGCCAAGCCACGCTGTTGCTCGCCATTCAGCAACCCCAGTACGGTGTCAACAATCGACTGCACCAAAAGGCGCACAATAACGAGCGGCAACTGCGACAACGGCGCACACGCCACGACGGTGCGCACGCGATTGCGCTCGGCACGCGCATCGGCCCCGATGAGCATCGCTCGCGTAGCGAATGCGCCGCGATGGCGCACCACTGCAGCAGGATTCACCATCACTCGTGCACCGAGCATGTGCAGTCGCCAACACACATCCCGTTCCTCGCCAAGAAAGGGAATCTGCGCGGCAAAACCACCGACCTCGCGGAAGATGTCGTTGCGCACCAACATGCAAGCCGAAGGCAAAGCGAACGTATCGCGCACGGCGTCGTGCTGTTGTTGGTCGCGTTCGCCAGGGTCGACCACGTCGACGAGCCGTCCGGTGCGATCGGCGTCTAGGCCGACGTGTTGCAGCACGCTTGGTGTGTCCCACTCCACCAATTTCGGGCCGACCATTGCTGCGTTTGACCGAAATGCCTCAGCCACCAGTTGCGACACCACATCTGGCTGCAGCGCCACGTCGTCATGCAAAAACAGCAAGAAGCCGTCATTGCCATCCACCACGGCCATCACCTGATTGGCCACTGGACCAAAGCCCGGGTTGCCCTCCACAATTCGCACCAAAGCCGCAGGCACCGCCACCTGAATGGCATCGGAAACGGTGGCTGGTGTGGTACTGGTGAGCAGGGCCACCAAGCGCAGATCGGGGTAATCCTGAGCAGCGAGGCTGGCGAGGGTTTCAGCGAACCACTCACCTGGCTCGTGGACCACCATGACCGCCACCACAGGCGGGGCGGCATGGGCTGGACGCTGCGCCACGGGAAGCGTCAGGGGCATCGCCACGGGCATCGTCACGACCTTCCAACCTACCGATGACCGATGCCACATACATTCGTATGCGCTGTGCTTGCAAAAGTTAGCACCCATGGTTAGCGTGCGAAGTGGGTCAAATGACCCCTAACTCACTTAAGGAGCCACCCATGCCCGCATTGAAGATCTCCAATCCACTGAAAGCACTCGACCTCACTTCGGTTGACGTTCGCAAAGCAGTGGCACCCGCCGCCAAAGTTGCGCGTGACGCCGCATACGTCGCCGTCGGTGTTGGTGTCATCGCCACGCAGCGTGTTGCTGCTCGCCGCTTTGATGCCCAACAGCGCATCGGTCAGTTGCGCAATCGCATCAACGAAGTCGCACCTCGCGTGCGCACTGAGGCACAAGAGACCGCCCAGCGAGTGCTCGACGAAGCCGGCGACAAAGTGCGCAGCATTCTGGAGCGTCGCAAGAACGTCTCCACTTCAGATATTGCGTAATCTGCACAACGTTTCGTAGCGAGCCGAGGTGAGTAGCCTCGGCTCGCTTCATGTTTTTGCACAGATCCTCCACTGACGGCGCTGGGCCGAGCCCGCTCCCGCCTCCAGCTACTCCAGGAATGCGATCGGCGCTACCTTCGGGCAGCTTCACCATCGGCTCGGGCCTCTTGGTGGGTGGCATTTCCATCTATGTGTTTTTCCGTCTGGGCCAAGAAGCACTCGGCCAAGACGGCTTCAAACCAATCGTGTCGTTGTGGTTTGTGATGTTTGCACTCGTGCCCGGATTCTTTTTGCCACTCGAACAAGAAGTGAGCCGCTCTGTCGCCCACCGTCGCGCACTGGGTGACGGTGTGCGTCCGGTGGTGCGCAAGGTGGCCCCCGTGGCAGCAGCAATCACCCTGCTGCTTGTGGTGGCCGTGGCGCTCGCCCGCACCCGCCTGACCAACGATTTGTTTGAAGGGTCGGCAGTGGTGACATTGGCACTCGTGATTGCACTGGTGGGTTATGCACCGTTTCATATCGCACGCGGAATTTGCTCGGGGCTCGGACACTTTCGCATCTACAGCCTCATGATCGCCCTTGATGGATTGCTTCGAGTGATTGCCTGCGCAGTGTTCTTGCTCGCCGGGCTCGATCGCGTGGGGCCATACGCGTTGATGGTGGCGGTGGTGCCGCTGGTG
>Ga0247844_1007028_pt1 | contig 13065 bp, 11 predicted proteins | sample LaCtaG_FD_192421 | JGI IMG/M metagenome (GOLD analysis project Ga0247844, IMG submission 192421) | Freshwater microbial communities from meromictic Lake La Cruz, Castile-La Mancha, Spain - LaCruzMarch201714.5m_1 | ecosystem: Environmental > Aquatic > Freshwater > Lake | place: Spain: Castile-La... | reverse complement strand
GAGCCAACGCCCGAGCCAACGCCCGAGCCAACGCCCGAGCCAACGCCAACGCCCGAGCCAACGCCAACGCCAACGCCGCCTAGACCCTCTGCCATCGTTAAAGTTCCCACCCCCGCCCCACCACCGGCTCCAACGCCCATGCCCGTGGAGAAAGCCATCGCAGTCCAACCGATGATCGAGCCCGGCGAGTCCCCTGCCACTGCGGCGCTCACCAGCCCCTACCAAGTCGCGGTTCTCACGCCGACAGCCGTTGAAGCCATTGCCTACCGCAAGACAATCGATGCGAGTGACAACGCACTGGCTGACAACCTCGCGGCCTCCCGCCGTAGTGAAATTCTCATCCGCTGGCTCGGCAATGCCACAAGCCCGTTCGAACCCCTCCTGACCAAAAAACCCAATTCCTCACAAGCCCGCGCCATAGAGCCCCTCATCCGCCAAGCCCGCGACGAAGCCGTTGCCCTCCTCGCACAACGCGACCGCCTCAAGGCCGGACGCCTCGAGCTGCTCACATCCCGCCAAGCCGCGCGCGCCGCACTTGAAAACGAAATCCAGACGACCCGGCGCGATCAACTCGCCCGGCTCACCGGCGTGGGCTCATAGAGGTGTCGCTCCCCTCAAACCCTCCACACCCGGGCCCCTGCCCCACATGCGGCAGTGTGATTTCGTAGACCGTAACCGCTCCTTTGCCCGCACCCTCGTGCGCCTCAAGTCCAAGCTCCCGATAGGCCTTCTCCAGCGCGGCGGGATCCGCTCGCAGGTGGGGAAACATGCGCTTCAATCGTTCCTTCACCCAGCGCTTCGCCATGAGGTTCTCGACGGGATGCACAGGCTCCTCGCCCAGCAGGCTCTGATGAAGATATTCCAGAAAGGGAAGTCTCATAACCTCACGAAAAACACCACCCCGTTGCCGGCGAAAAACAGACCATTCACCGCAATCAACACACCACCGGCCGCCGACCATCGCGAGAGCTTAAGTGCCGAATCCACCGGATAAATCCTCGCAAGAAAAAATGCCGCCAACGCGAGGGCGGCCAGACCCGCAAGGCCTGGCAGAATGGCTGCCCCGTCGCCCCACGGGTTCCAAAGCCACCACAGGCGCACCTTCGCCAGAAAGGCGAGTCCATTGAGAAGAGTGAGGGTGAAGAGCCCCGATGTCACCAACGCGAGCCCGCCGACACCCAGTGCGGGGAAAGCAACTCCAGCCGCACGCTGCGAGAGGCTCAGCAAGGCGAAACACAGCAGAGGGGGAAGCAGAGGAAACGCATTTCCCAAACGCAGAGCCGTCGGCCCGGCAAAGCGCAACGGGCCAAAAGGCCAGCCCGTGAGCGCCGTAAAAACCACCATCCCGCCAAAAACAACGAGCACCACCCCGGCGCATAAACGCGCGCGCGACAACCCCTCCACCGCCACAAGCCCGACATAGGCGGTCACCGCCAGCAACAACACCCACACGACATCCCACCAAGGATGCGAACCGGCCTCCCCGAAAAGCAACAGCACGCCACCCAAGGTCCAAGCCGCAGCCAACACGGCAGAAAGCGTGCTCATGCCCCCTCCCTCGCACGCCGCGCGCGCCTCTCCCCCGCACGCCGAAAGACGGGAAACATGAGCAGGTAGCTCACCAGCGCGGCCGGCGCGGAGAGAAACATCGAACCCACAAGCATCGGCAGCCCGACTCCAAAAAAGGTGGTCCATTGCATGACATCCTTGATGTGAAAATGCATGACGGGCGGGGTCCGCGGCAATTGGTGAAACATCCCCATGAGCCACCAGCCAATTTTAAACTCGATCTCCAGAAGCACCGGCCAGAAGGGCGTCACCACATCATGCAGCGAGACGGAGATCACCGCCGCAATCGGGTTGCAACGCAGCAGATAAGCCGCTCCCAGGCACAAAAGCGTCTTCAACCCGAAGAGCGGGGTGAATCCGATAAACATCCCGATCGCCACCCCCCCGGCAAGCGCGTTGGGGGAATCGTGCAGCTCCAACAACTTCGCCGTGAGCGAATGAAAATGACCCGCCAGTTTCTTGATCACGGCAATGGACTACCAAACCCCACACGCCGAACAAACCAAAATCCCGCCACCCCGAGGCAAGCCGCTTCCCCGCGCTACAACAACGGCGACCAGTTCCACTCGAAGCCGCCACGGAACGACTCCATCGGCAGCAACGCTCCCCGCGGCGAACCGTCCAGGCTTTCCAGGAACCCCACGCCGCCGCGCCAGAGCGATCCGGGCTCGATGCGCGAACTGATGACGACGACCCGACCGGGCACCTCGGACGCGTAGAGGTGCTTGTCCACTGACTCCAGCCCGTCGAAGCGAATCTTTTCCAGCCCGCGGTCCACGAGCAGAAAGAGATCCTGCGGAGTGGCATCGACAAGCGTATCCGAGGAGAGGATCCATTTTTGTTCGTGCAGCGGCCCGAAGGCAACCGCCTGCACCCTGTGGTTGCCGAACCACCCGGTCGCACCAATCGTGGCAAAAGGTTTCCAGGGTTGATCCGGCAGAAAATCCAGAGTCCCCTCGTCGATGAAAAACCCGCCGGCATCGACACCGCGCAATGTGATGCGTCCGACGGGCACAGGATTCGCCGCCAGGCCAGTGAGCCGCAACGCGGGGACCATGGCCCCTTGGAACTTGGGCCCATCGATGGAGATGGGTTCCCTCGCCACGATCCCCACATCCATCCTCCAGTCCCCGCCGGGAGCGAGAAGCGAGAGTGTCTTCGCGTAGGATGCCAAGGGCATCGGATCCACGGAGCGAGTCGCCAGCAGAGGACGCAGCGCAATGCGTTGGCGGATTTCCGGGTCTTCGAACTCGACCCGGCCGGACAAGACCCCATCCTTCGCCTCAATCCCGACCGAGGCAAACAACGAGGCGCCCGCATCGAGGCGGATCGGAAGCCGTTCCCCCCGCCAAGCGAGATTCCACCGGGGGGTCCATGGTTTCGGAAAATCACAGACGCCTTGGATTTCAAAACGGCCGGGAGTCACCTCGCCCTCGATGTTCACGAATCGCACAGCGCCCTCGCCGATGAGGATGCGACCGTTGGTGCGATCGACCCGCGAGGCCAACGCGCCAAAACGAAACCCAGCGTCGCTCACCGCGATCTCGCCGGCGAGTTGCGGGGACTCCATGGTGCCAGTGATCTTCACACTGCCCGAGAACTCGCCGGTGAGGCCACGCAGTGAGGGAGCCAGCGGACGCAGCAGCACCATGCTCGCCCGCGGGAAATCCACCACCGCCTCGAAGGGGGCCTGCCGATTCATCCAAAGCAACTGACCTCCGCTCTCTTCGTAAAAACCAAACGGGAACGCGGCCTTGACCGTGACAGGCGCCATGCGCTCGGTCTTCATTTCGCCCTCGAGTTCAGCCTCCCCGGCCTTGGCGTTGAGTTTGATTTCGAACGACGAGGCGGGGATATCGGTCCCGCCAAACACCACTCCGCGGGCTTGGAGGAGCGCCGTGCCGTCGAGGTTGGCAACCGGTCCGTAGGCTTCGAGCTGCATTTTCAAGAAGCCGCGCAGAGGAAATTCCTGACCCGCCAAACGAACCAGATCCTGCAAGTCGATCTCGGCGGGCGTGCTCGTTTGCACATACATATTTCGATCCCCCACCACCGCCGACTTCCAATCCCCGCCCTCGCGGATGGAAAAAAGATTCACAGGGAGGAATCCGGACCCCGCCAAGAGCGGCTTCGAGCCTGCGGTCAACTCGACATCCTCGAGATTGACCCCCAACAGGGAAAATGTCGCCCGCGTGCGAAGACGCATTTTCGCGTTCTCCATTTCGAGCTTCGAAAAATAGATATTCTTTGGCGAGTAGGTGCCGACGAACTGTCCGGTGAGACCGGCTGGAGTGAGGGAGGAGACGAACCGCGACAGCTCGAGGTCGAAGGCTCCCGAATGCGCTCCCGCAGCGCCAGCCCCCTTCCAGCGGATGGCCAGCGCGCCGCCGGAGACACCACCGAGACCCTTCTCACGAAAGAGGGCCAGATAGGTTGCAAGCTCCGTGAGGCTTGCGGTGAGTTCCGCCGAGTATTGGTGGGGCGCGGCGAGATCGACCTCGCCCTTGGCATCCAGCGCGTCCTGGCCGGCCCGCATCTCGCACGTCACAAGCTCGATCTTCTTTTTGCGGAATAACAGCTCGAGCCGCATCTGGTCGACCGGCACCGAGCGGTAGGAAAGACCCGTGCCCCGGATGCCGACAAATCCGTCGAGTGAGCCCGGACGCCCGCTCACGGAACCCTCGGCGGTGAGCTGGCCAGAGGCCTCTCCGAGCGGCCCGCCAAGCAACCCCGCCAGCGAGCCGAGTTCCTTGATGTTCGCACGGATGTTCATCAGAAATGGGGACTCCGCAATTTTCGCCCACCCTTCGGCGAGCGAGATTTCCCCATTGAGCGTGACTTTGTTGTCCTTCTGCCTGAGATCGAAATTTGAAACAAGCAGACGGCGGTGGATGAGACTGGCCCCGATCTCGAGGGATTCCCAGCCGCGGTCGTTCCAGCGAAAATCCTTGGCCAGCACGCGCAGCGAGGCCTCGGCGTCCGTGGGGCGACCGGACTCGCCGCGAAAGGTCAGGCGTCCCTCCGCGAGGGTTCCCGTGGCCCGCCCCGGTAGATCCAGCAAGGCAGGCAAGGCATCGACGGTGATATTCGAGGCGATGGCTGCCACGTCCCAAATCCGCCCGCGCTCGCCGTGCCGCAGATTCACATCTCCGCGCAAGGCGCCGCCGAAGACCCTCGCCATGAAAGAGAGCGATGGCTCGGCACCGTTGGCCAAGTGCAGGGAGAGTTCGCTGACTGTGATTCCGGGCACCACCTCCAAGCCCGCGAGGCTTGCGCTTCCCTCCTGCCAGACTGTGGGCGCGCTCAGCGGACCGAAAACCTTCGTGAGGTGCCCAGACTGGACGATGAGGCTCTGAAGCTCGAAGCGTCCTTGTTTTTGGCTGTTCAACGAGACTTCGAGCCCGTCCATGACCCAGCGGGAGCCATCGGCGAGGACCTCGATCGTGGCGTCTCGAACGGCGATGGAATCCGGCCAGGCACCGCCGAGGGCGAGGAACCGGAGCAATGTGGCTGCCGCATCCAGAGCGGGCTCGGGAGTCAGCACGGCGGACTCGGGGCGGCGCAGATCGAGCACAAAATCCGGGCGGTCGAACGAGACCTCACGAATCAGCTTTCTAGGGTTGGAGAGCAGGGCACCAAACCCGCTCCAGCGAATTTCGAGGCGCTCGGTGGCCAGGATCGCACGACCCCCACCGCTCTCGTTGGCGTGGATGGAGAGGCCCTGGATGAGCAGAGGAGAGGCGATGCCGACTTGGACGGACTCCGCCCGCAGGACGAGTCCCTGCTTGGAGAAGGCGATCTCGAGTCCCTTGCGAAGCAATGCGGAAAGCACAGGCTGCTGGAACATCGCCGCCACTACGACGAGCACCACCAGGAACCAGATTTTTTTGGATCGGACAAATCTCACAGGAATGGTCGAGTCATTTTCAACCGCAAGGTAAGCGTCCCGCGCGCTCCAATCCAGCCCGGGCTTGGGCAGGAGAATCGATATCCCCCGCAGTGAGGGATGCGGCCACCGCCCGACCGGCTATCCAACCGGTGGTCCATGCGGCTTGGAAATTGAATCCGCCCGTGACGCCATCGATGTCGAGAGCCTCGCCGGCAAAATAAAGGCCCGGGACGATACGGCTCTGCATGGTCTTAAAATCCACCTCGGTGAGGGGGATGCCGCCGCAGGTGACGAATTCCTCTTTGTTCATGCTTTTGCCGCAGGCTGCGAGGGGGGTTGCCGTGAGGACGCGGGCAAGGGCGCGGGCTTGATGGGAGGGAAAAGCCGACCACCGGGTGCCGGGAGGAATCTCCGCCTGCTCGAGGAGCCGCTCCCAGAGCCGCGCGGGGAGCGGATGCCACACTGAGCGAAGCAGGGTTTTAGCTCCTTGCGACACACGGCGATCTTGGATTTCGGTGAGGATCGCCTGGGGCGTCGTGCCCGGCAGCCAGTTGAGAAGAAGAGGGAACCTGTAATTCCTCGCGTGGAGGACGCGGGCGCCCCAGGCCGACAGGCGCAGGATGGCCGGCCCACTGAGCCCGGCGTGCGTAAAAAGAACAGGCCCACGTTCCTTGAGTTTTTCGCCCGGCACAGCCACCTCGACGTCACTCACCGACAGGCCGGAAAGGGCCCGCACCCACGGCTCGTCAATGTGGAAGGTGAAGAGCGAGGGCACCGGAGGAACGAGCGTGTGGCCGAGGGCAACGGCGGGGTGGGCTTCGGGCTTGCATCCGCCACCGGCCCAGAGCAGACGCTCGCAATCGAGGATCGTGCCATTTGTGAGCTCGAGTGTGAAACCTCCCTGTTCGCGTTGACGAGCTGATCTCAGGCCGGTGCCGATGGAAACATGGACGCCAGCCTTCTGCGCGGCGCGTTCCAGGCAGGCGATGATCGTCTGCGAGGAATCGGTGACGGGAAACATGCGCCCGTCGGACTCGGTCTTGAGGCGAACGCCGCGGGACTCGAACCAGGCCACCGTTTCGGCCGGCCCGAAGCGGGTCAGCGGGCCGATGAGTGCGCGTCCGCCCCTCGGGTAGCGGGTGGCCAGCGCGCGGGGATCAAAACAATCGTGCGTAACATTGCAGCGCCCGCCACCCGAGATTCCGACCTTTGCAAGCGGGCGGGCCGTTTTTTCAAGCAACATGACACCAGCCCGCGGGTTCGACTCCGCCGCCGCAATGGCGGCGAAGAACCCCGCCGCGCCGCCACCGGCAATGACGATCACTTTTTCGAGTGGACGCCTGAAGCGACCCTGAGACGAAGGCCGTTGAGACGAATGAATCCGGTGGCATCGTCCTGGTTGTAGGCCTGTGTGGGATCGGCCTCCATGGTGGCCATGTGAGGATTGTAAAGGCTGAGCGGGCTTTTCACACCCGCGCCGTGGATGCCGCCCTTGTAAAGTTTGACGCGCACGGTGCCGCTCACGTGCTTCTGCGACTCGGTGACGAGGGCCTGGATGGCCTCGCGCTCGGGAGCGAACCAGAATCCGTTGTAGACGAGCGTGGAGTATTTCGGAATGAGCGAGTCGCGGAGGTGCATGACCTCGCGATCCATCGTGAGCGACTCCATCTGGCGGTGGGCGAAGTGGAGAATGGCGCCTCCGGGGGTTTCATAAACCCCACGGCTCTTCATGCCGACGAAGCGGTTCTCAACCATGTCCACACGGCCCACCCCGTGTTTGCCGCCCAGCTTGTTGAGGGTGGTCATCACAGCCAACGGATTGAGCCTCTCCCCGTTCACGGCCACGCAATCCCCGCGCTCGAATTCGAGTTCGACAGACTCCGCCTGGTCGGGCGCGTCTTCGGGGAGAACCGAGAGGGTCGTGAAGTAGTCCCGGTTTTTGGTATCGCCCGCATCATACCAAGGATCCTCGAGGATGCCGGCCTCGTAGCTGATGTGCAGAAGATTGCGATCCATCGAATACGGTTTCTTCGCGCTGGCGGCGATGGGAACGCCGTGCGACTCGGCGTAGGCGATCATCTCGGCGCGGCCGGGGAATTTGGTGCGGAAGCGGGCATCCCGCCACGGGGCGATGATTTCGATTTCGGGGGCGAGTGCGGCGGCGGTGAGTTCGAAGCGGACTTGGTCGTTGCCTTTGCCCGTGGCTCCGTGGGCCACAGCCGTGGCTCCCTCAGCACGGGCGATCTCAACCATGCGCTTGGCAATGAGCGGGCGGGCGATGCTGGTGCCGAGAAAATACTGCCCCTCGTAAATGGCACCCGCCTGCATCATGGGAAAAATAAAGTCCCTCGCAAACTCCTCCCTCAAGTCGTCCACATAACACTTCGAGGCTCCGGTTTTGAGGGCCTTCTCCTCGAGGCCATCGAGTTCCTCGGCTTGGCCGACATCGGCGCAAAACGCGATAATTTCAGCTCCGTGGGTTTCCTTGAGCCAGTTGAGAATGACCGAGGTGTCCAGACCGCCCGAGTAGGCAACAACGATTTTTTTCATACGGCGCGGAGTGTGTGCGAATCGTGGCGATTCCGCAATCCCGGCGGCGGGGATTCAGCCTCCCGCGATAATCGCACACATTTCGCGAACGGCTTTATCCAGGCCGACCGTGGTGGCGCGGGAGATGATCGAGTGGCCGATGTTCAGCTCCTCGAGGCCCGGCAAGGAGAGGATGGGTGCGGTATTGGTGTAGTTGAGCCCGTGCCCGGCATTGACCCGCAGGCCGAGTTGCCGCGCGAGGGCGGCGGCGGTGTGGAGTTTTTCGAGTTCCGCGGCGCGAGCGGCTCCAGAGGCGTTGGCGTAGGCTCCGGTATGGAGCTCCACAAAATCGGCCTCCAACCAGGCGGCGGAACGGATTTGATTTTCCTCGGGATCGACAAAGAGGCTGACCCGCGTGCCTGCCAGACGGAGACGGGCGACAACCGGAGCGAGGGTTTTCACTTGGCCGACACAATCCAGCCCGCCCTCGGTGGTGACCTCCTGGCGTTTCTCGGGGACAAGGCAGACATCCTCGGGGCAGATGAGCAGGGCGATGCGAAGAATATCCTCCGAGATACCCATCTCGAGATTGAGCTTGGTGGTGAGCGATTCGCGGAGCAGGAAAATGTCGCGGTCCTGGATGTGGCGCCGATCCTCGCGCAGGTGGGCGGTGATGCCCACAGCGCCGGCGCGTTCGGCAATGAGGGCGGCGGCGACGGGATCGGGTTCGGCGTTAGGGCAGTCCGGCGTATCGCGGTAGCGGGCCTGACGCACAGTGGCAACGTGGTCGATATTGACTCCAAGGCTTGGCATAGCGGCGGCATCATCACGAAGCCCACGTCCTGCCGCAAGCCCCACATTCCGATGGGGGCGGGCTTGATCGCGCGCGGCGGAGCATTTATGCCAACCCTGTGACCATGCGATTGCTCAAAAACCATCTCCCGGAAGTCGCAATCCTCCTGATTGCGGTTTTCCTGCGTTGCTGGCTCATCGAGATCAAGCCGCCGCATTTCGACGAAGGGATCAACGGGTGGTTTGCGGATCAGATGACGGCCAACGGCTATTACCGCTACGACCCGACGAACTACCACGGCCCCCTCCACTTCTACGCCGTGTTCCTCTCGCAAACGCTCTTTGGGCGGGAGGTGTGGGCCTTGCGTCTGCCAGCGGTGGTTGCGAGCCTCCTGTGTGTTGTTGCGATGCTGCGGTTCCGGTGTTTCTTCGGGTCCGGCGTGTCGCGCCTGGCCGCGCTGGCGATGGCCGTCTCTCCGGCATTTGTTTTCTACGGGCGCTACTCGATTCACGAATCCTGGCAGGTATTGTTCTCCATCCTGCTGTTGCTGGGCGTGCTTGGAGTCTGGCAAACCGGAACCCGGCGGTATTTTTTCACCATTGTGGCAGGGACGACGGGTTTGATTCTGACGAAGGAAACCTATCTGCTGCACATCGGATGCTTCGTGCTGGCGGTCCCTGTGCTTTGGCTCTGGAAATTCCTCCTACCCTCCCGACCCGCATGGCCACTGGCGAAGCGGCAGTGGACGCGTGACGACATGATTCTGGGAGGGGGCTTGGCGGTGCTTGTGATTGTGTTTTTCTACTCGGGGACGTTCCGCGATTTCCACGCCCTGCGCGGGCTCGGCGAGACCTTCGCGGTCTGGGTGAAGACAGGCGTGGAATCCGGCGGGCACGAGAAGACGACCTTTGATCTCATCGGGCCGCTGAACGCCTACTGGGTGGCCCTGATGGCCCGCTACGAATGGCCGGCGCTGGCGGGGTTGGTGGCATGCCTGCGCTACATGGCGCCGTCGGACTCCCGCTACCGCTACATCGCCATCGCGGCAAGCGGCACGCTTCTGGCGTATTCGATCATTCCCTACAAAACCCCCTGGTGCGTCATCTCGATTCTCTGGCCGTTTTATCTGATCCTTGGCGGCGTGCTGAGGGAATGGGCGGCCCGACTCGCCGGCGTCCGCGTGTGGCTGTTGGCCGCGCCGCTGCTGGCCTTCTCGCTCTGGGCGTGCGTGCGCCTCAATTTCTTCCTCTTCACCGACGACCGGGAGCCTTACGTCTACGTGCAGACCTACAAGGACATCGAACTCTTCACCGCGCCTGTGCTGGCAATCGCCAAATCGGAGCCGGACGGGTTTGCGATGGAAGGGGTCGTCGCCCTCGACAGCTATTACCCGCTGCCGTGGATCCTTGGGGATTTTACACGCATCGGGTGGTTCAAAAAAGACACCCTGCCGCAGCGTTGGGATGCGGACTTTTTTGTCGTGGACTCGACGCGCGGGGAGGAGGTGGAGAAACATCTCACGCAACCCTACTTCAAAAGAACCTTCCGCCTCCGCAGCGGTCAAGAGGAGTGCACCGTCTACCTTTCCGCCCGGCGATTCGCAGGCGTGGTGGATGGCGAGCCCGAGATTCAACCCACGGCCGCCGGGAGTTTGCCGTGATCGACAAATCGTCATTCGCGAGGGTCGGGCGGCTTGAGGGAGTTGCGCCGGGGGCGGGGCTCCTGGTGGCAATCTCCGCCTCTGTGACGACGGCGGTCGCCCTGGGATTTCTTTCGGGAGGCCTCTCGGCGCCCGTCGCCTTGGGCGCGCTGGCAACGGGTTTTTTATTCGGTCTCCTCGCGTTTCTGCGGAGTGGTGGAAAAGCCGCCCCGGTGCCGACTCCGTGGGATGTCGTGCTGCTTGTGGTTTTCGCGCTTGCCTCACTGAGGGCATTTCTGTGGTTGCTCTACCCGGTGGGCGACGAATGGCGAATCCTCTCCCCTTACAACTTGGGGGACATTTCGCTCCACATCCAATTCATCCGCTATTTTGCCTCCGGGGTGGAGTTCTGGCCGGCGAGTCCGATTCTCAGCGGCGTGCCATTGAGCTACCCGCCCGGCGTGGATCTGTGGAACAGCCTGCTTTTGCTGACGGGAGTGCCAGTCGCGCGTGGATTGGTGTGGACCGGCCTTGTGGGGGCGGCGTTGACCGCTTGGGCGCTCTGGCGCTGGGGCGGCGCATTCGCGATCGCCGCGTTCCTCTTCAATGGCGGCTTGGCGGGCTTTGCGGTTCTACAATCCGGGCAGTTCGGGGATTTGCAGGCGGATTTGGCTTGGAAGAATTTATTCCTCACGATGTTGGTTCCCCAACGCGGGCTGCTCTACGCGCTCCCCTGTGGCTTGATGCTCCTGCGCGCCTGGAGGGACGATTTTTTCGGGAATGGATCCGGCCTGCCTCGCGCGGCACAGTTTTTCCTCTACGTGACAATGCCACTCTTCAACGTGCATGCGTTTCTTTTTCTGAGCCTCACACTCGGCGCGATTTTTCTTTTTGAAGGCCGGGCCAGGCGCCGCCTATTGCTCTTCGTCGGCGCGGCACTGATCCCCGCCACGCTGGCGGTGTGGCTGGTGACAGGCGGATTCTCGGCCGCCTCAGGCCTGCGCTGGCTGCCGGGATGGATGCAGGGCGATGAGGGGTGGAGATTTTGGGCGGGGAATTTCGGGCTGACGCTTCCGCTCTTAGCGGCTCTTTTTTGGAGAGGCTTCCTGCGGGGCGATGCGGAGTCGCGCGCGTTCAGCGGGGCGGCGATCGGCGTCTTCGTTCTCTGCCTGCTGGTCGCGTTTGCCCCGTGGGAGTGGGATAACACCAAGCTGCTGCTCTGGGCCTGGGTTGCGGCAGCCCCGTTTTTATGGGACCGGGTGCTCGCACCACTGCCGGGATTCGCTCGGACGGCCCTGTGCATCGGCCTGTTTTTTTCCGGCGCCATGGCGCTCATTGGCGGCTTGGATGGCAGGCATGGCTACCAATTGGCCAACCGAACCGAACTCGCCACGACGGAACTTGCCTTGCGAAATGTGCCGCAGTCCGCGCGAATCGCGGTCGAACCCGAATTCAACCATCCCGTCATCCTGCTCGGTCGCCCGGTGGTGTGCGGCTACGAGGGGCACCTGTGGAGCCACGGCCTCCCCTATCGCGCTACCTTGGCGGAATTGCGGCGCGCTTTGCAGCGCCAACCCGGCTGGATGGACTCCGCCAGGAATGTCGGAGCGAAATGGATTTTTTTAAGAGGAAACAAACCAGAGGTCATTCAGATTCCACCCGCCACGGAGTATTTCTGAACATACAACTGGTAAAGGGGCAAGTTCGGAAGAATGCGGAGCTTTTGGGAATAGATTGTCGTAAACGCATCGATAGCCATCTTGGGAAGCAGGAGAGGATTCTCGGTGCCGGGGCGCACAGGGGACCAGATGTAGTCATCAAAGGCGATCACCCCTCCGGGCTTGAGAAGTTGGAAGGCCAAGATGGCATCGCCGAGGACATCGGCCGCTTGGTGACTGGCATCGACGCTGATGAAATCAAACTGGGGCGTGTTTTCGGCAATCAAGCGGCAGAGCTGCTCGAGGGAAGTCCCTGCGCGCACATCGACTTTGGCACTCGAGCCGACTGAGGCGATGTTGTCTTCGAATTGTTTCTTCAGGCCGCCAAGTTCCATGCTTCCGTGTTCGATACCGCCTTGAAAGCTGTCGATCGCCACAATCGAGGATTCGGGTGTCTTGCAGAAATTCTCAAGCAACCAGCAAGTTGACCGACCTTCAAACACACCGACCTCCAGAACGCGCAGGTGAGGCGTTTTTTGGACCATCCGCGAGAGGAGGAATTGCCAGCTAGGAATGCTGCGGCTGAACCAGTCTTGGGTGAAGGGAGGTGAAGGCATTTTTTTGACGTGATGCCAATATGAGTAGGGTTAACAGGAGGGTTTTAGAAAAGCAATCCGTCAGACAAAAGCTGTCGGCGACGGTTCAAAACTAGATTTTTTGCTGGAGCAAAACTAGACAGATTTCAAAGTGAAATGGCCGCGAATCGGCGGGCATGTTAACTTTGCTGAGTGGTCGAGAACCCAGAGCTTGCGAGACGGGAGGAATAGCACGGTGACCACCTTTCGGGAGGTGGGGGCGATTTCGTAATCCTGTCCATCGAACTCGATGTAAGGGCCGGTGTGAACCTTGCGCGTCGAGCGAAGAGAGAAGTGGAGATCCAACAGGGATGCAGCGGGAGCGAAACTCAGGCGGGCGCTGCGTTTGAGGA
>Ga0247844_1007027_pt1 | contig 13067 bp, 8 predicted proteins | sample LaCtaG_FD_192421 | JGI IMG/M metagenome (GOLD analysis project Ga0247844, IMG submission 192421) | Freshwater microbial communities from meromictic Lake La Cruz, Castile-La Mancha, Spain - LaCruzMarch201714.5m_1 | ecosystem: Environmental > Aquatic > Freshwater > Lake | place: Spain: Castile-La... | reverse complement strand
CCGGGGAAAAAGTCGGGCTGGTCGGGCGGAACGGGTGCGGCAAGACGAGCCTGTTCAAGATTCTTGCGGGGGAGGCCGAGGCGGATGCCGGCGAGATCTCTCGTCGGCGCGGGCTGCGCGTCGGGTATCTTCCGCAGGAGTTTGAGCTCGATGGCAGCCGGACGGTCCTGGAGAACATCGAGGCCGGCGCGGCCGACCTCGTGGGCTGGATGGCGCGCTACGAATCCGGCGAGGGCAGCGACGCCGAGCTGGCCGATCTGCTGGACCTGATCAACCATGCCGATGGGTGGAACCTTCACACCCGGATCAAAGCCGAAGCCGGGGCCCTCGCCGCGCCGCCGCTCGACACCGTCGTCGGGCCGCTCTCCGGAGGGGAAAAGCGCCGCGTTGCCCTCTGCCGCGCCCTGGCCTCGCAGCCCGACCTCCTCCTCCTCGATGAGCCAACCAACCACCTGGATTCCGAGTCGATCCGCTGGCTTGAGGAGTTTTTGCGGGGGTTCCCGGGGGCTCTGATTTTTGTGACGCACGACCGGTATTTTCTTGAGACCATTGCGACGCGCATTGTCGAGCTGGCCGACGGGCGGGCGTTTTCGCATCCCGGAAACTATGCGGCATTTCTGGAGGCCAAGGCCCTCCGGCGGCAGATCGCCGAGCAGTCCGAGCGCCGCCGCCAGAGGTTCCTCCGGGCCGAGCTCGAGTTTGTGCGGGCGGGCGTGCGGGCGCAACGCTCGAAATCCAAGCACCGCCTGGATTCGTTCTACGAGGTGGCCGGCATCGAGGCGCCGCCGGAGGAGCGGGAGATGGACCTGCTGATCCCGCCCCCTCCCGAGATCGGGAACACGGCTGTCGAGCTGGCGGATGCCGGCATGCGGGCCGGGGAGGGCGGGCGCTGGCTTTTCCGCCACCTCAACCTGGTCCTGAGGCCGGGCCAGTGCACGGGGGTGGTCGGTCGCAACGGGGTCGGCAAGACCACCCTTCTGCGGATCTGCCTCGGGGAGCAGCTGCCGGTCGAGGGCACAGCCACGATCGGAAAGCGCGTGGTCTTCAACTACATCGACCAATCACGCATGCGCCTCGACGGGCGGGGAACCGTCATGCAGGAGGTCTCGGATTCGGGCGAGATGGTCCGGTTCGGCGAGCAGACGCTCACCGCACGCGCCTACCTTCGCCGGTTCCTGTTCGAGGACGCGCGCGTGACCGAGCGCGTGGACAAGCTCTCCGGCGGCGAGCGGGCCCGCCTCCTCCTCGCGAAGGTTCTCTGCCGGGGCGGAAACCTCATCGTCCTGGACGAGCCCACCAACGACCTTGACCTCGCGAGCCTGCGCATGCTCGAGGAGGCCCTTGCCGACTTCGACGGCACGGTCCTTGTTGTCAGCCATGACCGGTATTTTCTCGACCGGATCTGCGACCAGATCGTCGCCTTTGAGGACGGGGGGATTGTCGTCCAGCCGGGCAATTTTTCGTATTACCTCGAAAAAAAGGCGGAGCGCGACCGCCGGGTGCCGGCGCCCCCGCGCACGGCGGATCCCGTTCGCCCGCCTGTCGCCAAGCCGGTGGCGAAGCGCCTGAGCTTCGGCGAGCAGCGCGAGCTCGACGGCATGGAGGCGGCGATCCTCGAGGTCGAAGCCTCCGCCGCGAGCCTCGAAGCCCAGCTCAACGACCCCGCATTCTACACGACGCGCGCCGCCGAGGCGCCGGAGCAGGCCAGAAACCTGGAGGCCGCCCGCGCGGAAATTGCCCGCCTCTACGCGCGCTGGGAGGAGCTCGCCGCAAGAATTTGAACGGCCGCATCCGGTTGGTTGTCTCACCTCGTAACCAGAGATATGAAAAACTACTACCGGAAAATCAATCGGACCCACTACTCGCTGGGCGACCTTGTGGCGATCGTCGGGTCCTGCGCCCGCGACAGCCGGGAAACCCTCGCCGCGCTCGTCGATCTCTTCGAAAGCGGCCGCGTCCTTGTCAACGCCCACGGCCAGATGAAGCGCGTCAAAGTCGCCGTCGCCAAACCATAATCCGCCTCCTGCCCGCCAGCACGAAATTGGCGGGCCCGTCGGGGGCCTTCTCCCGACAGATTTCTTTTTTGCCGCAGGCTTGATGGCGGGGGTCCGCTCCGCTTGCATGGGGTCCGTGATCCTTTGCGATAACCTCACCTGCGAGAGGCCCGGCTGGAATTCCCGCGGCGGCCGCATCACAGCTTTTTCGGGCCGGTTCCCGGCCGGCGAAGTCATCGGGTTCTGCGGGGAGGACGGCTGCGGAAAAGGGCTCCTTTTGAACGTGATCGGGCTGCTGGAGAAAGCCGACAGCGGGAGGCTTGTTCTGCTCGGCCACGACGCCGCCAGCTTTTGCGAGGAGGAGACGGCGACGTTTCGCAACGAGGCCTGCGGATTTTTATTTGGCCACCCCTACCTTCTGCCCTCGTTCACGGTCGCGGAAAACGTGGCGATGCCGCTCTTCCGGATCTGCGGGGGGGAGGCGCGTGAGGCGCGGGACCGCACCCGGCTGGTGCTGGAGTTCGCGGGCATCGGGGAGCTGGAAACCGTGCGTGCGGGCACCCTGGATTCGGCGCTGCGCTGGCGGGCGGCCTTCGCCCGGGCCATCGTCCACGAGCCCCAGATCCTGATCGCCATCTCGCCGCCCGCCCCCGACCTCCTCCCGCTCGCCCGCAGGGCAGCCGACCAATTTGGCATCACCGTGCTCTGGGCCGGCGCCCACGGCGCGGTGGCCGGGCTCGCGGACCGCGTCATCACGCTGGAAAACGGAAGAGCCGTCCCGGCATGATCGCGCTCGCCCCCGCATCCTCCGCCCGCCGCTCGCACCTCGCCTTCGCCCTCCTCAGCCTCCCCGCCACCCGCCGGCGCGATGCCCTTGTGTTTTTCCGGTTTTGCCGGGCTGTCGATGACATTGCGGACGAGGGTTCGGCGAAGGCACCCGAGCGTGAGGCCGCGCTCGTGGAATGGCTGGAGGCCGTTGCGGCGCGCCGTCTTCCCCCGGAGCTGGAGGACGTCGTCGCACGCCACGAGATCCCGCGCGACCTCCTGTCGGAGATCATCCGCGGCTGCCTGATGGATGTCCGCCCCTGCGGATTCGAGACGCTTCCCGACCTGGAGCGCTATTGCTGGAGGGTCGCTTGCGCGGTTGGCCTGGCCTCGATCCGCATCTTCGGATGCACCCGGCCGGCCAGCGAAAGCTACGCCGGGCACCTCGGCCACGCCCTCCAGCTGACCAACATCCTGCGGGATGTCGGGGAGGATGCCGGACTCGGGCGGATCTACCTGCCCGCCGATCTGATGGCGCAGTTCGGCGTTTCAAGGGATGAGATTTTTTCGGGGCGCCCGGGCCCCGGGTTCCTTCCGCTGGCCCGCCTCCTTGCCGGCAGGGCGCGCAGCCATTTCGATGCCGCCGTCCCCCCGGCCGGAGACCGCCGCGCCCTGCTCGCAGCCGAGACGATGAAGGCGCTCTACGCGAAAATCCTCGCCCGCCTCGATGCCGCCGCCTTCCCGGTCTTCCAGCGAAGGATCCGGCTCGGCCGCCTCGAAAAATTGCTCGTCGCCCTGCGCGTCTGCTGGCAGGGGCATTTTTCCAGCGGACTGCGTCCTACGGGGAAGCTCTGAGCCTGCGAGAGCAGATCCAGCAGGCCGCTCCGGCGAGGAGGAAAAGGACGCCTGTGCCGGGCTCCGGGACGACGGAGATTGAGCCGTTGGTCTCGAAGCTCGAGGTGCTCCATGTTAGCCCACCGGTGAGCGTGGGCAGCGAGTTGGCATCAATGGCAAACTCAGAGGCCCCGGTCCAGGAGCCTTCAGATAGGTCGAAGAGCTGGAATGTGTCGTTGAGGGCGCCGGTGTAGGAAGAGGGAGAAAATTCGATAGTGGTCAGGCCGGAAAGATCGAGCGTCGCAACGGACGAGAGCGTGAAATTCCCGTAGGACGCCGCAGAATCCAGGCCGAGGATCAGGGTTCCCCCGATTGCAACCGTCCCTGCGAGGGTGGTCTGCGTCAGGGCGGCGTCTGTCGTGGCGTAGAAGCCTAATGAGCCTAATGGCCCGCCCGTGCCGGACAGCGTGACGGAGTTTTTCAGGGAGACATAGACGTTTACATTTACAGCCGCCGCCGAGTTATTCGTAAAATCTCCGTAAAGCTCCAGCGTCTCCGCAGCGGCAGAGTTGATTGTGAAGGTGGACGAACCTGCCTCCACGAGGATGGACCCTGCACTCGCGTTGTCTCCGTCGATGAGCAGCTGCTCGCTGGGGACGTCGCCAAAAATAACGTCCGTTGTGCTATTGGGGACTCCCGGATCCCAATTCGCAGATTCGTTCCATTCGTTGGCAGATTCACCACCCTGCCATGTGGTGTCGGCACCCAATGCGCAGGAGAGGGAGGATGCAAGAAGGAGCGCGGAAAGGCAAAAGGTCTTTCGTGCGAAAATAGGTTTTCCTGCAGAGGAACGGGGAGCCCGTTTCGCAATTGTCGTGTTCGGGGCTAGTAAAACGGGAGGCTTAGGGTTCACGGCGATAGGTATTTGGAAGAGGCCTCGCTAAAGGCGTATTGGAAGTGTGCCGCTCAAGGCCCCTTGAGGGTCCCGCTGGCCTTGGTTTTCACTTGGTCGAAGACCGCCCCCCGCTGGCTGAGAAGCGAGAAGGGGTCCGGGGCGGTCGCGCGGTATTCAAACTTGGCAACAAGCCCATCTGACGAGCTCACCTTGCGGGCGAGGTCCGGACCGCGGACGGAGGCCGACCACTTTTTCGTGAGCTTGTTGATCGAGAGGGTTACGGCGGGCGACTGCCCGCTTTTGCTGGTGAAGCGGAATTCCGTCGCGGAGCTTGTCCATGTGCCGGTGGTGGCGCTGCAAGGGATCGTGAGGAAGTTGATCGAGAGCTGCCCTTCGGTGATCGTGGGCGGCACGGTGGGGAAGGAGGCGCCGGTTACGAGCACGCTGCTGGTCGAGCCCGGCAGCGAGTTGTCCGCGGAGAGCGAGATGCTGTCCACGCCCTTGGCGGGAAGCGGGCTGTTCTTGGCGGCAAATGTGGTGTCCATCCTGACCCAGCAGTAGATGTAGGGGATGGGGTCGGGGTTGCCCTCGAACGTCGCGGCATAATCGATGTTGCGCATCGAGAGGCGGAACGTTCCCTGCGGACGGCGTCCCTGGCTGGTGCCATGGGTATTGAGGATCGTCCAGTAGTGGTTCGCCGGGTCGGCATCGGTATCGTCGTAGCCCACAAGGACGACCCAGTGCCCGCAGCCCCCCTCGTCCCAAGTATGGCCCTTGGCGTAGTCCAAACTGATGATTTGCGACTCCAGGTCATTGGCCCAGAAGGCGTCAAACGTGTCCCAATCCGCCGTCGTCGGCAGGAAAAACAGGAGCCCGACCGGGTGTCCGGCATCGAGGACGCTCTTCAGGTTCTCGATGGCAGCCTCCTTGGTCACGTCCCATGTTCGGACCTGGGAGATTTCGATGTTTGAGACCGGGAAGCAGGTGTTGCCGGCTGCGCTCCAAGGCGTGCCGGACTCGATCGCCGACGGGCGCACCTCGCCCACGGAAAACTCGGTATCCCACGCAGCCCCCGTGTTCGAGAATGGGATCGCGTAGCCGGTCATCCCATAAAATGCCTGGGTCTTGCCGTAGTGGCCCCCGGAGTTGAGGTTCGAGCCAACCATCCACGCGTTCGAGGCAAGGAACTGGACCGACAGGCCCTCCTGCAGGACCGGGTTCCCGCCGAACTGCCTGTCGAAATCCATCGACATGATCGCCGTGCTCGTCCATGCCCAGCAGGTCCCGGTGGGGGCCTGGTTGCGAAGGCTCGGGGTGTAGTGAAAGTGGTTGAGCACCGAGACCGCCCCGGCTTGCGCCTCGTAACCGGCACCCGCCTCATACAGGGGCAGGCCCTCGACCCATGCCTTCAGGTCCTGCTCTTGCGCGTCGGTCAGGTGCATGGCTCCGAAAATCGATGCGCCGGCGGATGCCGAAAGAAGCAGGCAACAGGAAAAACCAACAACCGCAGGGAGGATCAGGCGAGGATTCATGGCGGGAAAGATTAACCATGCGCAGCATAAGCTGCATTTATATAAAGCGCAATGGGCAACATCAAAATTTGTCTCGTCGGGCGGTAGGGATTCCGTTGCAATCCGGGGCTCGGAAGAACGAGGTGGCTGAAATTTGATCCCGCGATGGTCGTTGCTTACATACTGATTTTGCTGGTTGGGGCGGTGGTGCTTTTCAGCTTGGAAAAGCTCTCCGTCGATCTGATCACGCTCCTGCTGCTTTTGGCGCTGGTCCTGCCCGGGATCCTGACGCCGTCGGAGGCCTTTGCGGGGTTCGGGAGCGACATCATCGTGATTTTGGCATCGATCTTTGTGGTGAGCGCCGGCCTGCAGGACGCCGGCGTTCTGGACTGGATTGGCGGGGAGATGCAGCGGCGGGCGAAGGTGGGAACAAAGACGTTCCTTCTGAGCATGATGTCGGTGGTGGGCGGCACGTCGGCGTTCATGAACAACACGACGGTGACGGCGCTCTTCACGCCGCTCGTCTCCGGGCTGGCCCGCGAGGGGGGGGTCAGCCCCTCCAAGCTGCTCATGCCCGTGGCGTTTGCGTCGATCCTCGGGGGGACCTGCACGCTCATCGGAACCTCCACAAATGTCGCGGTGAGCGGGTTTATCGAGCACCACGGCATGGAGCCGCTCAGCATGTTTGAGGTGACCCCCATCGGGCTCATCATCCTGGCGACGGGCATCGCTTACATGATGCTGGTTGGCGTGCGGATGCTTCCCGACCGGAGGGACGCGGACCTTGCGGGCGGCACGGAGTTCCGGAAATACCTGAGCGAGCTGCTCGTCCTTCCGGGCTCCCCGCTTGTCGGGCAGAGCCTGGCGGAATCCGACCTTGCGATCCTGGAGTTCCACGTGCTCAAGGTGACGCGCGATGGCTCGGACATCGCCGCCGAGCCCGGCGTGGTCTTCCAGGCGGGCGACCGGGTGGTCGTCTCGGGAAACCTGAAGAACCTGATGGTCGTGCTGGCCATCGAGGGGCTCGACATGCGGGCGGACCGGCGGTTCGGGTCGGACGACATGCGGGCCGGCGACTCGAAGGTGGCCGAGGTGATGGTGGCGGCGCGGTCGTCCGCGATCGGGCGCTCGATCCACGACCTGGACCTATTGCGCAGGGCGGGGACGTCGGTCCTCGCGCTCTACCGCCACGGCCAGACCGTGGTCGCGTCGATCGAAAGCGAGCGCCTGAAGGAGGGCGACGTCCTCCTCGTGCAGGCCGAGCCGTTCCGGTTCCCGATCCTGCAGGAAAATTTTGGGCTGACCGTGCTCGAGCAGGTTGCCGCGACGCACCCGCGCCCGAAGCGGGGCGTGGCCGTGCTGGCGGTCTTTGTCGCTGCGGTGGTGTGCGGGTCGTTCGGGATCCTGCCGCTTTCGGCCTGCTTCCTGACCGCAGCCGTGGCCACGATTTTGATGGGGGCCGTCAGCATCGAGAGGGTTTACCAATTCATCGATTGGCGGCTGCTGATCCTGATCGGCGGGATGACCGCCTTCGGGGTCGCCATGGATAAGACCGGGACGGCAACATTCCTGTCCGGGATCATCGCGCAGGCGTTCGGCCCGTTCGGCGTCATCGGGATCCTCGCCGGATTTTTTGTGCTCACGATTTTATTGACGCAGCCGATGTCGAACGCTGCGGCGGCGCTCGTGGTCCTGCCCGTGGCGATCAGTACCGCCGAGATGCTGGGTTGCAACCCCCGCACGTTCTCGATCGGGGTCATGCTCGCCGCCTCGATTTCCTTCATCGCCCCGCTCGAGCCCTCGTGCATCCTGGTTTACGGGCCCGGCAAATACCGTTTCGCGGACTTCGTGAAAACCGGGCTGGGGCTCACGCTCGTGCTTGGGGTTGTAGTGCTGCTGCTTCTGCCGGTCTTTTGGCCGCTCTACTAAACACGGCGTCCACCGTGCGCTACGGGCGCAGGGGGATGGGCTGGCGGGAGCTGAGGATTTCCTCCTCGGTGGGGAGCGCCTGGGGGCGGCTGCTCCAGAGGAGGCGGTTCGGACGCTCGGCGAGATGATTGAGAAGAAATTTTGAATACGTGGACGTCACCTTGAGGTTGTCGGCGGTGATGCGCATGCTGGCCAGCGAGCGGTTGAGGTTCGACTCGTTATCGCGGATGAGGGCCTCGCCTTTGAGGGCCAGCGAGCTGAGGGATCCGGCGGCCGAGTCGATGCGGGTGACGGCGCGCCCGATCCCGTCCTTGTTTGTTGAGAGGAGGGTTCGGAGGTCGTCTGCGGCGGCGCGCGCGTGGGTGAGGGTGACCTTGGCGTCACCCATGACGGCCCCCGCGTCGGCCACGACAGGCTGGAGTCCGGCGAGCACGCCTTCGGACTGTCCGACGAGTCCGTCGATGCGGGAGAGGAGGTCGCCGGTGCCTCCGCCGAGCAGCTTGCGGAGCCCCTCGAGGGAGGAGTCGATGTTCCGGGCGAGCTGGTCAAACGTGGTCGGCGGCGTCCCTTGAAGCACGGTCTGCGGGCCGAGGGGTTCGCCGGCCGCGGGGTCGCCGGCAAGCAGGATGAACTTGTCGCTCAGGAGGGTTTCCGACGCGATCGTGACCCGGGTATTTTTTGTGAGGGGTGGCACGTCCGGGGACAGCTTGAGGGTGACTTCCACAAGGTTGGTCGGATCCCCCGCACGCTCCTCCTGGTTGAGCATGCGCACACGGGAGACCACGCCGGCCCGGGCGCCGCCGTAGCGGACCTGGGAGCTGACGTTGATTCCGGTGACATCCGGGAAGCGGACGAGCACGTGGCTGGCCCCCGGCACGATGAAATTCCCGCTGAGGGCAAGGGCAAGGGCGGAGAAGAGGACCGCACTGCACGCGATGACCGCCAGCGCCACCCAGACGTCCGTCGCCCCTTTTTTCAAAATCTTGCCTCCCCGGCCATGGAGCGATGTCTAGGCTTCGTGAGGGGGCGCATCAAGGCAGAACTGGATTGTCCCGCGGGAATCTGCGTATCCTCCCGTCTCCATGTCCGAAACCCATCCCGAGCCGAGCCGCAGAAATAAACCCCGACTCAGGGTGATCCTCGCAATTTTTCTGGCGCTGGGGTTTGTCCTGTGGCTGGTGCACGCCCCGGTCCTTTCCTGGCTGGCCCTGACGGGGACCCGGTCCCTCTGCGCGGCCAACAGCATGTCATTTTCCGCCGAGAAGCTGGTCGTGCGGCTGGATGGCCCGGTGGAGGCCGAGGGGCTCCGCTTCGAGTCGGTCCCGGGGTGCGGGCGCCTCACCGTGCTCGATATCAGCCGCATCGTGTGGCGGTGGGGCAGCATCGGAAACCTGTTTTCTGCCGGCGGCCGCATGATCCCTCAGATGTCCGTGGAGGGGGTCAGCGGGGTCTGGGATTTGTCGGGCGGAGCGCCGGGGGGCATCCCGGTGGACCGGATCCTTCGCTGGCTTCCCGAGGAGCTGGCGATCGGGGTGCCGGCCCTGGATGTCATTCAGAATGGAAGCCAGACGTCCTTGCGCGGAGTCCGGGTGACGCTGAGCGAGAGCGAGGCGGGAGGGTTGGAGCTGGATTGGCTCTCCGTCCAGACGCCATCGTTCTTCCGGGCCTTCGGTCCGGTGAAGGCCCGCACCGCGTGGAAATATGGAACCCTTTGGCTGGCGTCGATGGAGGTGGTCCCCGGGATCGTGGTGGAAAACCTTGCCCTCGACCTTCTTCGCAACGAGGGGCCTTCGCTGTCCTTGAGCGCAAATTGCTTTGGCGGATCCCTGCGTGCGGATGCGGCGGTTGCAGGCCCCGATGAAGGCGTGGACCTGGCGGCCTGGGCATCCAGCGTCCCCCTGGACCGGCTGGCGGCGCTCGCCGGGGTCGAGGGCCGGGCGGAGGGAACGCTGGCCGAGGCGCGGCTGACGTTCCGGGGAAAGCCCGACCGGCCGGCCGAGGCCGAGGCCTCGCTGCGCCTGGTGGCCCAAGGGGCCCGCTGGAACCAGCGCGGGTGGGAGTCGCTGGAGGTCGCTGCCAGCCTGATCCAACGCCGCCTTGTCGTCAGCGATTTCACGCTCAACCAGAAAACGAACCAGGTCGGATTCAGCGGGGAAATCTTTTTGGCCGACGGCTGGTCGGGGATCGCGCGGGCCCCATTCCTCTTGAACCTGAAGGCCGACATCCGGGAGCTGGGCGAGCTGGCCGGGCTGCTGGGCGGGCCCCTGGATGAGGCGGGAGGGCGGATGACGGCGGCCGGTTCGGTGACCGGGCGGGCGGGCCGGGTGGAGGGGTTCCTGAGCGTGGAGGCGTCGGAGATGACGTTCCGGACGCTGCCCCCCAGCTCGCTGCGCGCTGAAGCGATCTTCCGGGACGGCAGCATCGAGCTCGCGAGGTGCGATGTCTTTTCCGGGAAGGACTCCGCATCGCTGCGGGGGACGATTTCCCAGTCTTCGCCCTACCCCTACTCCGCCGAGCTGGATGCCCGGGTTGAGGACCTGGCGATGGTTCTGAGCCCGTTCCATGCGCCGGGAGCCGAGCACGTCTATGCGGGGGCTGTCACCGCGCGGTGGCAGGGCGACGGCACGCCGAAGTCCCACTCGGGAGCGTTCGACATCCGGCTGCTGAACTTCGTCTCCGGCGCGACGCCCGGCGGGCTGACCGGCGAGTTCATTGGAACCTACTCGCCGCAAAACCTGTATTTTTCGACCCTGCAGGTGGAGAGGGGGCCGCTGAAGCTGGCTGCAGGGGCCACGATCACAGGGTCGGGAATCACGCTGAAGGACCTCGCCTTGCGGAGCGGGAAGACCACCCTCCTCGAGGGGAGCGCTTTCCTCCCGATGAACCTTTTTGCCGTCCTCTCCGGGACCGACTGGCGGGCGGCGGTGGACCCGGACCGCGAGGCTTACCTGCGCGCGGCGAGCCCCCAGGATCTCAGCCTCGGCCAACTCCTCCAGCTCGCCGGGCAGGATTTTCCTCTCGATGGCAAGCTCCGCCTCAACGTCGAGGCGTCCGGCCCTCCGGGTCGCCTGAAAGCCAGAGGATCCCTTGTGGCCGGGGGACTGCTCTGGAAGCCGTCCGGGGCCCCCCCCTCGCGCCTGGACGTGCGTTTTTCCGCCGCCGACGGGGCGGCTGAGCTCAGCGGGCAGCTCGAAACCAAAGGTTTTCCCCCGCTTAAGGTGGAGGCCGGGATGCCATTCGGCCTGGCCCGCACGGAGGGCGGCGACTGGCGCTGGCTGAATCCGGCCGGCGAGTTCCGTGCCAGCCTCGACTTTCCGCGAACCGATCTGGCCGTCTTCCGGCCCCTTGTGCCAAAGCTCCGCCGCCTGGCTGGCACGCTTTCTGGTAACCTGACCTTCTCCGGAACCATGGGGGCACCCCGGACAGCCGGCACCGTCGCGCTGCAGGGCGGCGTTCTGGAGGTTTCAACGCGCACGCCGCCCTTGACGAACGCCAATGCGCGCCTCGCCTTTGATGGGGCGCGGATGGTGGTCGAGGAGGCCCGCGCGGAGATTGGGGCGGGTGTCTGCGAGCTGACCGGTGGCGTCGGCCTCGCGGATCCCTCGAACCCCGCCTGGGACCTGCGCCTGCGCGGCGACAAAATCCTCCTGGCCCGGGACGCAGGGATGCGGGTCCGGGCGAACGTCGATCTCACCGCCTCGGGCAACAACTCCTCGGGCCTGCTCGGCGGCTCGGTGCGCCTCGTGGACGGGCGGATTTTCCAGCGATTTGAAATCACCCCGCTCCTGCTGGTGGCGCCCGAGTCATCCCCGGACAGCCTGTTCTCCGCCCCGGAGGTCTCCGTGCCCCCTCCCTTTGCGCGCTGGGCGCTGGACGTGAAAATCCGGAACGAGACGCCCTTCCGGATCCGGGGGAATATCGCAGAGGGGGAGATCATCCCGGACCTGACGCTGACCGGGACCGTCGGCAGCCCGGTCCCGATCGGCCGGGTGACGCTGCGCAATGTCGAGGCGTTCCTGCCGTTCACCACGCTGAAGATCCCCGACGGGCGCGTGGATTTTTTGCCGGATGCCCCTTGGGTTCCGCTGCTCGATGTGCGGGGCACGGCGAGCACCCCCGACTACGAGATCCAGGCCTACGCGTTCGGACCACTCGACGAGAAAAAGCTGATCCTGCGATCCGAGCCGCCGCTGCCGCAGGAGGCCGTTATTGTGCTGCTGACGACCGGCATCGCGGGGACCACGCAGGGAGCGGGGTTTGGCGAGGCCGCCGCCGGGCAGGGCGGCCTGTTTTTGCTGCGCGCGTTCGCCCGCCAGCTCGACCTGCCGGGCGTCGATACGGATGCCCTCCTCAACCGCGTCCAGGTTCAGGCCACCGCGCCGCGCGGGCTCGGCGAGCGCGCAACCATGCGCGGGCGGCTGCGCCTGACGAACAGCTTCGACCTGGTGACCGAGCGCGATGGCCACGGGTTTTTTAATGCCGGCGCGTCGTATTCCTGGCGGTTCCGATGAGGCGATGGATCGGCGCGCCCGCCCTCGCGCTGGCGCTCTCAGCGGCCGGCGCGCAGGCCGCCGGGTGGGAGTTCGAGGGGAATGAGGCATTCCCCGCCCCCCGGCTCCTCCGCGCCCTCGAGCGATACGATCTCGTCCTGTCCCCATCAAGCGACATCACGACGGCGGACGATGCCGCTTTTTACCTCCGCGAGTTCTACTTCGCGCAGGGGTTTCCGGATGCGGAAGTGACGTATGATTTCCGCCCGGGGCGCACGGTCCTCCGTGTGGACGAGGGCGGGAGGCTGTGGATTCGTCAGGTGATGTTTGAGGGCGGGGAAGAGCTGAGGCGGGAGCGCTTGGAGAAGGTGTTTACGGCCGCAGTTCGCAATGCGACGCGGGCCCCGTTTGGCCGTCTGCGGTTTGTGGAATCGGCGGTCGAGGCGGCGGCCGAACGGGTCCGCCAGGCCTTCGTCTCGGAGGGCTACTCCGAAGCCCGCGTGGACGTGGCCAGCCAGCCCTCGGCGGATTTTCGAACGACCGACGTCGTGGTCCGCATCGACGCAGGAACACAGTTCCGGATCGGCCCGGTGCGGATCGAGGGCGTTGCGGAACCGGCGGCCCTGCGGGCGGCGCTCGACGAGTTCAC
>Ga0247844_1007026_pt1 | contig 13067 bp, 6 predicted proteins | sample LaCtaG_FD_192421 | JGI IMG/M metagenome (GOLD analysis project Ga0247844, IMG submission 192421) | Freshwater microbial communities from meromictic Lake La Cruz, Castile-La Mancha, Spain - LaCruzMarch201714.5m_1 | ecosystem: Environmental > Aquatic > Freshwater > Lake | place: Spain: Castile-La... | reverse complement strand
CAATGGGCTTGCCTGACATTGAGACCGCAGAAGACCTTGGGTTTGTATCTGGAACAGGTTTTGGCATTGGAAGTCTGGCGGGATCAAGGGCAATTGATCGAGTTTCAGGTCTTGTTGATCCTCGCAAAACGATGGCAGAAAAAATCACTAATTTTGTCACGCCAGACCCTGCTGCATATCGCCGCGATCAGGATGCCGATATCAAACGATTCATGGCGCAGGCATCGCCAGAAATCCAGCAAAACATTGCCGATCTCTCCAACATCGAGACTCGCAAGACGGCAATCGATGCAACAATTGCAAACCTTGAAAAAAAGCGGGATTCCCAGATCAACCCAGACGATGCTGCCTTCGATCAAGCGCAGATTGACGGGTTCCTGAAGCAAAAGGAGGCACTGTCCAAAGCGACTCCAGAAACGCAGGCAGAAGCGACTCGTCAAACTGCACTGGCGTTTATCGATGCCTACGATCTTGCACAGTCCACTGGTGGGGTTGCTGGACTTCGCGGCGTGAACATTGCTGTACTTAATCCCGCCAACGCCGATCAATTTTTCCGCAACCTATATGGTGACTCATTGACGCAGGCAGAGACCACTATAAATCTGCTCACTGGGATTCCAAGTTTGACCGAAACGGACAGCACAAAATTGACCGAGGCACGGCAACTTTTGCAGAAGTTTCAGAACGATGTCGAAGGCGCAAAATCTACCCGTGGATTTGCAATTCAAGAGGACAATACCGACCCGAATTCCCCAAATTTTGTGCCTCCGCATTTGCGTCGAATAAACCAGCAGGGAGCAACTGCTGTAATCAATGCAGACCTCATAAAACATCTGTCGGCGCAAGGATTCAATGTGCGTCACACGCTCCAGCATGAGGTGCAACACGCAGTTCAGCAGTTTGCAGAAGTCAACAAGATGCTTGCTCCGTTGCGCGGCCAATTGTTCGATCAGAAAATCAAAAACGACGATGGAACCACCGAGGTTTATCAGCAAGGGATTTTCTCTGATGAAGACTTGGACAGGTACGCAACGAGATATGCGAAACTCATGTCACCGAGCGATGATGGCGCGAGTTTTTACGCCCAATTCGGTGGGGAAGTGGAGAAGATGCGAGCGTACATCAAAGACGAAATTTTGGCAGAGACTGCTGCCGCTACTGGCGAGTATGCAGGCGGCACTCGCGCAGCACTCGATGATGTTGGACGCAATGTCATGGACTGGCTTGAGGTCAAGACCAAAAGCGGAAGGTTGAAGCAACTGAAAGAGGCACTCCGCAGGAACGGAGTTATTTTCGATAATATCGGCGCGACATCATCTGTTCTGAACTCGCAGATGTCTCCAGAGACGCTTGCAATGATGCGGCAGTACCAGAGAGGTCTTAAGGATTTTGACGGCACGATGACTGTTCAGCAATCCCGCGAATCTGATGAACCTGACATTCCATTGACCAAGATTCTTGGCAGTGTTGCGCTCCAAAATAAATACCGACACGCAGACTTTTTTGAGAAGGAGCAAATCATCAAGGCAACTGCACCTGATGGTAGCGTGACCGAAATCGTTGTTCCCGCTGGCGCGAAAATCGATCCGTTTATTGATGTCTACAGGACGCAGGGAGGGCAGTTGGTCGATGCTGATGGCAATGTTGTGACGCTCGGCCCAGAGATCACTTTTGGCTCGATGCCAGATGGCACAAAGTTTGAAACCGACACGCGCATTGCTCGCAAATCAAATGGGTCACCAATGATCCTAACCAATCGCGAAATGAAAGCTCGCGCAAGGAAGCGAACGGAGATCATCCAGACTGCGATTGACTCTGCGAAGGACGATGGTTCTGGAGTGCGCTTGTCCGATACTGGGAATGGTAATTACCGAGGCGTGATGTCTCCTGCCCAGATCGAAGCATTTATGTTGCTTCCAAACGAGGTGGTATCGCCAAACCTCAAGCGCATGACCAAGTTTTTCAACACGCTGATGGCGAAGAATGACGGCACTCGCGTTGTCATGGAGTATCAGGCGGCATTGCTCAACGGAAAGTACAAGGCACTCTCTCCAAAAATTCGCGACGAAGTACCAATCGGATTCCAATTGACGAAGGACGGGAATTTTGCACTGACCACAATTTCGGTTAGTCGCCTCTATGATAAAATGCAGGCATGGGCAGATAAAAAACCATCAAATCTGCAACCTTGGAATGGTGATACAGGAGCATTCTGGGACTCTGTTACAAAGTACCTCGACAACCATGCGAAGGGAGAAAAAGGCGAGACAGGACTTCATCCTGACGCATACATCGCAGGCAAGATGAAGAATAAGATCAATGATTTATTCAACGCTTACAATGCGGAGACAAAGCAGTCGAACCCTGAACGCAGCACACTTCCAAGGGCGCGAGGGAAAGATAATCTCGACATTGTCATTCGGTCTCGCCGACTTGATCGCATCAACAATTTTGAGGAGTCACCATCGCAGAAACTGCCGATCAACTATGGTTATTTGACTACAAACTATATGCCAGCGGTTAATCCGATGGCAGCACCTATGACAGCAGAAGAGGTGCAGAATCGCTTTGATGGGTCAGTCACTGCTACCCGTGTTCGTCGCGCAATGGCAACTGGTGAGATCGACGCACTCGAAAGCGAGTTGCGGCAGATGGACGATCTCTTGCCAACCGAGTCGTTGCAGTTGGTGCAGGCTGAAGGCGAGATGCCAAGGATTCAGATCGTCTCAATGTTCGACCCTGAAAATGTAGCCTCTCTTGAGCCAGAGGAGATCGTTTCGGACATCGATGCCGAGACAGAGGCAGAGTTAGCCATTCTTGACGCACAGGACGGCACTGTGCCGCCGCAAGACATCGCCAAGGTACTTTCCTCCAAACTCGACCAATTGTACGCAGACGGGGGGCGCAGTCCGATCATACCAGTGTTGGAAACCGAACTGGAAAAAATCTACCAGCAACTGGAGTCGCAAGCGGAAGAGCGGGAAGTAACAACAGAAGATTTCGGGGAAGAACCAGATACCACCGATGTGGATGTGATGAATTCGCCAATGGACATGATTGAGCAAGCAGTCAACCTCTACAATTCAGGCAGGGTTGACGAGGAACCTCCGCAGACGCTTGCAGAATTTGTTCGTAGTGCTGTGAATTCAACAGGGAACTTGATAATCTCGCCAGATGTCACTGACGAGCAGATTGTGGCAGCAGCAGACGATGTGATGCAGTATCGTCAATCGCTCAAAGACCGCATCCGTTCAGGAACAGAATTCTCCAACGCAGTTGTTGCGCCTGCTGGATTGCAATACCTGCCTGCCTTCCACGGGTCGCCTTATGACTTTGACAGGTTCCGAATGGACAAAGTTGGAACAGGAAGGAAAGAACAAGCATTTGGTCATGGGCTTTATTTTTCAAAAGCAAAAAGAGTCGGAGAGCAATATCAAGCAGGATCAAATTCAGGGAAACTTTATAAAGTTGATCTTGATATAAATGATTCTGATTTATTGTATTGGGATGAACCTTTTAAAAATCAATCAGAAAGCGTTAACAATGCAATTGTTAAACTCATTAGTGAACGCATTCCAAAAGAAATTTCTGATGCCTATTTGAATAATCCTGAAGCAAGAGGAGGATCGTTTTACGCTTTAATTTCAGATAGTTTTGGAGAAAATGCAGAAGGGACTCCAGAGCAACGAGCATCCAAGGCATTTCTTGCGGCAGGTATCCCCGGCGTTCGTTATTTAGACCGAAGAAGTTTAATTACAGGCCAAAAAGTATACAACTATGTGATCTTCGACGAGAACCTTATCAAGGTACTTGAAAAGAACGATCAACCTGTTGGCCCGATCACGCAGTTCATGCCAGCACCAATCGAAGCACCATCTGGCGAGCGTGGATTCCAAAGCAAACTCCAAATTGAAATCCAACGCAATTTCAAAGGTGCAAGAGCAACGCCAGAGCAACTGAAGGCAGTGCTTGACAACCCGCAGAATGTCAAAGCTGAAGAGGTCAAATGGTCAGGCGTGATGGACGAGATTGATCGTCTTGCACAAGAGAACAACGGCAAGGTTCCCGTGCAGGAATTGCTGAATTACCTGCGCGATGAAGGTCAGGTCAAATTCGATGAGGTCACTCTTGGAGAAAATAACAACATTAAAAATGTTGCTAATCCTAACTTTGCTCAATACCAACTCCCCGGCGGCATAAACTATCGTGAGGTTGTTTTGTCGATGCTGTCGATGCCAAGAAAAACTTTGCAACCAACTGATGCAGAAGTTAAAGAATATTATGGATTACTCCCTCGCAAAGAAGATTTAACTGGCGATGAATTAAATAGATACAATGAGTTGCTTGGTAAAATTAATGCATCGAATAAAGAAGTTAATAAAAAAGTTTATTATTCAACTCACTTTCCAAATATTCCGAACTATGTAGCCCATATGCGTCTTAACGAGCGCACAGACTCTGAAGGTAATGATGGTCTATTCGTTGAGGAATTTCAATCGGACAGGCATCAAGCGGGGCGGAAGATGGGGTATGGTCTATTGAGTCCTGCGGAAACATATGACTATTATCAGATATTGAATGAATACGGCGGCGAGTCTAATCGCTATTATACTCAACAGCAGGCAGAAGATCATGTATCAGAGCACGGTGGAAGTATTGAGAAGCGACAAGGCATCGCCAAAAAGGAAGTTCAAGGCATCCCCGACGCACCATTTCGCACCACATGGCCCCTCGCGCTCTTCAAACGCGCCCTGCGGGATGCCGTGGACGGTGGGAAGACATGGATCGGCTGGACGGTCGGTGAGACGCAGAATGAGCGATTTGATCTAAGCAAGCAGGTGTCCGAAATTCGTTATTGGCCTGACGAGGATGGTCGATGGGGACTTTCGGTGATCGGAATGAACGGCCAAACCGAAGAGTTCAGAAACGATTACATGACTATTCAGCAGGTCGAGGAATATGTCGGCAAGGATGTTGCTCTCCGCATGGTCGATGGTGAAGGAGAAGACATCGGGAATAACTCCAAATCCCTTTCTGGCGACAACCTCAAAGTCGGCGGCGAAGGCATGAAAGGTTTCTACGATCAAATCCTTCCAAAAGAGATTGGCAAATATGTTGCAAAGATGGGTGGCAAGGTTGAGAAAGTTGAAATTAGAACCGGAGATGAATTAGTACCAGAAATTGGAGGTTCTATTACAAATGTTGTTAATTCAGATGGTCAAATACTTACCTACTATGATCAAGCCGATCCAGTTAAACGCAGAGAATTAGCTCAAAGATGGATTGAATTTAACAAATTTAAGCATCCAGATGCGCGATTGGAAGAAGATACATTTAAAGGAATGCCTATCTGGCGAGTAAACATCACGCCAGAGATGGCAAATGTTGTTAGCGCAGGGCAGATGCAGTTCATGCCAGCAGTGTCAGATGCCGAGTACCTTGATCTTGCCAAAGACCCAAAGGCTAACCAAAAACAGTTGCAGAGGATGGCGGATGAAGCGGTCGAGCAATTAACTAAAATTGCTATTGGGGATCAAACGACTTACTGGCACTACGGAATCCGCACAGAGGATAATGGCCATCAAGTAGGGGAAGTTTTGGACGGAGAATCTGTTCACTGGGATGATGGTGATCCAACCGAAGAAGGGCTGGGAGGACTATCGAGCACAGCGATAGGGGCAAACGATAACAGTGTTAAGGACGCATGGAAGACTCATCGTAGGGGGGGATACCCGGGAAAGTTTTCTTATATTCTTGGATCGGATGACGCAGCATCTAACGATAGAGGTGATATTGGGGAAATCGTCCTGATAAACCCGAAAGTGTTAGCTGTGTTTAAAGACGCGAAAAAGCCCGTAACATACGATGACGAAGGAAATGTGATCCCTCTCTCACAGAGGTTCCAGACTGCCTCTCCTGACATCCGTTTCCTGCCAGCGGAAAATACCGCAGCATTGATGGTAAAGCTACCTCAATGGCAGGCGGCTCGTCAACCAGAAATTTTGAGCGAGCGGGTGAAGGCGGCCATCAAAAGCGTTGAACTTGCAAAAGAAGCCGTAAAGAGCGGGGAATATTTAAACGAGCTTGAACAAGAGGAGTGGGAAGATTATTACGGCAAGGAAATTGTTTTCAAGTCTTCTGCTGCGGAACGCTTTGAGAAAGCAAAAGCATATTCGATTCGAGGTCGAGATGTCTCTATCACATATCATAGAAATATTCCAAACAGTTTGCGCGTTCACCAAATTCACATAACTAAACGCGCAGACAGAGTTGTTGCAGATGGTAGGGTGATATTTGAGCGGCTAAATCCAAGAACAGACACACCTTTCCCATTTTCCAAATATGAACCATCAAATGATATTGCGGAAAGACTGAATAAATTAGCCAAAGCCGAAGCAAGGCTTTTCCTTGCGATGGAAGAAGAAGGGGGAAGAGGTGACCGCATGGCAGCCAAAGAATCCGCCGCACAATGGGCAATACGCACGAAAGCAGCCGAGTTTGCCGCCATTTTGGACGCTCGCGACAAAAACGCTAAAAACCAATCAAGATCGTTTATTGCCGAGGTCTGGTCGGCTTTCGCTACAAACGACTCGGTTTTCCAGTATGGGCGCACCGACAGCAAAAAGGCACAGGATATTGCAGATGCCGTGTCAGCTCCCGGAAAGTCGGTAACAATTCTTGAGCTGGGCGCGAAAATCATATTCATTGGCAAGGAAGGCTCCATTACGATTCACGATGCTAACACCGACCGCCCATACATCTACGCTATGTATGCCAACAGCCAAGGCAAAGAGAGCGGTGGCGGAAGCCAACTTTACGCTGGCGCGTTGGATTGGATTCACAACAACGGAAAAAAAATCAAAAGCGACTCTGGATTAACTGACATTAACTCAATCCGGCGAACATCCAATTTCTTCGCTTCTGCAATCCGCCACGGCACAACCAAGCACCTCCAGCCACACGCCGACCAAGGCTTGAAATGGACAACATCGGATACGCTCAACACCGCAGCACTTGCCGTAAAAGAAATGGAAAACGCTTTCCACGCAATCCCAAGTGTGCGAAGGTGGGAGTATGACTTCCAAAATGGGCGATTCCGAGACGACGCTGGCAACGACCTCACACGGGAGAGATTTAATTCCGCGTTGCAATTGGGCGATCCCGAAAAATCTGGAATCGGCCTTTCGACTCTTCAAAGAGCGATCATCACGAATTCCGCGATACGCTCGTTTGCACGGGGAGAAGCTACGGGGAGCTTTCTGGAGTCTACGCGAAGAGGAGTAGCCCCAGTATCCAAATTTGTCTATATGCCAGCGGAAAATACCGCAGCATTGAGCGATTTGCCTGCTCCAGAGGCGCAGCAAAGCGTCGAAAAACCATTAGGCATGGTTGCATTGCCTCAAGTTAAAAACATATCTCCTGAACAAAGCAAATTTATCTCTGAAAAACCATTAAGAAAATTTGATTCTCTTGGTAATAAAAATGCAACTCAAGTTAATGCGGATAACATGAAATATCCCGTTAATCCAATTCCAGATTCAATTGCATTGCCGGGACGCTGGGGATTGGTAAACGCAAAAATTACTGGGATGCCAAAAACATTCAAAGAAGTAAGCGAAATTATTGATCGACAAGTTAATAGATTAATTAGACTGCTTAACGCAAATCCTGAATTCGCTAAAGAATCAGCAAGGTTTTATCGAGACATGGCAGAGTCTGCCACCATGATTACAGATGCCGCATTCCCAAGTGCAAAAGGAAAAGAAAAGTTTTTGTTTGATGAATTGGTTCTTCGTTTTCTTGCATTAGGATCACCTCGCACAAGTGTTGCTGCAAATGCATCTAAATCTTCTGGATCAGTTGCTGCTTTGATTGATGAATTTGAAGCAGGATATAAGATTGGATTTGGCGAACAATCGCATGGTGCAAAAATAACCTATAACGCATGGAAACAGGGAGGTCACTTCGACCTTTCTCTGCCCGGAGTTCAAGACAAGGTTCGCAGTTTTTATCTCAATTCATTGGCAGAATTAATTGAGATGGCAGAAGCGCAAAATGATGTTGTAAGCGTAGAGGAACTTATGATTCGCGCAGGCAAATCAATGAGGATTCTTGATCCAAATCACTCTGCAAAATTGACTGATGTTGAAAAGAAGGAAATCCAGAGATTGTTGGACGGGAAAGCAACCATCGATATGTGGGATATGGCAGCAAAAGGATGGGCATGGCCGGGATACATTATTTTCATAAATCGTCGCAATTCCGTAAAACAACCATTCCAATGGTCGCAAGATGATTTTGAAAAAATAGGAACTCTTAAAGATAAAAACTGGAAACAAATTTTATCGGAGTTAAAAATTACATCTCCAGATAAGTTGCGTTACCAGCAAGCCAGAGCATTAAAAATTGACGAGAATCAAGACTGGACACTTGAGACATGGAATGAACGCAAATCGCAACCATTCTCTGACTCAACAAAATTCAGCTACTACACGCAAGGTACAGAATCAGGATTATCGCCCGGTGGGGGTGGGCCGCTTTACGATGCCCAGCAATCTATCGATGGATTGCTTGCTGACCGATTGAATGAACTGGGTCTTGCAACGCTATTTGGAAAAGCAAAGCTCAAGGCGAGAAATTCACAAGAAATCCTGTGGGCATTGGAAAAATTAGATAACCCAATTGAAGCGAATAACGATCTTTCCTTGTTTGGTAGTACATTTGAACCATTCTTGAACGAGGTCTTGAAGTTGAGAACAGGTAAGGATGTTGATCCAAAAAGCAGAGCAGAGAATGTGCTTGCCGCAATGGAGCGAGCATATGCGGCAATGGCTCAACAATTGATTCCAATTGAAGTTGTATCTGGAGGCACATCTGAAGAGGCAAAGCGCATTCAGGATGCAATTAAAAATCTTCAAGATGCAGGCGACCCTGATGCCGCTACAACGCTCACGCTCCATGTTGCTGATGGTCTTGGCAACGCAATCAATGACCTCGCAATCAAACATGGAATTAAAGCCACTATTGAAAATGTAGATGTTGGTGAAGGTGGCTATACAGAAAATCAACAGGTAAATGTTGCTCCAAATATTCGCGTTACTCTTCGCGGGAAACCAGAGGAAACATTCTTGGTTTTAGAGACACTATCAAGGGCAATGGATCAAGATGGTGGCAATGTGATTCGCAAGCCAACCATGCGTGAATTGAACGATAGTAGAGTAAATAAAAATCTTATCCTGACCATCCCAACATCGGGACTGGATCAGGCGCAACGCAACAAAATGTTCCTTGATTTAGCGGCATTGAAAGACGCAAATGGAGATTCGTTCTTGACAGGATTTACCGAGGTTGATGGGGGCATTTCCATCGGCAATCAATTTTACTCTGGAGACTACGAAAAGGCCGTTTCAGATAATAAATCAAGCATTGATAATATTCTAAAAAACTACAATCAATCTCCAAGCGACATTGATTTTGATAAAGCGATTATTCAAACATTTTCCCGTGGTCAGGCATCAACAAAAATTGAGCCAGAGAAAATCATGGTTAAAAAGAAAGAGGTGCTTCGACCATCATTTGCAAGTGACCTGTATGATTACATCAAGAATCGTATGACAAACATTCCGCTTGCAGGATCACGACCATCGTTCGCACAAAAAACTGATTTTGAGAAAAACTGGATTGACAAAGCAGACACTCTTTTCTCAAGGTTAAAATCTTATCCAATCAAAAATAAATCAGGAATAGAGAAAGCAAAACTTGAAGCACCAGACATTGCATCTAATACCAAAATAACTGCGGCATTGGCTGCTTTGAAATCGGAACTTGAAACCGCATTGTTGCGAGATCAAATTTCTGAAGATGTGGCAAACAAGTTAAAAGCTCGATATGGATTCAAAGAAGAAAAACAATCGAAGGAGGAAGAGTGATGCAAAACATATATGAATTGAATGCAAAGATTGATCGACTTAAAAAATTATTCGGAGCAGATAAGCCTTCACCAACTCGCGTGAAGGGTTTAATAAAGCAACTTGGGGACAACTCTCTTCTTGCAATCGGCACTGTTGCGCCTCCGATTCGACAAGACGAAGAAGATGGTGTAGGGGAATAACTACTTTATTGCAGGATAGAGAAAAGGTATCTCGGTAGGCCCATAACCTACAGTCGAAGGTTCGATTCCTTCTCCTGCTACCACCCGCAGAGTGAGTATTCATGCGGGTCTGCGGACTGCTTGGGTTTTTGATCAAGCGTCAAGCAAAAATGTTTTTATTATGACACAAGAAATAAAAAATAATCATTGATAACCCAAGCAGGTTTGGTAATGCGATCCCAGATCGGAGGCACAACGCCGAAGACAAACCAAAAAAATACGAGAATGAAAACAGAACCAGAATTGATAATTGTAAAAGATGTCAGCTACGAAGACGGCACAACATATACGGTGCTTGACCTGATCGACCCATCATGCGGCGGCAGAGGCTATACATTTGATCGCCTGAAAGAGGCGATTGCGTACTGCAAAAGACAAAAAGTGGCATACTCGCGCCAGAAGTCTTTGGACATTTTGAATCACTAAAATAACCCCAGACGCAACCTCAACCATCAATAAATAAATACCATGAAAAATAAAAAGTCCCAAACCTACTACAGACTCTCCCGTTCCACTGGAGAGTACCACCACATTCACATCGATATCGTTGAGGATGGATACAGCTACAACCAATTTGGCCAATGTGGGGTCGGACTCTCATTCCAATGGCAGTCCCACAAGGGGTCTAATCAATGGTACGGAGCAAGCGTCAAGATCGACACCAAGTCGATCAGCGGCATCAAGCGGTGCTACCAACTGTTAGGTAGCCTGTGCGGCGATTCTAACGCGCTTGGAACCCCAGAGCAGGTCATCGCCGCACTTGAGGCGAAAAAGATCAAGCAAGGCGTTTACGACAATCGGTTGTCCGAGTTTGTCTCGGTCGAGAATGTCGCTCCAGTAGACCATGTGCGCTGGCTTGCTGGGAACGGCAAAGGGGGATGGATAACCTCCATTGTTTGCCCTCGCGACGAGGAGGAGGCACTGAAGTTGCTGGCGAGGGCATTGAGCAACTACTCGCTGGAGTCATACGAGCAGTGGGTGCTTGCAGGCAAGCCGACAAAAATCGATGATTTTTCTTGCGCTCCAAACACATTCCCAATCGACCTGACTCCTCTATGAGGTCGATTGACATTGACGGGGTGATCGGGCATATTTCGCCCGATCACCATATGCCGAAACAAAACAACCATCCTGCCTTTCCCGTACAGGGATACCCGGGCGATTCCAAGAACCCCAGCGTTCGTCCGAACACTGGCATGGGAATCGTGGATTGGTTTGCCGCTATGGCACTGATTGGCTACAGGGCATCCGACAAGTACTGCGAGGAACATCCAGACATTGTTGCAGACCTCGCCTATCAGGACGCAGAAGCGATGGTAGATCGAAAGGACAAATCAATATGATAAATACAGACCCAAAAACTCAAGAGGCACTCGACGCAGTGCTAAAGCAAATCGACTTCACTACGCTCAAATACGCTGATGTAGTCGCAGACCTCGTCAGCAACACTCGCGCATTGGCATTCCGACTTCTTGTTGGATCAGCATTGCTGGAAGAGATCGCGAAACGGAATGGCGATGTCACGCTCACGCCAGAACCAGCACCAGAGGAACCGAAATCGTGAAAAACATCCCATCGCAAGTGCGGAAATTCCTTTCGGATATTGGGAAAAAAGGCGGCAGTGTCAGCACAGAAAAAAAACGATTGGCGGCAATATTGAATGGTATGAAAGGCGGCAGACCTCGCAAGGATGCCTGCCGAGCCTGATTCTATCGGCATCTGCGGGTGTCAATAGTTTTTTTTAGGAATTTTTTTTATGACACAAGATAAGTAAAAATACTTATTGCCAAACCCAAACTGCTTTGGTAGTTTGTTCCCATCGAAGGCAACCTGCCGACGAAGAAACCATAGAAAAAATACATACAATGAAAGCTACACAAATCGGAACCTGCCAAATCTGCGGATCAGTACAAAAACTCCCTAATGGTCGCCTTGCCAAGCATGGCTACACAGTCGAGTACGGATGGGGATTCAACGGAGTTTGCAATGGTAGTGAAAGGTTACCATTTGAAATCTCCAAGGAGTATGCTGAATCGGCTTTAGCTTCATCCAAGACCAGTCTTGAGAATCTCGTCTCTCCTTCCGAGGAAGAATACGGAGTTGAATGGCGCAGCATCAACTCGCCTTCTCTCACCGAGGCTCAACGCACTCTCAAGAAGCAGTGGAACGAGTACAACCAGACAAAACAATACCTCTCTGAATTCATCCGCTTTCAGACTCCTCGTTGCTTTGCTTGGACTCCACAACCGCTCAAGGATGTTTCCGAGGAGGCAACCAAGCAAGAGACCGCAAAAGTCGCTACGCGCAATGTCCGCGCTCTTGCTCGCCATCGTGACGATACAAAGCGTGAGTTGATCCGCTCCGTTGAAAAAATCGAAAAGGTAGTTGATTGCTACGACCTGTCCTGCGCGACCACTGCAAACGCTCACAAGTTTGCAGACCTTGCTCGCAAGAATGGTGAGGTTGAACTCGCAAACGAGGTAGTCAACAACCTCGCAGCATTCAAGGCCGCGAAATCCGCTCACGCCGAGGCAACGGCAGCATACGAAACCGACAAGAAAGCGGCACTCGCCTAACCTTTGTTCTCCCCAGAACACAACCATCAACATAGAAAACCAATAAAATGAAAAACATCAAAAACCTAACTCCTCACCCACTAACAATAGTGGGTGAGGGGGGAACCCTTCAGGTTCCTACCAGCGGGCAGATCGCCCGCCTCGCCGTCACAAGGACGGCACTCGACCCCGTCCTGATTGACGGGGTCACACTCCCCGTCTCTCGCCCATCGTTGGGCGAGATCACAGGACTCCCTCCAGCAGAGGAGGGAGTAATCCTCATCGTCTCCGCGCTCGTCGCGGAGGCTGCCAATCGGGCGGACATTTTTTCGCCCGGCGAACTTCTTCGCTCCCAAGAGGGA
>Ga0247844_1007024_pt1 | contig 13079 bp, 10 predicted proteins | sample LaCtaG_FD_192421 | JGI IMG/M metagenome (GOLD analysis project Ga0247844, IMG submission 192421) | Freshwater microbial communities from meromictic Lake La Cruz, Castile-La Mancha, Spain - LaCruzMarch201714.5m_1 | ecosystem: Environmental > Aquatic > Freshwater > Lake | place: Spain: Castile-La... | reverse complement strand
TATTGGAACTGATACTGGTGGTTCAATTCGTTTGCCAGCTAATTTTTGTGGTTTAACTGCACTTAAACCAACCTATGGAAGGGTTTCTCGCTTTGGTCAAATTTCCTATGCATCAAGTTTAGATCAAGCTTCCCCCATTGCAAAAACCACACTTGATTTGGCCTGTATTATGGATGCCATTTCACATTATGATCCGCGTGATTCAAGTATGAAAAATAATCCCAATTTGAGTTGTGTTAATGAATTAGAAAAAACGAATGCATCCTATTGGAAAAATAAAAGAGTGGCCTATGACCCAAGTTTTATAGATTCATGTCAGGTAGACGTGAAAAAAAATCTTTTACTTGCTAAGGATAGATTAACAAAAGCTGGGGCGACATTCCATGAGGTTAATCTAAAGCATTTACCCTATTCAGTTGCCGTCTATTATTTGCTTGCTACTTCTGAAGCATCCGCAAACTTAGCTCGCTATGATGGAATTCATTTTGGACATAGATCATCCCAAGAAAACAGCAGTGACCCAGATTCTCAAGTGAAATTAACTCTTGAAGATACATATAGACAGTCACGCTCTGAAGGGCTTGGAGAGGAAGTAAAAAAAAGAATTATGCTTGGTACCTTTGCACTATCTTCTGGATACGCAGATCAATTTTATTTGAAAGCTTTAAAAGTGAGAAGATTAATTGCAAATGATTTTTTAGAAACATTTAAAAAATGTGATGTGTTTTTTTCACCCGTGTGTGCTTCGGGAGCATTTAAAAGAAGTGAAATCACTAAGCTCTCCATGGATCCAATAAAAGTTTACATGAATGATCTTTATACAATTCCTGTTAATCTTGCAGGGCTTCCATCAATCGCTCTACCATTTGGGATAACTGAAAATAAAATGCCCACAGGTTTTCAGCTAGTAGCACCCTCATGGAAGGATAATGAATTATTAAAGCTAGGACATGCCTGGGAGCAGATTAATTAATTTTTAATTTTAATAATATTGATTTTTAGATAGGAAAATAATATGTCAGTTAATTTGTCCGAAGCACTTAAAATATTTCGTCCTGTAATTGGTATAGAGGTTCATGCCCAATTAAATACAGTAACAAAAATGTGGTGTTCCTGTGAAATTAACAAAAATGCCTTTGAAAATCATACAGTTTGTGAAATTTGCTCTGCACAACCAGGATCCTTGCCTGTTTTAAATAAAAAAGCAGTGGAGTTAGCTGCGAAAACAATTTTGGCTCACGAAGGAAAAGTAAATCTTTTTTCTGCCTTTGATCGGAAAAATTATTTTTACCCAGATTTACCAAAGGGTTACCAGATCACACAATTTTTTAAATCCATTGGTTCAGATGGAAAAATGCTTATTTCAATAAACGAAAATGAAAATAAGGTCATAAGGATATCTAAGTTTCAATTAGAGGAAGATACGGGAAAATCCCTTCATAAGGAAAACTATTCTTTAATTAATTTAAATAGATGTGGAGTCCCACTTTTAGAAATTATTACTGCTCCTGACATGAATAGTGCATTCGAAGCTGTGACTTATGTAAAAGCTTTACATGCAAATCTCATTTATAGCAATGTCTGCCTGGGAAATTTGCAGGATGGTAATTTTAGGATGGATGTAAATGTTTCATTACAAAAGATTAATGAAACAGATTTTGGTACTAGAGTTGAAATTAAAAATTTAAATAGTTTTAAGAATGTTGAAAAAGCCATTGAGTTTGAAATTGAAAGACAGGCGAATTTACTATTAAAAGACGAAAAAGTGTTACAACAAACGCTTCTTTTTAATATGGAAAGTGGAAAGACCCATGCTATTAGAACAAAATCAGATGCCGATGATTATCGATACTTTCCAGAACCTGATTTAATTCCACTTCTAGTTACTAAAGATGAAGTTGCAAAATGGCAAAATGAATTACCGGAGTTACCTTCTAAAAAAGCCGATCGTTTTATGATTTCCTATGGTTTGAGTCACTACGACGCCCAAATTTTATGTTCCCAAAGAGAGTTGGCCAATTATTTTGAAGAGGCAGTTAAAATTTACCCTGCTGGAAGTAAAAAGATGGCCAATTGGATTATTTCTGAATTATTACATTATTTAAATGAATCAAATAAATTGATCACAAATTCTCCAATTACTGCCAGTAATTTAGTAGGACTTGTGAAAGCAATTGATGAGGGGATCGTATCAGGGAAAATGGCCAAGGAAATATTTATTGAAATGTATGATAAATCTTGCTCAGCAGATTTGATTATTCAACAAAAAGATCTTCGTCAAAACAATGATAGTAATGCCATTGAAAAAATAATTGTGGATTTAGTATTAAAACATCCAAAGGAAGTGGAAGAGCTTAAAAGTGGGAGAGATCGCGTCATGGGGTTTTTTGTTGGTCAAGTAATGAAACAAACTGGCGGAAAAGCAAATCCAGCAGTGACAACAGAACTTATAAAAAAACATTGTGGAGTGTAGATTGATTCAATTGCAAAAAAAACCCTTAGCTTTATTTATTATATTATTATCTGTTCTTCTTCTTGTAGTTGGACTTACTTATGGTATTTTAAAAATGCAATTTAATGAGGCAAAGATAAGTTCCTATATTGAACAGGCCATGTTGGAAAATTTTCCAGAATATAAATCTAGTATCACAAAAGTTGATTTTTCTATTTCTACGAAATTTCGCTATAAAATTGATGAGATAAAATTCGAGCCTAATCTGACAAACCTAGAGGCAGTTCCTTTTAAAACATTACGCTTACTGGGTGTATCCATAAAACTTCCTTTGTTTTTCTTTTTAGGAAAGCAGGATATTCAAATATATGCAGAGAAAATTTTAATTGATGATCCAAAATTTTCCATTTTAAAAAAAAATCACTTTTCACTTATTAATATAAATAAATCCCAGAGAATTTTTAAGTGGCCAAGGTTTTTAACTGAAAATCGCGTTAATGTTATTTTAGAGAATATACAGTTTGCCTCACCCCAGGAAACTTCTACTTTTAAAAGTATTCCCTTTGTTTCGATGATTAAAAGATTAGTTATTAAAAACTTTGGAATAAAAAATAAATCTGCCGTGGAATTAATATTCCCACTTTCATTGGGACCAAAGAACCAAAATTTATTTTGGATACAGGGAATTGGAGAGATTTCTTGGGATTCTTTTTTTACAAAAGTAAATCCTGAATTTAAAATGCATTTTGAAATAAAGCAGATTCTTCTTCCAGAACTACAGTTTTTACAGGGAATGAGATTCGAAGTCGTTCCAACAAGGGAAAAACGAACGTATTCAGATCTTGATTGGAAAGTTAAAAGTTCTTTTTTTCAAGGAGAATTTCAAAGTTCAATTAGTGATCAATATTGGCAAGTTCAAAATATTAGTGGGAGAGTTTTAAGTAATGAATGGACAAACGAATTGCCAAGGTGGAGGGCAGTTCTTGGTTTTGCTCAAACATTACTTGATTATAGTCAATTAATGACAACAACCTGGGATATAAAAGGTGATTCAATTTATGACTCACAATTGGACCAATGGCTTCCTAATCTAGTCGTAACAGTTAACGGAGAAGAAAGCAGGCAGTTAAAGTGGTTAATAAAAGCTTTTGAAAAAGTCACTTCCCCTACTGTTGATCCCATAAGGAAAGGATTAGTTACAGAATTAAAAAAGAAAGAGATTGTGTATCAACATGAGTGGTTTATTGGCGACGATGGAGCAGGAAAAAGATTTACCATGTCATGTCTTTATTTTTTCTGTGAAAATTCAGTGACTGAACTTTCATTAACCTATGACCGAGCTACAATTGATTCTAAAAAATCCCAGAGTATTGAATCGATTAAAGAAACAATTTTAGATTGGTGGAAATTTCTCCCTGTTATTTTGTCAGAAAAAAATTATTCTTATTTTGATATAAATTTTAAAAATTTAAGATGGAATGAATGGGAATTTGATTTGAAGGCAAAAATTAATTTATTAAAAGATAGCTTGCTTGCTACTTCTATTGAAATAAAAAGCAGTGGAAAAGAATCAATAAAAAGTAATATTAGTGTCAGTTTTGAAAACTCCGAACCGCATTTTGTATTCATTGGAGAGTTTACAGATTTTCCAGCTTCACTTTTAGGGCGTTTTTTAAATGCTAGTCAATTGCAGGTAAGTGGCAATGTAAATGGACGATTAACGATAGATTGGATAACTGCTAAAAACTTCAATTTTGATCTCAAAATTTTGGATGGAGAAATTCAATGGTTAAATTTACAAACCATTCTTGATAGAGAGAATTATTTAAAACCCGAAGATGAAAAATATTATCCTTTATTAAAGTGGCAAAATGCTTTTCAAGTTCTTTCCATTATTGGAATTATTAATGAAAATCAAAAACAAATTTCTGCACAATTTAAATACAATAAATCTAAGGTTGTTAAAAGAATTGAAATAAATAGAGATTTAGTTAATAATCGTTGGGAATTAAATCAAAAAATCCAAAACCTTCCACTTAAAACTCAGAATTATTTTTTAAAAACTAAAACGAAATCCATGCCATTATTATTTTCAGAAGACAAGGATCAATTTAATGAAGATACTTTGCGAAAGATTGAAAAAAAATAAGAATGGAATTTAAGAGAGTCTTCAATTAGACGAGTTGTATGATTTGTCTTTGGGACAGAATAAGAGCAGAATCTAAGATTTTATTTTGCGCTTTTTCAATATCATTTATTCCGTAATTTGATGTTTCGGAAGTAATAATTCGATATACCTCCATGGCCTTTTTAGAATCAAGACTTTTTAGAAATTTAATCTGAACTGCTTTTTCAGCTCTTGCTATGGAAATTGCGATTAGTGGGGAAGATAAATACTCTAAAAGAACTCTTAAGTCTCTAGATTCTAATCCAATAATGGCATGAAAAGAGAGAGTTTGAATTTTTAGCTCTTTGCTTAATGTAGGATTTTTTTTCTTGAGATCTCCAAGAATTTTATTTTTTTGTTCTTCTGGAAGTCTTTTTAGTATATCAACTACCTGTGCTTTTCCATTGATAATAATTTCACCGTTTTTATTTTCTTCAGGTAGTAGGGACATTTAAAAACCTCTAGTTACATAATTGTTTAATTACATTATTTTTATCTTTCATAATACTTTATGATGTTTTTGATTTTTCTCGTTCCATTCGTATCTTTGCATTTTCCAAATAATTTTTTTGAGAATCATTATATTTTTCTATTTCTTCCTGTTGAGATTTTCTGAGTTCACTTACTTTATCTTCGTGTGTGAGTCTGAAGTTATTAAATTCCTTGTCGAGTCTTTCTTTTTCAGTTTTCATGAGCATTTCATGCCTAGATCTTAGTTCAGTTAATTCTTTTTCAAATTTTATTTTTTCTCGATTAATTTTCAGATCATAATCTTTTTGGAGACCCATTTTTTCGCGGTCACTTTTTTCCCGTAGAAACTCTACTTGTCTTCCGTATTCTTGTTTGACCTTGGAAGCCTCCTTGGCTCCCATTCGATTTGCTTCCATTAGTTGTTGTTTGTCATAGGAATCTGATCTTATAGAAGTCATATTTATTCCGTGTTTTTTAATATTGGTTTAAACACCACTTAAGTTATATTATGACTAAATTTTGAAATATTATTTTAACTAGGAAAATAATGCGCTGGTAGCGTAGAATAAAGAAATAAGCATGGTGAAAATATGATATTAACAGAACAGGACAAAGTAGCTTTTTTAGGGAAAATTTTTCCTGATTATTTAACAGATACTAACTATGCTAATTCACAAATCCATTTTCTACAGCTTCAAACTCTCTTTGCTGTGGATGAAGATTGTTTAGTTTCTATAAAAAAACTAGAGGAATTTAATTCTCAGCAAGTCTTGGGACCAAAAAAATATTGGGCTTCAGATTTTGTTGATTTTTTTTGTTTGTATCTAGTAACTTTTAAAAATATTCCTACAGAGGTTATTGCTAAAAAATTACAAATAACTCAAGATGATCTTTTTGCAAAATTTGGTCAGTTAATTCCATTTGCCTTTGCAGGTATCTCCGATTTAAATAATGTAGAATTTGAAAATGTCGTAAAGTGGGATTCCTTACCTTTGCCAATGCGGCTTTCTATGCCAGAATATTTTTATTCCTTATTTTTGTCACAACCTTATATTTTTCATGAAGTTAATTATAATAAAAAAAGTTTTAATTTATTCTCAAAAGATAATTTGTTTTCTTTATTTAATAGAAAAGAAGGATTAAGCCTTAAAAGGTTTAGTTTTGAGGTTGTATTCTTTTTTGTTTTAACAATTATTTTTATGTTTATTCTTAAAAAGTTAAATTATTTTTATGAAAAAAATTTAACAGACCAAATTTCATTAACTGGACTTGCGACCATGTCTCTAGATAAATCATTGGCTTTTAAAAATTGGGAAAATACTCCACGTAAAAAGATTAAACTTTCTTCTAACCAATTAGAGGAACTTGAGAAAAGTGAAAAACTAGCAACTGGAAATATAGCAACGGAAGATTTTTTACCTGAAACTGATATGTTAGATACCTCCATTTTAGTAGCTGGTTGGAATGAGAAGGGTCTTGATTATCAAGATGGTGAAGTCACTGATGCTCAACTTTCCGGAGATAATGATTATCGCGATAAGTATTATGGCTATGCAAAATCCTATCGCCTTATGATGAACTCCTCTGATCTATTTGATGTGAGACTTAAAATCATGAATCTCAATCGCCGCTATAAAGTGAGTGATGGCGGTTCTCCTATTACAGGCAAAGAATCTCTTGAAGGAATTTATTTTAACTTACATGTTCCTAGTACTCAGATTTCAAATTTTCTTGCTGATATTGGCAATCTAGAACAGACAAACGTTTATATTAATAAAACTTCCCGACCCCCTCCTCCTGGAAAGGAGCGCGTTTTTATTTGGGTTAAAAGAATTTAATATTTAAAAAAACTAATTTGATTGACCGTTTGGCTGTTGGCCCTTATCTGTACCTAATATCTTATCAATAAAATCGATGTCTAATGTTTTTGAATTTTCATTGTTGGAACTTGCAATTGATCTATTTGCAGATGTCGATTTATCTTCAAGATATTTAATGGCAGTATCAACGAGACCTGGATTAGGTTGTTGATTTTTACTTTCCTTTAGTTTTTCAACTTCTCTTTTAATTGAATCATAATCTTTTCCAAGTTCATTGCCATTTTTATCTTTAACGGAAATTTTTTCTTGTAATAAACTGGCATAAAAAAAGACTGCTCTTAATTCTTCAGGTTTATTTTTTAAATTTTCATGCAAATTTTTAATTTTAGCATCAGTTTTACTTTGATCGTCATTTTTTGAGAGTCCAATTTTATCAATATTTTCTTGAATAGTTTTTTTTAATGCAGTTTTTTCGCTATTATAATGTTCCATTAATGCTTTTTTTAGTTCTTCAATTGGTTTATTTTTTAATTCTTCAGATGAAAAAAGATTTTCTTTTTTTGCTAATTCTTCCATGCTTTGTTTGTTATTTGTGGCATCTTCAACAAGCTTTAGTTTTAAATCAAGTTCCATTTCTTTTTTAATTCGCACTGCACCCATTGATTCCTTAGAACCAAATTTTGCGTATTCTTCGCATGCTTTTTTATCGCCAGATTTGCATTTTTGATCAAATTCAGCAGCAAGTTTATCTGCCCCTTCTTGACCACCAAGACCTTCAACAATCTCAGTAGAACTAAGTAGTGCGATTTCATTTTGTAATTCTTTATTAGTCTTCTTTTTTATCTTGGTCGTTTCTGTTTCTGAAAATCCCCAGCTTTTATGTTCCTGTAGTTCTTTCCAATATTTATCATTTTCTCGTAGTTCTTTTATGACTCCTTTATAAGCAAGAAATCTATTTTTTAAAAGACAGCCCCTTCTTTCAGTATCACTTGCTTTGTCTTTTAGCGTAGCAACTTTCGCACATGAATCTTTTAATGTTCCTAGACAGGATGTGAATTTATCTTCAGTTGTATTGCTATCAAGTGCTTGAACTTTCTCTAAGCTATAAATACTGGTACCTTTGCCTGCATTTGAGGCTTCATTTTTTAAACAGTAACTTGAAAGTTCCAACATTATTGTTCTTGTTAAAAATCTTTCATAAATTAAGATAAATGTTTTTTGATCCGTGATGGGAATTTTATTTGGATCCGGGGGATTTGTTCCGTAGAGAGCCTCCTTCATTTTTTTTGTTACAAATTTTGCTAGTTTTTGGGTAAGACTATCACCTTCAGACTGAGTTAAATCCACGTTAAGTTTTGCTAGTAATTCCTTGGCCTCATTTGCAGGAATAGTTTTTATAATTTTTTCAGTACACTCCAAAGTTTCATCAATTTTGGTAGGATCTTGTGTGTAAATACCTTTGCAATCATCAAACTTTGAAGAAGCTAATAATTTATTTTCAATATCTATATCTTTAAAGGCGGAACTAACAAATTTAGAATCACCTTGGATTTTATTGTTGCTTTTGCTATCAGCACCAAAACAATCCATCGAACTAAAATAATTAAGTATAATTAAATAATAAACTAATTTCATATGTTAATTCTAGCAATTCATAGGAAAATGAATAGTCCTAAAAAAATTGCCTGCTATTTTCTATGATTTCAATTTATTGTTGTTAACATTCTAATATTATAATTAAATTACATTTAAGATGTTGAATTTTTTTTTGAAAAAGGAATTGTCTATGAATGTTTTTGGCAAAATTAAATACTCAAGTATAAAGACACCACTGGTTTTTTTAAATTATTTTTTGCTTGTTGTACTTATTTCTACTAAAATTCATGCCCAGGAAAATATTCAAGACAACAATCAAACAAATATTTGTAAACAAGTTAAAATATTATTTAATGAAAAACAGACTACTTCACCTTTAAAAATTACTTTGGATGGATCTCAATGCTCCCCTGCATTTCAGAAAATTGTTTATCTCGATGCAAGTGGCCGTGGTGATCAGACATTTCTTGTACAACAGGATTCAACTATTTATGAAATTTCCACTAATATCGAAATGAATAGTCTTGAAGGAGAATTTGAATTACTCAATACAAAAATTTCTAAACACCAAGTTGTAAATAATGAATCTGAAATTTATAGATCAATTGCTAGCAAAGTTGTTAAACAAAAACAAAAACAAAAAAAATCCTTTGCTGAAGTGGTAACACCAGCTATTGAGCCGATTCAAGTGACTCAATCTGCTACACCAGCATTAGCATCAATATCACAATCACCTTCATCCTCAGTTCCTCTTTTCAGCAATGCAACAGCTACTACATTGCAAGTATATGGAACATTACTCCCTACCATTTTTATGGCAAACGACGGAGTAGGTTCTTATGGAAGAGTCAATATGGTTGCTCCAACTGAAGCAATAAGTGGAGTTAATACTGATAAGGCACGAAGTTCCATGCAAGCTCAACAATCGAGAATTGGCGTAAATATTTCTACCTCATCAACTGTACAAGGAAAACTGGAAGTGGACTTTGTGGATTTTACAAAATCAAGTCCCACCGTCCAATCTTTTCCCAGACTGCGACTTGCCAAAATTGATTATAAGGCCACTGAAGATGTAACGATTTTTATGGGACAGGAAAAGGAAGTTTTTTCACCACTTGCACCTTATACTTACAACATTGTTGGAGCGCAGTTTAGAGCAGGTAATTCTGCTTCTATGAGACAGCAATTAGGAGCAAATTATAAATTATTTCAGAATTTAGAACTGTCGGGATCCTATGGATTTGGATCGCCTAATACCTTTGCAACTGATCAAGAAAATGAAACAAGAAATAGTCCTGCATTATCAGCTCGAGTGGGTTATTTGGGAGAGCAATTTAAAATTTATCTAAGCGGAATTTATTCTAAATATTCCTATTATACTGATACTACAAATGGTTATGGTGTCGATCAAAAGGCTCAGGGCTTTTGTTTGTCCTCAGAATTTAATTCTGATTCCTTTCAAATGAGATCTGAGGTTTATGAAGGGCAAAATTTAGCTAACATTTTTTTATTAACAATCGGCCAAGCAAGATCGGCCACTGATGTGATGAAGGAAGTTGGTGGTTATGTGAGTGCAAAATTTAAAAAAGATAATTGGGGTACTTGGCTAACTTTTGGTGGTGCATATATGCGCGATCAAGAAAAAATTAATGCGGCTACGGTAAGTACAGCTGGAATGATTTCAAATCAAGCTGCTAAAATTGGCTTTGACTATAAGTTACAAGACAAGCTTTTTGCTTTTTATGAATTTTCTTATTTTAAAACAAAATATTTTAACGGAACGCCCACAGCATCACTAAACTCAGTAGGACTTGCGATGGGATTTTAAATCTCTTTTTCTGATATTATAATAAAGTAATATCTTTGATTGTCATATAATTTGATTACTACATTCGATGATCGGCAAGGTCGAAGGTTTTTTTGAGATCTCTCAAAAGCCTGTGGGCTTTGCCTAAATATTTCCATTCCTTATAAAAACCAATAATAAAGGCCATGACAAATCCAAGCACTACACCCACGTGGACATTTTTTGAAACTTGTCCTGTGTGGTAAGCTCCTCCGAGTAAAAAAGCAGCAATTCCCAGAACCAAAATAAGAGCTGTCCAGGGAACTGTTTGTCGCTTGCAAAGTGTCGTTGTGTAGTGGAGTTGATTTACTTTTTTTAGAAAAGGTGTGAGATCACTTGGTATTTCATCAAAAAGTTCTTTTAAATTAGTCTTTGAATATAAAACTCCCATAACATTTTCAATGAGCTTATTTACACCTATAAAATAAAACATGATAAATGCTTGAACAAAAATGAGAAAAAGCATCAGGGGAATACTTAGAGCTATATGTTGAAAACCAACATCAATCCAACCATAGGCGGAGCCAATAGTGATGATAAATCCTAAGAGTAGTAGAAAAAGTAATGTTCTTAAAATATAGGCCATAAGTATTGTCATTTTTGCCACACATAAGTTATTTTGTTAATACCAATCAGATAAAATAACCTTCACTATCAGGTCCAATTAAAATGTCTACGGGAACGCTTAAGGATAAAATTAGTCGTAGCAATCCATTCTCGGGTGCGACAATCCCCATACTTATTATTTTATTAAGTGTTTTAATTGTGGGAGGAGTTACAAAACTACTACAATCAGACAAAGGTTATATTTCACTTGTTGAAGAATTAGAGGATAAAACTTTTGGCAATAGGTGGGTGGCGGCCTTTGAGTTATCAAAATATTTATCTTCTTCGGGCATTCCTAAGGAAGACATTCCCTGGCTCCAAGAAAAACTTTTTAAACTTTACAAGCTCCATTCAGAAGATCCAAGAACAAGAAATTTTTTAGTATTAGCTTCAAGTTCCTTAAAGGATTCTAATTCTTTTCCTCTATTAAGCTTGGCCCTTAGCGATAGTGATCCACACGTTGTGTTTAGCGCTATTAGTTCACTTGGCAATTTTTCCCAGGAAGAGATTCGGGATTTTCCCTTTGAAAAAATTCTTCCCTTTCTCCATTCACCAGATCAAACACTACAGATGAGTTCCATTGCCGTTTTATCAACCTTTCAAATTAAAAATCTCTCTATTGATGAACAGTTTCTCACTCTGCTAACCGATTCAAATCAATTTGTGCGTTTCTCAGCTGCAATTGGTTTACTCCACTATGGAAGAGAAGAGGCAGATCAAATTTTGTTAGAAATAATGGATTTACCTTATTTGGAAACCGCGACCAAGGTAGAAGGACAAGTGAATCCTATTAACTCTCAAAATGTAGAAGCCTTGAAGCTAAATGTGATTAGGGCAGCACAAAAATCCTTTGTTAGTTACAACAAACTATCTTCAGGATTAATTGAAAAATTTAATGTTTTAAAAAACAACGATAGTAATATCTTAGTTAGAACAAAAATCGAAGAGCTTTTATTGCAGTTGAAAAAATAGTTTACTTTCATCATAATATACGAAACGTCACTTATTTTTTGAAATAGATAAATGAACTATTTATTTTGTAAGAAAATTTTACGAAATATTATTCTAACCCTTTGCCATCGGTTTAATACAAAGAGAAGTTTTATATGGAGTTACAAGCCAGAACAAGTTTGAATCGCAGGGAGTTTTTTAGTTATCTCGCGGTTGGATGGATTACTTTTGCAGCAGCTGCGACTGGACTTGTAAGTTTAATTTTTCGTTTTTTTTATCCCAACGTTGTTTTTGAACCTGCAATGGATTTTGTAGCAGGTACTCCAGATCAGTATGATAGTGGTGTTGATGAACGTTGGAAAAATCTCTATGGTGTATGGATTTATAAAAATGATGGAAAAATTGTGGCGCTTTCAGTTATCTGCACACACTTAGGTTGTGTTCCGGCCTGGTTGGCTGCTGAAAGTAAATATAAATGTCCCTGCCATGGTTCTGGATTTTATGCCAATGGTATTAATTTTGAAGGCCCAGCGCCAAGACCACTCGAGAGATTTAAAATTTTTATGGATCCCTCTGGAAATATTGTTGTGGATAAAACAAAAATGTTTAAGCAGGAAAAGGGTGAGTGGACCCATCCAGATTCATTTGTTGCTGTTTAATGGAATAATATTAGTTTAGTTAATGCTACTAAAAAATAGCTGTTAAAAAGATTAGTTTTTTATAATGTCATTTTTCAAGGAATCACGATCATGTCAAAAAAAGAGAGTTTTGCTGAAAAAGTGGCGCAAACTCAAATTTGGAAGTCAATTTTTAGACACGGACCTCCTAATAATTCTAGAAATCGCGCCTCAGTTATAGCTGGAAATGTTTTTCTTCATCTTCATCCCATTAAGTTAAAAAAGTCAGGCGTTGAGCTTGGTTATACCTGGTGTATGGGTGGATTAACTTTTTTTATTTTTCTGGCACTCACCGTGACTGGAATTCTACTTATGTTTTATTACCGACCAACTGCAGAATATGCTTATAACGATATTATTGCTCTTAGAGAACACGTTCCTCTGGGGATTATGAGAGAGCTCCATCGTTGGGGTGCGCACAGTATGGTAATTACTGTTTGGATTCACATGTTTCGAGTTTTTATGACTGGCTCCTATAAACCACCTAGAGAAT
>Ga0247844_1007022_pt1 | contig 13085 bp, 10 predicted proteins | sample LaCtaG_FD_192421 | JGI IMG/M metagenome (GOLD analysis project Ga0247844, IMG submission 192421) | Freshwater microbial communities from meromictic Lake La Cruz, Castile-La Mancha, Spain - LaCruzMarch201714.5m_1 | ecosystem: Environmental > Aquatic > Freshwater > Lake | place: Spain: Castile-La... | reverse complement strand
CAGAGCGGGTCATCCACTAAAAGAGGGATTAAGACCTATATTTCAAATTACATGTACTCGTTCGTACATGCCCAGAGCGGGTCATCCACTAAAAGAGGGATTAAGACTAATAAGATAATTCTACTTTTACGTCATCACTTAATTCCCAGAGCGGGTCATCCACTAAAAGAGGGATTAAGACGATAGCTATTTGCGTCCTTTTCGTTTAATTTGCTAATATCCCAGAGCGGGTCATCCACTAAAAGAGGGATTAAGACCCATAGACGGCACAAATATTGAAGCGAACTTGACGACCCAGAGCGGGTCATCCACTAAAAGAGGGATTAAGACTCGGCTTTACGCTCGGCAAGTAGTTCCGCTTGCATCCCAGAGCGGGACATCCCCTAAAAAGGGGTTTACACAACAATTCCACAAATTCAAAAGAATTAACTTTAGCCAGCGTTTTACTACCTAATATTTACAATAAATTGAATTAACAAGCTTTAAATACAATATTTTGCCTATTTTTGGTAATAAATGCTTTTATAGAAATGAACAGGATTAAAGAAATGCTGTCTAGAAAAGGAATTAAACAAAAATTATCGTCTGAACAATTAGTTAAAAACTACGAGCTAATAAATAGTTATGTGCAAAACTCACAAAAAGCAGCCCTGGAATTACCAAATGATGATGTTTGATTATCGGAAGTTAATGTTGTTGAATTAATTGCTAAAGTTTCGGAGCAAATTATCGTATCATTTTGTAAGGACATTTAATGCTGGAAAAATGAATTTAAACCATTTATTTCAACTAATTATCTTATTTTCTAACCGTTTCTGGCATTAATTTCAATGAAATTATAACCTTGGTGAGTTCTTTGACTCAATGCTGTTTTTTAGCGGTTTTTAATAAAATATTTGAATCTGATGAATATTCAACCGCTTCAGAGATATTTTTAATAATTTTACTATGTTGCATTTTTGACTGATTTGGAAATTTGTATTTAACCAACTAAAAATTAACAAGTTATGCCCCAAAACGCAACTTTTTTATCATTTTATTTGGTTGATAATCAGCTTTTTAGCAACTCCGAAACTTTAGTTAATTGTTCTTAGTGCGAAAAAATGAAAAAAGAAAAATTTAAATTTATCGATCTTTTTGCCGGGCTTGGAGGCTTCCATCTTGCACTCGAGGAACTAGGACATGAATGTGTTTTTGCAAGTGAAATAAGACCTGATTTACAAAAGTTATATTCTGAAAATTTTCCCTTAACGCCTATTTACGGCGACATTACTCAAATTCCAGTGGACAAAATACCTTCACATGATGTTCTTTGTGGTGGATTTCCATGTCAACCTTTTTCTCAAGCAGGTAAAAGATTAGGGTTTTCTGAAGAGCGCGGTAACTTGTTTAGTAATATCATGGAAATTTTAGAATATCATAAACCCAAATTTGTTATATTAGAAAATGTACAAAATCTAAAAAACCACGATGAAGGGAATACTTGGAAAGTGATTCGAATGAAACTTTCTAATTTATATGATGTAAAAGAAACTATTTTATCTCCGCATCAATTTGGAATACCTCAACATCGCTTTCGTATTTATATTGTAGGTAAACTAAAAAGTGAAATATCAATTTGCCCACTAGAGGATTTTGAATTTCCTGAACCAAATCATCAAAAGTGTGATATAAAAACAGTTGTAAACGAATCATCTACAGATTTTATGCATTTGCGTAATGATACACGAAATCATTTAAAAATTTGGCAAGAATTCCTTGATGAACTTTATAAACATGGTGGAAAATTACCTACTTTTCCAATCTGGGCAATGGAGTTTGGAGCAAATTATGATTTTGAAGACTTGGCGCCTGCTTTTCAATCAGTTATCGAACTGAACAACAAAAAAGGTAAATTTGGTGAGATTGTTATGGGAAATACAAAAGAACAATGCCTTTCCTATTTACCAAATTATGCAATCACAAATAAAAGCAATAGATTTCCAGCATGGAAGATTCAATTTATTAAACGTAATAGAGAATTCTATAACCAGCATAAGGAATGGATAGATGTTTGGTTGCCGAAAATTAAAAAATTCGAAAATAGTCATCAAAAATTTGAGTGGAATTGTGGAAATGAAGAAAATCCAACAATATTTAATAAAATTATTCAATTTAGACCTTCAGGAATAAGAGTGAAAAAACCAACCTTTTCGCCTGCATTGGTTTTAACTACAACTCAAATTCCAATATTTCCTTGGGTTAAACTCCCAAATAGTTCATTTGATGAAGATGTAGGTTTAAAAGGGCGATATATGACTAAAGAAGAGGCTGCTACTCTACAAGGTATGCAACGATTAAAAAAATATCCAGAAACTATCCCTGCTGCATTTAAAGCGTTTGGTAATGCTGTTAATGTTGATTTAGTGAAAAAAATAGCCGAAAAATTAATTAAGCATGAACCAAATAGAAAAAGTATCAATTGCACTACAGCCGAGTGTATATAATACATTTCGGGCTTTAAACAATACTGTTGCTCTTACTTTGAGCGAATATGTAGATAACTCCTTGCAATCGTACTTAGATAATAAACAGCGTTTATTAGAGATTAATGAGGGGTATGTTTTTAGAGTAAGTATTGAAGTTGATCAAAAGGCTAAACAAATAGTAATTAAAGATAATGCTGCTGGAATTGATTTTAAAAATTATGTAAGAGCTTTTGAACCAGCAAATATACCATTAGATAATACCAAGCTAAATGAGTTTGGAATGGGTATGAAAACGGCGTCAGTTTGGTTAGCTGATAAATGGACTGTTCGCACCAAAGCATTGGGAGAAACAGTTGAACGATTTACTGAATTCGATTTGCATAAGGTCATTGCAGAAAATAAGGAGGAGTTAATAGTTAAAGAATCTATTAAAGAAGAAAAATCACATTATACAGAGATAATTCTCTCTCAACTTTCTCACAATTCGCCATCTACAAATCAAATGGATAAAGTTCGTAGGCATTTATCCAGTATTTACCGTGTTTTTTTGAGAAATAATGAAATTGAAATTATAATAAATGGAGAATTACTAGAAGCACCAAAGTATGAAGTGTTAAATGTTCCTTTTTTCAATGAAGTTAATGGTAGTAATATTCTTTGGAAAAAAGAAATTGACTTTCAAATAGATAAATATAAAGCCAAAGGTTTTATTGCCATTTTAAAAACTATTCAAAATAACGCCAATGGTTTAGTTTTATTAAGAAGAGGTCGTGTAATTGTAGGTGGAGATGATGACCGATTTTTCCCTTTTTCAATCTTTGGTTCTGCTGGTAATTTTAGATACAAACGTCTATTTGGTGAACTTGAATTGGAAGGATTTAGTGTCACTTTCAATAAAAATGGTTTTACTGACGAAGAAAATTTAAATGCTTTTATAGATGCTTTACGAGATGAATTAAAGTATCCCGAGTTTAATTTATTGAGTCAAGCTGATAATTATAGAGTAAAAACAAAAGAAGAAAATTTTAAAATTGCTGAGAAATTAGTTAAAACTCATAAAAAAGATACTGAAAATGAAGCTATAACGGATAAAGTCAAAAAATTTGAGGATCTTTCATCAAACCAAACAAATAATAAGATAGAAGAACAAATAATTTCAGATGCAGATTCATTGGGTTCTGTTGAAAATTTCTTCGAATACGAGGGTGTATCTTATAAATTTCAGGTAGATTTAATAAATGAAGATGAATCAAAAGATTTGTATTCTGTGAAACAAAAAATAGTCAAAATTGAATTTAATGACGTGACATGCATAATCTGCAAAATAAACTTAGCTCATCCATTTTTTAATCGTTTTGAACATCTTAAAAAGGCGAATGATTATGAACCAATTATAGAAATATTTAAATCATACGCCCTAGCGGAATTTATTGCTACAAAAAAAAGTATGCATTATCCCTCTGAACTTAGATCAATTTTTAATAAATATATTGTACAATAATACTAGGCCATGGAGATAAAGATACTTCCAACTAAAAATAATAATGACTATTTCAAACCTGAAATGGGAATTAAGATGAATGATCTTATTTCTCGTTTTCAAAAATTTTTAGACGTCGATGAAATATATACTCTAGTTAAGGAGACTAACGAAATATTATCAAATTGTACAAACCCAAATTTGCTAATAGAGCAAGATGTTACACATCTTACAGTTGGTTATGTACAAAGCGGAAAAACAATGTCATTTACAGCGCTTACAGCTTTGGCAGCAGATAATGGATATAGAATAGTTATTTTTTTTGCTGGCACGAAAAATAATCTTTTAACTCAAACTACTAAACGGTTAACTAAAGACTTAATTTCCGAAAGTAATCTAAATAATTTATATAAAATCATTGAAAATCCAACATCATCTTTAAAAAATGAAATAAGAAATAAATTAAGAATAACTTCTAGACCTACAATTTTGATTACAGTACTAAAACATCCTAAGCATGTTGGTGAACTATCGGTTATATTTAAGGATAAGGCAATGCAACAGGAACTAGGTAAGCAAGGTGTATTAATTATTGACGATGAGGCAGATCAAGCTTCTCTCAATGGCTTTTCATACGCTAATAGTAAAAAAGCAACCACTTCTGATGAATGGGATGAAGAATCAGATAACAAAGAATCTAGCACCTACAATAGTATTCTTAATTTAAGAGCTGCTATTCCTAATCATTCTTATGTTCAATATACAGCAACTCCTCAAGGACCATTGTTGATTAGTATTTTAGATTTACTTTCTCCTAAAAGTCATACTGTATTAACGCCAGGAAAAAAATACACTGGTGGAAAAACATTTTTTGAAGATTTTCCAGATTTAGTTATTTCAATTCCTGACAATGAACTTTACAATAAGGATAAAAATTTAACCCTCCCAGCTTCGTTAAAGGAAGCGCTACAAATTTATATTTTAAGTATTGCTTTGATTGTTAATCATTGGAAAAAGGTCAAATTTTTATCCATGATGATTCATGCTGATAGGCAAAAAGAAATAAGTAGATTATTTCATGATTGGGTTAAAGAATTGATTGAAAAATGGACAACCATTCTAAATTTAGAAGATGACGATTTGGGAAGAGTAGATTTAGATAATGAGTTTAAAGATATATATGAAAAAGAAGCAATAAAATTTTATACCTCTGAGGATCAAATACCCACTTATTCAGATATTAAGCATCTCATTTCTGACGCTATTAATGATACAAAGCTATATTTAATTATTAGTGATAAAGATGCAGAAAAGGAAGTTGATTGGGATGGGGGATCTTCACACATTTTAGTTGGTGCAGACATGTTAAATCGTGGATTTACTGTAGAAAATCTTGCTATTACTTACATGCCTAGAAATACAAAAGGTAAATCTAATGCGGACACCATACAGCAAAGATGTCGATTTTTCGGATACAAGCAGAAATTTTTAAAATCCTGTAGAGTTTACTTACCAACAGATTCCATCGCGGAATATGTTGATTATGTTATGCATGAAGAAGAAATGAGAAACTGGCTTAAAGACACAGATAGCTTAGAAAATGTGCAACAACAACTTATCCTATCTGTCAAATTAAACGCAACAAGAAAAAATATTTTACCTTACAGTATTGTGCAATCTAAAATGAAAGGATGGCATGCCATGAATGCCTTGCATTTTATTGAAACTAATAAAATAATAATTGATACCTTTTTAAATAATACTAAATTCAACTTATGGGATCCTCAATACAAAACTAAAGATAGAAATCATAAGATATCAACAGTATCTGTAGATACAGCTATTGATTTATTAACAAAATTTAAATTTGGGAATTATGGAGATACTGCCCGTAAGCAAGCTACAATAAGATATATACAGTATCTATCTACTGTTTCTTTAAAGCCTATTTCTAATATTCATTTTATTCAAATGGCTTATGAAAGTGATTACCGCGAACGAAATTTTAATCCCTCTACTTTAAAAATTGATCAACTTTTTACGGGTAGATCTACAGCTGGAAGTAATGTTTACCCTGGAGATAGGGAGGTTAAGCTAGAAGATACCATTTGTATTCAAATTCATAAGGTAAAATTAAAATGTAATCAAACAAATAAATTCGTCGGAAAGATTATTTATACGCTTGCGATTTATTATCCGGAAAATTTTGCCACTGGATATATTTCTTCAGAAACAGAAAATTTTGGCATAGAAGATAACGATGAATAATATGGAAAATTCAGGATATAAAGTTTTTTTGAATCTGCATAATAGAGAAACATCTGATCAAGCATATGTATTAGTGGAATCAGTTCCATTTTCCATACATCATAAAATTGGAATTTCAAATGAAGGTTTTCCCTTGTTTTTTGTGAAATGCAATAATATAAGTAAATCAATTGATATTAATTTGGAATTAATATCAGTCTTATTTTCACAAGATTGTAATATTAAAGAGAAAGAAAAAAATTCAAATGATACCTTTACAATAGTCCTATTAAAGACACTGAATAGAGATTTACAGCAATATTTCACTGATGTATTTTCAATAATTTTACAACAACTTGAACCAATACCTTCTGAAATAAACCTTTATAGAGAAGTACGAAAAGTTATTGATTTGTTTAGTTCAATTGCTAGACCTCCTATTAAATCAGTTCAAGGCTTATGGGCTGAACTATTAGTAATTGAAAAAGCATCAGATCCAGAATATTTAATTCACTCATGGCACATTTCACCATCTGATAAATATGATTTTAACAATAGCAAAGATAAATTAGAAGTAAAATCAACAACGAAATCAAAAAGAATTCATAGATTTTCGATTGATCAATTAAATAATAACCCTGGTTCTGATTTACTAATTGCATCAACTTTTGTGATTGAGACGGGCACGGGTAAAAGTATTTTAAATCTCAGGGACAATATTATTTCCAAGATTAGTGATATTAAGGTAAAACTTCGATTAAATGAAATAATTTATAAGACAATTGGTAATGAATATGAAAAATTAGGTGATATTTTTTTTGATTATCAACAAGCTTCAGATTCATTATCTTTTTATGGTGTAATAGATATACCTCGTATTGATATTAATGAAATTCCGGTTCAAGTTACTAATGTAACTTTTGATTGCGATCTAACCAATGTTCCAACTGTTTTAGAGAAAAAGTATGATATAAAAGCAAGTTTATTATTCAAAAGTCTGGGTATATGAATGAATACAAAAATATTGAAAAAATTAAACCACAAACTTTACTTGCACTGGTACGTGAAGTGTTAGATCAATCTAAGGACTTTGAATATATTAGTGGAATTCAACCATTTTTTATGTCCTTCAATAAGCAAAAGTGTTATGTATATGTGAAAAATATTTCTAGTGCTTATTTTTCTGACAGAGATAAAACTACAAGAGCTCAATTACCAATAAAACCTGTATTTGATTCAATAAAAACTTCCCCATATTTATTTATTTTTTTGGGATATGATGGAATTAATGACGTTTTAGTTTGTTGGAATTTTCACCTAGCAAAAGAAAGGTTAAATATTGGTAAAAGTGTTTCATTTTACTCCAGGACTTTTTTTCAATCTGAGGTAAAAACGGGGGAATTTATTAGGAGGGAATTAAAAAATGGAGATTTTCCAGTTCTTTTCAAAAGGTCTGAATTAATCGAGTTTTTTCAAAAACTTGATACTTTCTTTTCGACTGAAAAAATATTAAACCAAGGCTACGAGGAATACATAAATACCAATAACTATGAAGATAAATTTACAACTTATTTAAAATTAAGCAAAAAACTATCTGATGAGATAATAAAAAAATATACAAATGCCCTTAGAAATAGAATTTCACAGGGGCTTAAAAAATATTTTATTCCAACTTTAAAAACAATCTATTGTATTGACAATAAAATGGTATTGGAAAAGTTAAAAAATCAACTCTTTGAGACATTAGAATACAATGAATTAAATATTACGGGTAAAAATATGTATTCATGCGCTTTTGAAAATTACATTAATTTCATAGATACGCTAGAGCATATTGAGAAAAAAGAAATCAATAATAAAGTAAATGAAACTAAAATTGAATATTCTAAAAATGGTAAATTGTTAGAAATAAATAATTTAGATGTATATAATAAAATTAAACCTTATATTGACACAAATAGATTTCTTTCAGCTGCTCAGATTGTTGGGAATTATTATAAAGATCAATACCCCAAAATGGAATTATCTGATTGGATTAATCTTGTTCGAAAAATTAATTAACGGTTTGGCTATTAGAATAGTGGCAGTTTAATATGGTCAATTTTACCGGATTATACAATATTTATTTTGGAAAATATAAATATATAATGATCGTTCAATAAACGACTGCATATTCCACTGAAAGTAGGTTCTGATTCAACATATTTCAGAAGAGCATCAACAATAACAGGCTGGATTTATTGGATTATGAATCAAATTGAAGAATAAACGATGGATTGTAACAAAAATCATTCTGAATCAGATATAATAGTTAAAGACTTACCTATTGTAGTCGGTAGTTGAATATGCACCAAAAATGGTAATTAGGAATGCACCAAAAATGGCAACAGGAGTGCTCCACTTTGTAAATTATCAGGGGAAGTTGGTTGACGGCATAATTAAACCAAATCGCTTTTACCATTTTTCATTTAAAAATATATTATCATAAAAGACATTCAGCCTACTTATTCTCAATTTCAGCCGGATTTTACATTGAGTATGTGACTCCAACTATAAACTAACTGTAAGAAACAACCATAAAAACTACAATAAATGGCGACATTTTATCCAGACATTGAGAAAATAAAGACGCTAACTGTACAACCCGAGGAAGGTGAAATGTATCTACTTAACTATCTCAACAATAATCTTGATAATAGCTTTGAAGTTTTCTTCAATCCATTTTTGAATGGAGATAGACCGGACATTATAATAATGCGTAAGGGTCACGGCATTATGATTATTGAAGTTAAGGATTGGAAATTCCCAAATTACTATTTAGACGACAGAAGAAAGTGGCGTCTAAAACAAAATCATGCTTACCTCAAATCACCTCTCGACCAAGTTCTACAGTACAAGGAGAATATTTACAATTTACACATTGAGAACTTACTTGAAAAGAAAATCAAAAACTTTAAGTACTGGACAATAGTTTGTTGTGCTATCTATTTTCATAATGAAACTGAAAACAGCATTAAGGACTTTTTAATAACACCTTATGAGCAAGACAGAAAATATCTTAACTTTCTAAAACACAATATTGATTTCCTTGGCAAGGATAATTTGAATAAAATTGACTTTAATAAGTTACTTCGGAAAAGATACATGTATGCAGACCAAGCTTCCTTCTTTTTTAACAATGAACTTTATGACAGTTTCAAACGATTCTTAAAACCAGTCCAACACACAAAAGACGAAGGAGTTGCAATTAATTACAGTCCTAAGCAAAAGGAATTGATTGTTTCAAAAGCAAGAGACCAGAGAATAAAAGGGGTTGTAGGTTCAGGTAAGACAAGCGTGATGGCAGCCAGAGCAGTAAATGCTCATTTAAGAACTAATGATAAAGTACTACTCCTCACATACAACATCACTTTAAAAAATTACATCCACGATAAGATAAGCAAGGTCAGAGAAGATTTTTCTTGGGACAATTTTTACATAAACAACTACCACAATTTTCTCACCGCTGAATTGAATAATCTGGGAATACAAATTACTGTCCCTGAACCTTTCAATACTTGGACACAAGTCGAAAAATCAAACTTTTTTGAGAAAGAATACTATTCAAACCTAAAACTTTTTGAAGAAAGGAAATTGGAAATTCATAGGTATAAGACAATCCTCATTGATGAAATTCAAGATTATAAAAGACCTTGGATGGACATTATTAAAAATTATTTTCTTGAACCAGGTGGAGAATATGTTTTATTTGGAGATGAAAAACAAAACATCTACGACAATGAACTTGAAAATAAAGACATCAAAACAAATGTACAGCAAAGACCTTCTGAAATGAAAGACTGTTTTCGTTCAGACCAGAAAATCAAAAACATTGCAGTTAATTTTCAAAAGCGCCTTTTCATCAATAAATATGATATTGACGACTTCAACAATCAACTTTCAATTGAGTTTGATAAGCCTAGCCAGATTAAATACATCTACATTTCGCCAGCTAAAAAAATTGACACTATTTTTTCACTTATAAGAGATATTTCCATTAAACTGAATGAACATCCTAATGATATTGCAGCACTAAGTTTCACCGTCAAACTGCTTCGCAAGCTTGATTGCTATTACAGATACAAAACAAATGAAAAAACAAATGCAATGTTTGAAACCCAAGAAGTTTGGTTAAAACTCTTTCTTGACGTTCATAACCCTGATGCGTTAGTAAAAGAAGGATTGGGGTTCTTTGAGAGAATGAAAATGGAAGACGAGAAAAGAACAAATCTTGCAGTTGCCTTGACATTGAAGTCTTTAATTCATGAATTCAATGACGAAGTTTTTATAAAACGACTTTCTGCATTTTTTTCCAAACATCAAATTGAGCCAGCGAGATTTAATGAATGGTATGAAAAACAAGCCGTAAAAGACTTAATTGAAAATCCCAAGTCAGGAAAATTATTTGAGGCAATCAAGAATGTTAGAGACAATAAAAAAATTCATTTTTGGTTTAACAGAGGAACATTGAAACTTTCTACGATTCATAGTTTCAAAGGATGGGAGGCGAACACATTATTTTTAATTTTAGAACCTCGTTATGAAAGTGGAGAATTTAATTTGTCATTTGACGAGCTGATATACACTGGACTAACAAGAAGTAAATTGAATTTAATAATATTGAATTATGGTAATGTAGATTATCACAAACAACTTGAGGAACTTTTTGCTGCCGAGAATTAGAGAACGTTATCCAGTATCACGTCTGTCAAATTACATATTTTTTGTTTAAAATGGTCTTTTTAGCTTTAATGCATATTCCATTCCACTGAAAGTGAAAGATCTAAGTTTAACCTGGTTTATGTGAATTTTTTTGATAAATTAAGGATTCTTGTAAGTCAAGAAACATATCTACTTACGGTAAAAGAGCTGTTACTAAACGAAGGTAGAGCAACCGGAATACCTGCCATTTTAAAATCTTTAGAAGATAACGAATCTCCGTTACCAAAGTTTAATACCGATGAAGACCGTTCGTTTTGCGAAGTAGTACTATTTATTCATGAAACAATGGCTGGAGGTATAGCTGAAAAGCTGATTACTGTGCTTGAAATGACCAAGATATCCACGCGGGCAAAGTCCAAAGAAAACATTTTCCTCCTTGCTCAAATAATTCTAATTATTGGCAGCAATTTAAATTTGCTGCCGTATTATAGTTTTTGTATATTTGCTTAAATATTAAGACACAATCGCAACAGACAAACTAAATATCGACAAATTAAGAAGCCATTTTAAAAGTGGTGAAAGCTTTGAAACAAAGGATATTCTTGCATTTTACAAAAAAAACGAGTCTGGAATAAAGCAAACTGTTGTAAACTGGAGAGTATATTCTCTAGTTCAAATGGGCTTAATTACACGCATTGGAAGAGGGAAATTTATTATTGGCGAAGGAATAAACTTCGTTCCCGAAATTTCATCAAAAATGATGGCCATTAATGCCAAGCTTAAAAACAAATTCCCATTTTTGAAAATTTGTATCTGGAATACATCCGCCCTGAATGAGTTTATGTTGCATCAACCGGGACGGTTTTATTTACTTATTGAAGTTGAAAAGGAAGCCACTCAATCCATTTTCTACTTTTTGAAAGATGCTAAATATTCGGTTTTTATTGACCCCACAAGTGATATTTTAGAGAAATATTTACCAAGAGAGAAGGAATCTTTGATTATAAAGTCGCTTGTTTCTGAAGCTCCAATTCAAAATGTAAAAGGAATTAATACTGCGCCATTAGAAAAAATGTTAGTAGATGTTTTTTGTGATGATGTACTTTTTTCAGCACAACAAGGCGGTGAAATGCAAACCCTTTTTAAAGAAGCGTTAAATAAATATTCGGTTAATGAAAACAGGATGCTTCGTTATGCAGACAGAAGGAGAAAAAAAGAAAGCCTAACTAAATACTTAAATTCAATAACAAATTTACGGCAGCAAAGGCAATTTGCTGCCAATTTATAGAAAATGATTAGTCAAAAAGAAATAACTATAGATTGGCTTAACAAGGTTTAAAATTTACGAATTAGCCATACAATAAAAATTAGATGGTCATTCCAAAAAATATAACGAAGGAGCACATCAAAAAAGCCATTTTTAAATAGTCAGGTCATAAAAATCACCGGAATCCAAATTGTATTTTATGCTTTGTAAATATTCGTCTTTGCCTTCAAATTGATTTTCCCAAAAGCTGTTAACATAGGCCCACATCAATTCTGCCACGTCTTCGTGCTGGGTTGCGAGGGTATCCAGATATAATTGGTATCGTTCCCGACAGAAATAGTCCTCCTCCAAATCTTCCTCCGGCCATTGCTTTTTTTCTGTTGGGAAGCCATTCACCAAGAGACCTTTATTCTCACAATAATCAATGATAATATGCTCCGCTTCTAATTCTATAAGTTCGGAATCTATGAAGTCATCTATATTATCCCCGGTAGCTTTGTGCTTTTTTGCCATATCAAGCAACTGCGAAATTATTTCATCTATATGTAAGCCCATTCCTTTAAATCTTAATTGATATTTGATTTCTTTTGATAAAGATATTCTATTTGAATCAAAAATCTTTTCCTAAAGTAATTTGACTTTATCCACAATAAAGGAGCAAATAATAAACAATTTACCAGCAAACTTGGAACTCATCCTTATAGAATCATAAAAACGTTAATTTTTCACGGAAAAAAGGTTTAAAACGAACATTTTATGTTCATTTATAAAAATAAAGACTAATTTAGTGTGGGTTTTTCACGTTAAAATAAAAGACAATGCTAATTAGATTTGTTGCTAAGAATATATACTCATTTAAAGATGAGACAGAATTTAATCTGTTCCCGAATAAAACACAGAGATTACAGCACCACAAAGTGAC
>Ga0247844_1007015_pt1 | contig 13092 bp, 12 predicted proteins | sample LaCtaG_FD_192421 | JGI IMG/M metagenome (GOLD analysis project Ga0247844, IMG submission 192421) | Freshwater microbial communities from meromictic Lake La Cruz, Castile-La Mancha, Spain - LaCruzMarch201714.5m_1 | ecosystem: Environmental > Aquatic > Freshwater > Lake | place: Spain: Castile-La... | reverse complement strand
GTTCGAGTCAAATACAATTAAATTACAGATTTGGTTTTTAGGTTTAAAATAAATGAATAAAAAGACAAAACTTCAACCCTTTATAAAAAGAACACTACAATTATTTGTTTTGTTTATTTTTTTTGGACAACTTTCGGCTCAAATTAATGTGGTCTCTTTTATAAAAAATGAAGGTGATTTAGATGCCAGCACATGGCAACCCAAACCTGACAAATTTGGGAATAAATGTGCCATTATAAAAGTAGAAACTACTGAAACTGGATTTAAATGGGACTCGGATTCGGAAATAACTGCCGCTGAGTCCAAACCAGCACAATGGTGGATATACGTTTCAGCAGGTACAAAACACCTTATTATCTCTCACAACTTATTTGGAAAAATTGATTATTCCTACACTGAACCTATTTTAGCAGGTAGGGTATACAAATTAGAGCTAGTAACGGGTAAAGTAACTACAGAAGTGAAAGAGGAAATTATAAGTAAGGACATTGTGATAAACACAATCCCTTTAAATGCAATGATCACTATAGATGATGTGTTTGTGAAAACTGGAAGCTACAAAGGCAAACTGAAACCAGGCAAGCATACAATACGTGTTGAAGCTCCGATGTATCATGAATATGTTGAGATTGTTGAAGTATCAGATGTAGCCATCAATAAAACTGATACATTAAAACCAGCATTTGGATCTATTACCGTTAAAACGCTACCCGAATCTGGGGCAAAGGTGTATCTGGATAAAGTTGAACAAAGTGAAAATACACCCTGTACAATTGAAAAGGTTCCAAGTGGAGAACATACCGTAATGGTTGTCAAAGAGATGTATAACCCAAAACCGCAAAAGGTAACAGTAAATGATGGCCAAAACACACAAATCCCCTTTACACTTGAGCCTAATTTCTCAACTATAAAAATCACAGCCCCCGAATCAAAAATATTTATTAATGCAGAACAAAAAGGAATTAATGTATGGGAAGGTCGTCTAGTAGCAGGTGTATATAACATAGAGGCTAAACGACAAAATTATAAAGATGATGTAAAACCAGATATAGAGGTTGTTGTTGGTCGAAATGATACAATTAATATGCATCCAACACCCATTACGGGAGCACTGGATATTCTGACGTATCCACCAGATGCAGTCATTACTATTGACGGCACGAACTATGGTACTACACCCAATAAAATAAATGATTTGTTGATAGGAGATTACAAATTGATGATAGCCAAAGATGGATATTCAACATTATCAAAACAGATCAAGATTGAGGATAAAAAAACTACGACCATCAATGATACCCTATATAATGGTCGTGTCGTAAGTATTTCTACGAATACCAATGAACCAACATCCTTGTTTATTGATGATAAGCCCATAGTTAAAACTCCCTATAAGGGAAACTTGACTTTTGGAAAACATACGCTCCGCATAGAAAAAGACGAACGAACTGAAGAAAAGGAAATAACAATTCAAGATAATGGAGGAGAAGTTAACTTTATTTTCACCTTACCTCTAAAGACTATCAAGAATGAAGAAATTAAAAAAGAACCAACACAAATTCAGCTAACAGGTCACAATGTAAAAATATATTCAACCCCTTCCGATGCGAGCCTGTACATAGATGGGAAGTTTGTGGGGACAACCACCTATAGTGGCTATTTGAATGTCGGGAAGCATACCGTACGTGTTTCAAAAAAAGGCAACGTTGCCGAAAAAACCATAAGGGTAGACCCTGATGGTGGGGAAACCTCTTTTAGTTTGGAAATTCAACAAGCATCTTATTCTACAAATTCCAAACAAATCGTTGAAACGTTTCATGCAGATAAAACATCTTTCGTGTATATTGCATCGGGCATTAGCTACCCGATTATAGGATCTTCCTCAGGTGGAATTATGGCAAATAGTATTGGTTACGAGTTTAAAGTAGGTGTTAGCACATCCAATCCTTGGGGAGTGTATGCCAAACTGGCCTCGAATTTTTCGAATACTACACCAGAATACTCTATTAGCACAATTCCGGCTTCAAATTATTACGAAATGGACAATTCCGTAAAGGAGTCTTCTTACAGCAGGATGGGAGCTGTTGCAGGTGCAATGCTTAATTTAAAACCAGTTATGATTTATGCAGGTGCAGGTTGGGGACAATACAAACACTATGTTAGGGCCAATTTGTATAATTATTCTGATGATAGTTTGGTGAAATCATTTATCCTATCTGACAAAAGTGTATTTACAGGCATTGAGACCAATTTGGGTGTAATTTTATATAAACGACCGTTTTCCATCTCAATTGGCATTTCGAATATTCAATTCAGATACACTGAATTGGCATTGAATGTGGGTTTAATTTTGTGATACAATGATACTAAGAAAAAACATTACCAACCTTGATAATCAGGTTGTCAAATTCAATTTTATTATCCAAATGCTATTTGCCATACTTGTGGTTACATTAGCATCCTGTTTGACAGAAGATGACCTTACAAATCCGACCAGCTTTGTTCCAATAGTGGTTAAAACAACCGAAGCTACAGCCATTAGCCCTTACTCGGCAATAGTAGGGGGAGAATTGTCTGCTCCACAATCACGACAAGCGACTCGTGGTGTTTGTTGGGGAACAACTCCCAATCCTATCCCAACTGAAACTGACATGAAAGATCAAGGTCAATTGGGTGCATTTTCTTTCAATTTGTCCAATTTGAAAGCACAGACCACTTATTATTATCGTGCATATGCTACTAATAGCAAGGGGATTGTATATGGTACTCAACAAACATTTAAAACCCAAGCCCTTGCAATAGCCACCATAGCTACTACAGCTATTACTGGAATCACTGCTACAAGTGCCACATCGGGGGGAAATGTAACAAGTGATGGAGGTAGTTTTATTGTTACCCGTGGTATTTGTTGGAGCACCACACCAAATCCAACCATTACTGTCACTACAAAAACCTCAGAAGGTGTGGGTATAGGGCCATTTACGAGTTCGATGATAAATTTACAACCTGGCGTTATATACTATGTTAGAGCCTATGCCACCAATACCATTGGGACAGCCTACGGTAATCAACAAACCTTTACAGCAAACAATTATGCTACGATTAGTACAATAGCTCCAAGCAACATAACAAGCACTACTGCCACAAGTGGAGGAAATGCTTCTGCCGATGGTGGATCTAGTATTACGACACGTGGAATTTGCTGGAGCACGACAGTTAATCCTACTGTTGCCAACAGTAAAACGTCCGATGGTACGGGCACAGGAAGTTTTAGCAGTTCAATAACTGGACTTGTAGCCGGAACTACCTACAATGTTCGTGCTTATTGCACCAATTCTGTAGGTGTAGTGTATGGAGCTAATGTAACATTTACTACACTAAGTACAGTACCTGTGTTAACGACAACAGATGTAACTAGCATTGCTACCACTACTGCTACATCTGGTGGAACAATAAGTTCGGATGGTGGAGCGGCTATTACAGCTAAGGGAATCTGTTGGGGAATAACTGCAAATCCTACCATAACAACAGGTAGCAAAACAACAGACGGCACAGGCGTGGGTGCATTTTCCAGCTCACTAAGTGCATTATCACCAAGCACAACATATTACGTTCGAGCATATGCATCCAATAGTGCAGGCACAGCTTATGGTAATCAAGTAATTTTCACAACTTCAAACGTGTTATCAATTCCAATATTGAGCACGATTGCTGCATCTTCAATTACCACCACTACTGCAAATAGTGGTGGTAGTATTAGTAGTGATGGTGGCTCAACTGTAACAGCAAAAGGACTATGCTGGAGTACTGCCATTAATCCGACAATAAATGACAGTAAAACATCTGATGGGACTGGAGTAGGTTTGTTTAATAGTGTTATAACAGGATTAACATTTGGAACAATATATTATGTACGTTCTTATGCGATAAATAGTTTAGGTACGGCATATGGAGCTCAAATTAGTTTTAAAACATTGGGACTTGCAATTGGGCAATCATATCAAGGTGGTGTAATTGCCTATATCTTCAAAACAGGGGATGCCGGATATGTTGCGAGTCAAACTCACGGTATAATCGCAGCACCAAGTGACCAATCAACAAGTATTCCTTGGGCAACTAAAAGTTCTAATGCAATAACTGGGATAGCTATTGGAACTGGAAACGCAAACACAAGTCTTATTGTTGGCAAATTAGGTGTAGGGAGTTACGCAGCGAAATTATGTTACGATTTAACATTAGGTGGATATAGCGATTGGTATTTGCCAAGCCAAGCGGAGTTTTTAGCCATTTATCAAAATAGTGCTCAAATAGGTGGTTTGTCTGGTTCGTATTGGACTTCAACTTCTTCAGGAGTTGGTGGTGGTGCAATAAAATTTGAATACTCAGACTTCTGGTGGGAAAGTATAAATATTCCATTAAGAGTTCGTGCTGTTAGGAGTTTTTAAAAATTACATATCAAAGGAGGATTAAAAATGAGCGAAACCCAACTTATAGCAAATGAATTTAATAATTGCTTGAGTAATGAATCATTGAAATATCCTGTAAAGTTCTTCTGTAATGATTTTGCTGTTACAGATAATATGATAACAAATACTGGAGAAGGCATTTCAAATAAACTAACAAATCTTTTTTTAGATAACTTTTTTCCGCTAAATCCGATTTCTGAATATCATCATTTTACAGATATTGATGCATTTAAAAATATAATTGAAACGAAAAGACTTTGGCTTTTTAGTGTGGAAAAAAGATTCAGTGAAGATGAATTTCTTCCATTCTATACCGCCCATAGTATGGATGGTTATGAGAAAAGGACAACAATCAATGGAGAATTATACGCAACAGAATTAGTTAAAAAGGCATTTTATATTTCATTTACAAACGATAAATTGCAGACTTCCTCGGAAAAGGAAATGTGGAGCTACTTTGCGAAAAATACTGGTGTAAGGTTAGTTTTCGAGATTACAAATCAAATTCCAGATTTAAGGCAAGTTTATTATCCACATAATGCAACAGAAACCAATATCCCACTTCTGACAAAGTTTATTGAAATAGCGAAGGCAAGGAACAGGTATTTACTAATTGATAAAATTGCCACTATTGGATTTTTCTATTTGCCTCATAATTATTGCATTGAAAATGAGTATCGTTTACTAATAAAAAAAGGAAGTGGTGAATTTTTCAATTTCGTATTTGGTCTGAAAAATGGATACGAATATATGGAATTGCCATTCAACCAATCAAACCCATTAGGGGAATTTAATCTGAAAAAGATTATTTTTGGAATGAACACAGATAGAACAAAGGCATTGGAAATAATTAAGTCTAATCCTGAATTTAAAAACATACCAATTGAAGACTTGCAGTATTCAACAAAACAAACGTATTAAAATGGAAATAATAATATCAAATATCAATAACAAAGAGAGAATTGAGGAATCCGTAAAAAGAATTATCGACAAAATAATAGACGAAACTTTAGTTGCAATAATTAAAGAGTCTCCAATAATAATTACGGATGAAAAGGATGCTCTTAAAATATATAATAAAAAGGATTACAACATTGATAATTTGTTTATTAAAGCATACACAGAAGGACCAGGTGCTGGGATACAAAAAAAAGAAACATATTTGATTGCGATAAACCTTAAAAACAATGATGAGTTAAGGTTTGGAAATGACGAACTTGACGGAGTTCTTAGTCACGAACTAGGCCATAAATTAAATAAATATGATATCAAGCCACTTAAAAGTGTTATTGAGGCTTTTGCTTTAGCAACTGCAAATCCTGATATACCAATAAACAATGTTGGGGAATGGAATAATCAATTAGATAAAAAGAACCAATTGAATAGTGAATTTTTTGCAGATTATTTTTCTAAAAGAACTAATTGCAGCGAGGGTTTAATAAGTAGCATTGAGTTGGCTATGTCATCAAACAGATTCCTAGACAAAAATGAATTTTTCAAAGAAAGGTTAATTAAATTAAGAAGCGATGAGGTATTTTACAATGAAATTTAAATACTTAAAACAGAGTGGGAGCGAGTGAAAAAGTAAAATTAGAATTACACAAAACTTTAATAAAATAATCCCCTTCCCATCGAATGTGCTTAATAATCGCACTTTTACTAAAATAACGCAGACTAAATTATAGGCGGAAACCGAAAAGCCAACGAGTAGGTAAATTAATAAAACCCGAATAATGAAAAAGATTTTCAAATTGAGAATTAACTCTAGCGTTGTGTTATTAACACTGATATTACTATCATCGTGCACTAAGAAAAAAGAACCCATAAAAACTGAATCGAAATTGAATAGCGTTTGTGTTGAATATTCAAACCTAATAAATGGCTATAAAGTAACAGCTATTTGGAAGCCAGTTTCGGTAGTAAGAAGTATGGTTGTTGGTCCAGCAATAATTGAATTTCGTAATCCAAAAGATTCAATCGTATTTAATGTAACCATTGATTGTTTTGCGATAGACGCTAAGAAAGTTCACTTTAGCTGTGACAAGGACAGTGTAAATGTCACTAAATTTAATCAACAAAATATTACTTTGCTATATGAAGAGAAGAATCATGAATCAGACGAAAACTTTGGGAATACAAATGAGGCATTCTTTTTTCAGGATGTAGATTTTGACAATGTGAAAGAATTAATAATGAGGGAGTTTGCAAATGGACAAAGATGGTGTTCTACGTTCAAAGTTCATAAACTGAACAAAGATGGTCAATGTGAAAATGCACTTTCTGATATAACATTCGATGAACCATTTATTTTACTAGATCAGATGTCTAAAATTGATTACGTAAATAAGCGTATTGAAATTTACAGCTCTGGTGGTAGTTGTTCTAACGAAACTAAAGTCTATAGAATTGATGATGAAGCTACTGCCAGTTATGGAAAGACTAAAATGATGGTGGAATTTATAAAGGTGGATAAATATAATTCCGATGAAGGAAAATGTTATGAAGAAACATATAGGATTATTGACGGCTCAAAAGTTTTCGAGTCACAAAAAGAAAATATCTAGTCCTCGTATACCTAACAGGTTTTTAAAACCTGTTAGGTATATTGTAAAATATGTTTGGTGTTGGATTAAAAACAAACTATAAATATGAAGCAAGACCTTTTTTGAACCTGGAGTTGTTTATCACGTTTTCAACCGTGGCAACAACCCCCCTGTGTACTATAAATGAATTTTCAAAACAGCTTAGTATTGATTGTTAGTATTTTACTGACATCAACAACATTAGTAAGTGTTTATATTAATTGAAAAGTATACCAGTAATTCAGTTCAAAAGTATACCATTTTATTTAATTAATGCAACCCTGAGACGTTTATTTTGGAGTACCCCAAAATAAACGTCTCAGGGTTGGCGGATTTTGGTTTTTTTCTTTTTACTTTCATTTTTGATTAATTTCTTTTGTTTCTCTTACCCGATAGGAATCTTCATTCATATTAGTTAGATAAGGATGGATTTTGGTAAAAAGCACTCTAAATCTGATGATTTTTAACTGTTATTTAACTATGCGGAAGCTAAAAGCTGCAAGTTGGGTTAAATATAAAAATATTCATCCCCGAATTCACCTCTCCAAAATTTGGAAAATAATGGAACAAACTGACAGCAAAGGTAAAGCCCTGCCGTTCAGTTTTCAGTACGCCAAGAAAAATGGCGAACTTTAAAATTAATGCACAGTGACTTGAAAAAATAGATATAAAATGAACAATCAATCAAAATCTATGTTTAATAATAATGTTGCACGATTAGTGAAATTGAATTAATTTTTGTAATTTTGCAACGTCTTTCGTTATTAGACAAAACTTACAAATGCTTAATTTAAAGCAGAATTCCTCTAAATATATAAAATTATGAAAACAATCGTAAGCGAAAATTTGAAAAGGTTCAGGCAGTCATCTGATTACAACCAATTGCATGTTGCTGAATATTTAGAAATTGATAGGGGTGCTTATGCGAATTATGAATCAGGCGCAAGAGAAATGCCTTATGAATTAATTCAGAAGGTTTGTGAACTATATGGTATTGCTATATCTTCACTTTTCGAGGAAGATTTCAGTAAAATTGAGAATGAGATATTTTGCGCGTTCAGACTAAAGAATCCTGCAAAAGAGGATGTTGAAGAGATGTCACACTTTAAAAATGTAGTTAGGAATTACTTAAAAATGTGTTCTTATTAATCATGGCGAAAGTAAGCTCGGAAATATCCATACAGGCATTTGATTTTAGGAAAAATCAATCCTTAAATGAAGTTGAACCCATCAACTGCAAAAGCCTACTGTTGAAACTAAACGTTTTAACAGTTTATCGTCCTTTGTCAGAGAATTTTTCAGGCATGTGTTTACGGAAGGGTGATATGATGTTTATGCTGCTCAACTCCAATCATTCAAGAGGAAAGCAACATTTTACGATTGCACATGAATTATATCATCTTTTTTGTCAGTCAGATTTTAAACCGCACGCCTGTAATCCGGGGAATACAAAAGGTGTGGATGCAAATGAAGTGCTGGCTGATGCCTTTGCCGCTGAGTTATTGTTACCCGAAATGGGTGTCATTAAAATGATTCCATTAGTAGAATTAAATAAGAAAGAGGTTTCGATTGCTACAGTATTGAAGCTTGAGCATTATTTTTCAGTATCTCATGCTACATTGATTAACCGCTTGAAAAAATTGGATTTGATTACTGCCAAACAATATGAAGTTTTTTCAACATTAAGAATAAAACAAACCGCAAAAGAATACGGATTTGGATTATCTTTATATGAGCCTGGTAATGAGGGCTTGGTAATTGGTGATTATGGAATAAAAGCAAAGGAACTATTCTTGAATATGAAGATTTCAGAGGGTCATTATTACGAATTAATGGATTCTATAGGAATTGACCCAACTGTAGAAATTCATGAGTAGAAAAGTAAAAATTGTCATTGATGCCGATGTCATGATTCACTTTATAAAAGGTGAATTACTTGACTTGTTACCACGGATTTTTCCAGACTACCAATATATTATACTGGATCAACTTCTTAACCAAGAGCTTAGAAACAAAAATGGTACTAGAGTTTATTTAGATAACTTTTTTAAGTTTTTCCCAAAAGCTATATTAGTGGAAAAGTGGAATCCGAACTACGAAATGTTGAAAGAGTTTGGTGAGCTAAACAAAAGGTATGGATTGGGAGAAAGTATGTCGATGGTGTATTGTAAATTCAACCAAGATATCATTGCGAGTAGTAATATCACTGAAATAACTGAGTACTGTGATACAAACAACATACAGTACATCACTACAATGGATTTTATTTCACACGCACTAACAGCCAAATTATTAACAGAAGTAGAATGTGACCAATTCCTCACAAAGGTAATTTCAAAAGGGAGTAAGCTACCCTTTGATAAAATATCCAAATACAAATCACGACAATTGTTTTTATAGGAACGAGCAGATTATTGTAATTATTTGCAATGGCTAAGTGTACAGTACTGAAAATAAATGTAGAATCGATTTCAAAATCACAAGAAAGTAAACTACAAAACATTTACAACAAATCTATCAAACTACTTTAAGATGTAGAATCTAATAAACAAATCATCCAATTTGAGGAAATAGACAAATATTTTGACCATGCCGCAAATTATTTGAAATCAGATTAAATGCAATTTTGATAATACTATCCTAAAAAGCCACTCGGGAGTGGCTTTTTTTGTACCCATGAATAAAATTTATGGAATACAAACAATTCAACAACAATCATACAGTAACAAACGGATATACCAACACACTTTCACTTTTTATTGAATGCACGACTTTCAATAAGATAGTGCGAGACTTTTAATTTAGAAAAATTAAAGGAAGTGTTAAATGGAATTCGTATTTTTGTAGGATAGAAATAGGACTAGAAATTGATTTGGTCTATTTGAAACCGAAAATCCTCCTATTTCTCAAAATTCAGTAAATGATTTATAGAACTTAACCCAATGTATTACCGGTTGCTGAAATATACGCATATTGTTTGCTAAAAAATCATTTTCATTTAGTAGTCAGGATAAAAGATGTTGATTTGTTGGAAGAGAAGCACAAAGAAAAACCATATCTGGGTTTTTCTAACCATTTTAATGCCTACGCCAAATCTTTCAATAAAATGTATAATCGCACCGGAAGTCTATTTCAGGAGCATTTACATCGCAAGCGAGTTGAAAATGATGAATACCTGACGCAACTCATTGCCTATGTCCATTTGAATCCTGAAAAACACGAATTTACCGATGATTTTAAACTTTACCGATATTCATCCTATAAGGCTTATTTGTCCCAAAAGCCAACGAATGTAAGTTGCGATTATGTGATGAGTTTGTTTGGTGATACAGAGAATTTTGAATTTTGGCACAACTTAAATAAATTGTATCTTGAAGACAAAATAGAAGATATTGAATAATTAAGTATTCAACATGTTTTCCTGGTAGACCTAACAGGTTTCTAAAACCTGTTAGGTCTTTAAAGTTTACAAAACCAACACCTCGCTTCCCTTTCGTGATTGCTTATTACCCATACTGATGAATGAGGCAGCGGATTGAGGCTATGGTTTTGAGGATGATCTGCGGATATTTATGCTCATTACTACAAAGATTAAAAAACCAAAAAAACCAAATAATTTAAGATGAATATTTCATTAAATAATTTCGAACAAGATATAAATTCAACCATACTCCAACGTGGTTTGAAATATTTTAAACAAGGTGCTGTAGGGAATGTGGATGAGATAAGCGATGGAGTTTATGAAGCAGAGGTAGAAGGCTCTGAAGATTACATAGTTACTGTAACAACTAAGAATAACGTTATTACAGATTGTTCATGTACTTGTCCATTTGGTACGGTGTGTAAACATGCTGTTGCGGCATTTTACCAAATTCGTAAAGATAAAATGGAAAACAACACCAATTCGGCTGCCACATCATCCAAAATGTTGAAACCAAAATCAGTAGAGGAGCAAGTGGAAGCGGTATTGGGACATCTGTCACTCGAAGACTTGAAGGAAAGCATCAGGTCGAGTTGCAAAAGTGACAAGGTTTTCCGAGAGTTGTTTCTTGCCAACCATGCCAACCTACTCTATCCAGAATCGCAGTCGCTCTACACCAAAAAGGTAAAGACCATTTTGAACGCCCTATCTGACCGTCATAATTTTATAGCTTATTCCCAAACACATAAAGTTGCTTCTGCCGTGTCGGAAATTATCAGCCAAGGGGAAAAAGCAATGGAAAAGAGAAACTTTCAAACGGCATTCTATATCGCCTCAGCAGTTTTGGTGGAAATGGTGGAAGCCCTGGAATTTGCCGACGATAGTAATGGTGAAATAGGGGGTTGCATAGAGGAATCTATGGAACTACTTAATTCGCTGACAAAAAGTCATTTGTCGGAATCTTTGCGCAAGGAGTTTTTTAACTATGCGATAACTGTTTATAAAAATAAAAATCTCAAAGGGTGGGACTGGCATTTTGATATGCTCTCATTGGCAATGGCATTAATGAAAGAACAATCAGAAAAGGCATTACTGTGGTCAATAATTGATGCCATACAACCCAATGGAAAAGCATTTGATTGGGATTTAAAAAATGGTTTACGGTTGAAATTGGCATTTGTTAGAAAAACTGAAAATGAGGAAGCAGCCGTCAAGTTCATGGAGTCCAACCTGTATGAAAGTGATTTTAGGGAAAAATTAATTGATATCTCTATTCAAAATAAGGATTACAAGAAAGCCATGGAACTGGCAGAAGAGGGAGTTTTGTTAGATGAAAAATCTTCTCCTGGATTGGCAAACAGTTGGAGAGAGCGTTTACTTCAAATTTACCAAAACCAAAATGACATCCCCAATGCTTTAAAGATGCTTCGCTACTTGTTTTTTAATGGTATGCACATGAATACCATTAAAAATTATGAATTGATGCAGCAGTATGTGACTACAGAAAATTGGAGTAATTTTGTGAAAGCTTTATTAGAAGATGCTGCAAAAATAGCTAGAGGTGATAGCTATTACCGAGTATCACAAATACTAATCTGGGAGAAAAGTTGGGAGCTGTATTTTGCTTTACTACAAAAAAATCCGACATTGGATAGAGTTCTAAATTCAGAAAAGTATTTGGCCAATGGTTATGCACCTCAGCTAGTGGAAATGTACCAAACTTTAGTGCTTAAATATCTTGAAAATAATATGAGTCGAGCTCATTACCAAAATGCATGTGGTTATATTCAGCGTATGTTGAAACTTGGGGGTGCTGCGGTTGTGGCTAAATTAATTGAACAACTCAGAAGTTTGTATCCCCAGCGTAAGGCTCTGATGGATGAACTAAATCAAGTCAGTGGGCGGAAATAATCATAAAATAGTCTCTATGCCTGTTAGCATACATTTTTAAAGGAATGTATCGGTTTTCTAAAAAAGTGACAACGAAAGTTAGAACGCAAATAAGAAAGTTAAAATCAAAGCTGTACTTGACTACAGCCCAAAATTATCGCAAAATACAGTATTTTAGAACTTTGCAATCATTGGTTTTATATTAAATTAGTACCTCTGATTTACTGAATCTACTCACGACCACTTGAAACACAATAACAAAAAATCCCTTAGAACTCAATTGAGTTCTAAGGGATTTTTGTTTAATCATTGTTTATTTTATGCTTGCATGTCATAAAACTGTATGTCTAGTGTTGAGTCGCAGAATGTAAAAATACCATCAGTTAGTCGCGTTTTAATACCTTCTAGCATTTTGCCCGCATAAGCAGCTGGTGTGCCATGTGTCATGTGCATTTCAAAGGCTCTTCCTTTTAATAGCCCTGATGGAAAACCTTCAGCATTGTACTGAAATGCAAAACCAGCACTGAATACATCTTGTATCCATTTTTCAAATTCATAACCTGGAGCACTCCAATATACAGGTGCAATTAATACCAGTTTTTCGGTGCTGGCAATAATTTGTTGCCACTCTTCGGTGGTTTTGTCCGTTGCATGAAATACACTCTGTTCGTTATTAGGATTTATTCTAGCAATAATTTCTAATCCTTTTACACTAGGAATTTCTTTGGGGTGA
>Ga0247844_1007012_pt1 | contig 13107 bp, 10 predicted proteins | sample LaCtaG_FD_192421 | JGI IMG/M metagenome (GOLD analysis project Ga0247844, IMG submission 192421) | Freshwater microbial communities from meromictic Lake La Cruz, Castile-La Mancha, Spain - LaCruzMarch201714.5m_1 | ecosystem: Environmental > Aquatic > Freshwater > Lake | place: Spain: Castile-La... | reverse complement strand
GGGCGATTGTGTCCGGTTTATTTCGGAGCGATTATGTCCTATTGGACTAGCTGGACTTTCTCAGCTTCGACCGATCCCCATAATCATTTAGTCTTTTCCGACAAGAGACCTTGCACTGAACCTTTCTGCCCATAATATCGAAGCTATAAGTGCCATTGAGATGCATATTCACGTTAATCTCACGCCCACTGTAGCTTTTTATATCATCGACCACCCATGTGATATTATCCCAGCTAAAGACATTTCCGTTCATGATCTTGCGTTGAATCTTTTTACAGAAGATCAGATCGAGGTTACCGAAGACGTTCTTTCTATACGCTGACCCAGAGTCTTCTGCCTCAACACCAAACTGTAAATTATAGCTCGGTATAAAGTGATCCTTTAAAAACGAATTGGCATCCTCAATTGTAGTGATGCCTTGGAAGGCAAGCTCAGCAATCAAACGATCCTGGAATGTTCTCCAAAGCCTTTCGATCTTTCCTTTTGCCTGAGGAGAATTTGCTAGAATTAATCTGATTCCAACTTGATCAAAGGCCCTCGCTATCTGAGATTCTTGTTCTGAATCGATCTTACCAAAGGCACCGGCCTGATCCATATAGAAGCTCTCGGGAAGCCCGTGCCTATCAATGATTTCTCGAATGACTTTCATACAATTACGAGACGTTTCCCCAAAGAAAAACTCTGCTCCCACAACCTTTCCCGTGGCATCGTCAATGCCTCCTATGAGGTCACACCTGATGTTTCCGAACCAAATGTGCTCACTACCATCAAACTGAATCATCATGCCCTTCTTCGATAAACGAGGACGAGGTTTATGACTCCGACGACCACGCCTCTTAGGATTTTTAACCAACCCATGTCTTCTCGCAATGACATGGAGGGCATCTTTCTTGATGATGAGTTTGTCGTAAACAGATGCCTTCTCAAGGAAGTGGGTAAGGTTGAAGTTTAGGTATTTATTTTTGAGGAGATCCAAGACGAGAAGCTCGGTCTCCAGTGAAGTCTTGTTGTGCGGCTCACGTCCGGTATTTCCGTGAAGAACACCTGCAATATCCTTGGCCTCAATCTTTTTAATAATCCTCTGGGCCTGACGGTAGCTTTTCCCAATCTGGAGGGCAAAGTCCACGATGCTCAACTTTCCTTCAATAACGTCCATTCCAAGTCTGTAGGACTTAAGTTCTTGCTGACTCATTTGAATAATTCCCATGCTGGCAGTCCTAATCTAAGTATTTAGACTAGGGTACACAGCTAGGATCAATAGGACATAATCGCTCAGAAGTTAGGATAGGACACAATCGTCTAGAAACTATACATATTCGTTTGAAAATATGCTTTTTTACATTCTGCCAACTATGTTTCAAACACTTACACCTTCTCAATCTGGCTTTGACCTTGCACATTATATCCCTATGAAAAACACACTTCTGATCATCGGTTTTTTGCTTTTTCTCACCTCTTGCGAGCAAGAGGACTCTTTAAAAAAGTCCACTCAAGAAGCGCAACCTGCTTCAGCAACTCCGGTCGTTTCCCATGAGATTTTTTTGCCTGAGAACAATGAAGTTGCCCCAGTTACTACAGAGACTGAAGGCCCAGCTCCTGGAATGGTGGAAGAAGAAGCAGGAGCTCCAGAGGTCGTGTCCAATAATGCCCTTATCGAAAGAGGCGCTTATTTTAATTTTGGTAATTTCTCGTCAAAAAGTAATCTTCTCGTAGATGAGAATACACTCTATATCACTGACGGAGTCATGGGAAATGAGCACACCACACCGGCTTATACGGACGAGCTTTTTTTATATGAAGTGAATCTCACTGATTTGACCACCCGTAAGACTTCTCTATTTAAGCCTGCCAACCTTGGCCGCATTAATGCCCGCAAGATAATCAAAAAAGGCGATAAGGTTTTTCTTGCTGTCAGCGTGAAGAACTATAAACCACATCATCTTAATCCGAGATACCGAGAAGAAAAGAACAATGACTTGTATCTCATTTCCTTTGATACAATGACCCGACAAAAGCACCAGATCCGTGTGGGTAGAACCGACAAAGACACACAATTTTATTATTTACGGCTAGCGGTTTCCGGCCAGCATATCTCCATCGTTAACCTTTTAGGAGGCTATTCACCCCTTGAAGTCGTTGGTGCCGTCATCCCAAGCTATGTCCAGGTTCATGTCTATAACCAACAAGACCTGAGCTTTCATAAAAGATGGCAATCAGTTCATAAGAAACACAGAAGGATTCAGGCCGCTCATTACCGAGGCAGTGAACTCCAAGTGGTCTTAGCGGATATCAAAAATGAAAGTTACCAACAAGGAAACTTCACCCTACTTGAGTGGGGAGGCGTTGATCTTGATCTTCTTACATTCTCACCAAGTTATGAAGTCTCTCGCACCAAAGAACTTTTTTCTTTCGAAGATGGAGGAATATTTCTTGGAACTCTTTATTTCCATGGTGGAGGTTTTCTTTTCCCAGGCAACAAAGAGATCACAAACTACGCTCGAAACGGTGAGAACTTTATACCTCTCCATACCTATAAGCCAGATCAAGAAATTAGAGAGACCCTGGGCCTGTCTTTAACTAGTAAAACGGCATATGGAACAGATCTTTTTCAAGATGGAAATAACCTGATCAGAATTGCCACTCGTTATGGAACGGCAGAGGAAAGGTATCAAAGTCTTGTGTATGAGTTTAAAAATGGCATGCAAGTCAACAAGAGACTTTTCACCCATCCTCGATGTGAAAACAGCGGTGAGATAGGCCGTATTGAAACGGTTTTTTTCAGACACAACCGGCTCTACTCTGTTTATTTCTGTAGCGCTGAAACTTCCGCTGATTTTAGAAACTACATAGGTTTTGAAGAACTCTAAAAGTAATGGTTTTGATAGGCCTCAGGCAATAGGTTCTCTTTGCCTTTTGAGGCAGGCTTTCTAAGTGGTTGATTTTTACAGATGCATCAAATAGCGAAGACAATGAGGGTTGGAGCCTGGATACCAACAATTACTTTAGTGATCATCGGCCCTTATTTTTTAGTGGCAGATCCATTTAGTTTCGTTGAAGTACGATTCTCGTTTACAGCCTCAAATTCAGAAGAAGGATCTCTTGCATCATCATTGACAGATTTTTTTTTATCATTGCTTATATTGGCTAATTTTTTACAGGTGGCGATTGCTTCCTTTCCAACCAAAATCGCAGGTGAAGCCGCTGCTCGCGTTATAGGGAATTCTAAGTTTTCAAGCCATACTTCCCTTTCAGACTCTGAAATTGGTTTGCCTGATGTATAAGAAACGAGATTGCTATAACCATACCACGCCGAACCAAAGACTATGTATCCGATATCCAAAAGAGGAGCAACAGCCCCTGTATGCGCATGAAAACCATGGGAGGACCGAGATAAACCAACGGCAGCTGCCTGTTCTTTTAAGTTCTTATTTTCACCATATTTTAAATTCTGGTATATAGACCGAGGATCTCCAATAAATGGTATGAAGCTCCACACCCCACTGGTTAAAACAAGAGAGGCATGTCCCCCGCAGCTTATCGATTGAGAGATGACAGGCAATAATGCGTTCTCATGGACTTTTTGATCAGATGGATCTGCAAAAACTAAACTTGGTAATGATAAAACCAAATATAAAAACCAATATTTCATAGTGCCCCTTTAGGAATTACTCAGGCTTATCTGGATAAAAACTAAGTACTTGAATACATTTAATGAGTTTTTATGAAATCGAATAGTTCTCTCTAACCTGGCTTTTGAAGGGGTCATCTCACACTACAGAATTACAAATCTCATGCGCATCGATCAGAAGGGCTAGAGAAAATCTGGCCCTTTTGTATAATTAGACCAAAGAATCCCAACCACTTCGCTTGTTAAAACCATTACTCTCAAATCCCCCAGCATTCTGATAGATAATTCCACTTTCACATGAAAGGGTATAGGGGTTTCATGAAAACGATTCTAATACTTTTTTTGATGATTTTCTTCGAGTCAAGTTTTGCTCAAGTTAACACTCAATGAATTCAACGTGTGTGATTTCTCTCTCGCTAGTTAACGTGATCTTGAGCAAACTTAGCTCTTGCTTTGCCGACTGTCGCAATTGAAGCAATTCGTTATCACCGGGAGACACTTTGGCAACTTGACCACTCGCAAGGAATACTAATGAAGGTTCATAGATTTTTTCAGAAACTTCTATATCACTTACTTGGGTTAAGACTTCTAGCGCATATGCGTTTAGAGTTGTGAGACTGATTAAGAATAAAAAGATGTAACAATAGAATTTCATTTTGTCCTGCCTTTGAGAAGGGCAAAAAATATGAGGAGAAATTAATCCTTTCACCTAAAGTGTACCCTAATCCTTGCAACCTCTGACTGCAGTTTCTGCTCTCATTTTTGTGTTTTTGGCACAGAGTAAAAGCCTGAGTTGTTTACTTTGACTGTAAAGATTCTTCTTAAATAACCGACAAATTATTTAGATTATTCGAATTATTTTGAGGACGCTAATATGTTGTTTTTAAAAATTCTTTGCCTACTTCTTTGGGGAAGCCTCGCCTACGGTGAAACCAAAAGTTTTGGTCCTTTTGAAATTACTTACGATAAAAAAGGCGTCAGACAGAAAATCGCACTTCACTATGATGATGAATGTACCAGCCTATCAGATCCAGGGGATAAGGCAAAAGAAGCATTCCATGATGAATATGATTGCGAATACAGCGAAGAAAACGTTCAACAAGTTTTTAGTCAAGGACTGGGCATTGGACCTAAAAGTATTCATAAAATTGGTGAAGGCCTGGGCATTAAGCCTGAAAGTCCAAATGATTTTTTTCAGGATGCAGTGATTGCAGAGACTTTAGAAAAGATTCGGGAGGAGCGCGAAAAAGAAGTTGAAATCTATGGCATACAAAATACTTTTTTCACAAGAGTGGCGGAAGGTAAGGAAAAGTTAACAACTAAGAACTCATTTGAAGAAAATGGAAATCAACTAGTTGTCGGTCAACGAGGCCTGCAAAAGATCTATCAAGTTTTAACTGACCTTGAATTTGGAAAGATTGACAAAGAGGCGGCTTCATTTGAAATTAACCAAGTGGCAGAAGTGGCCCCTATGCTTGCGTTTAATTTAGAAGATACAGTCAATAAGATTCAAGAGAAAGTAGAGCAAGATAAGACGACTTATAAGACCCAAAATAAAATGATTCAGGCCATGCCAGATACTTTAAATGAGCGGGCATCTGCTAAAATTTTGGCAGATATTTCTAATGACATGCGAGCAGCCGCCTCTGTAGACGAAATGAGGGCCAAATCGCGTCTGCTTGATTTAAGAATTAAGCGTGATTTCACTAAGGATGATCGAGCTACTATTTATAAAGAGATCTTGGTTCCCAATATGGACATTGTGGATGAGGTTATCTATGGTATCGATCGAAAAACTAAAAAAGTAACGACCACTGCTAAAGCGAATTTGAGCAAGGGTATTTGTTTATTAGATTCAATGGCAAATAAAGAAGGAGCTATTGATACGGTTCGTGACTTTTTGATTGATGTTGCTCAAACAGTTACCGGCTTCGCAGGAGCAAAACTCGCCCTTAAAATTACAAAAACGGCAGCTGCGGCTGGAAGAATCACCAAAGCTGCGAGGGCGACTCTTGTTGCTGTCAAGGCCGTGAATCTGGCCTCCAGTGCTGGAAATATTGGACGCCAAGGTGCAGGTGTCAAGGCCACCTATCTTTCCTGTATTGAGCTTGAAAAGACTCTTGATTTAAAATTAGTTGGTGAATACATCAAAAATAATGAATCCGGAGATCAATCAGCAGACCCAAGAGAGCTGCGTGATTTGACGATTGCCCAGTGTGAAAGAGAGACCTACTTACAACTCGCAGGTCTGGGTGTGAGTGTTACCTTAGCAGGAATAGGTCTTCGTGGAGCATCTTCAGCTGTTGTTGCCACGACAGTCGTTGGGAGAATTAAAGATTTGATGATTGCAAGAGGGGGAGCAGGATCACTTGCTTCTTTGGGCCTCATGGTTCCGGCCTTCATGGATACTTGTGTGAAAGAAGGCTTCTCGATGCTTGAGTGCAAACAAACTCTTGGTCAGATGACCACTGTTTTCTTGTCCCATGCTCAAGGAGAAATTTCACGTAACCCTGATGACTTTAGGTCTGTTGCTGCATTCAGAAAAATGTTAGCTGAAAAGAAAAAAACTTCGGTAACTGTGCTTGAACCCGATGAGGTATTACATAAAAAGCCAGGCCAAGATACTAAGCTTAAGATTGATCAACGCAAAGAAAAAACCGTTGTTGTAAGATCTCGAACAGCGCCTTTGCCAGAAAATTCAGAACCGGTGGATCAGGGTGTTGAGCGAACACAAATTGTTCGACAAAGGAAAGCTCCAGTCGAAGTTGATCCTCAAGTCAAAAAAGATGTAGAGATAGATGTGGGTCTTGAAGCGATGACGATAAAGCCAGGAATGATTGTGAGAGATGATTCACCTCAAGGACTTCTAAAGGCTTCAGAAAGATTATTAGCGAAGGAAAGGGCCAAACCCACACCAGACAAGGGTAGAATTGCCGCTTTGGAAGCGATGGTAAAAAATAAAACAGCATTGGCAGATGCTGAGGCAGCGGCCCATGCAAGAGCCTCTGGTGCCTTTGCTGGCAAAGACGATGATAGCGGGAGTCAGGCCAAAAGATTCTCGGCCCTCATGACGGAAGCCCAGGCCCAACGTCGGGCAGGCAATACAGCTGTGGCAGATGAACTAGAGATCATGGCAACAAAACAACTTCCTGCTGATGGGCCAGAAAACATTGCAAGATTAAAAGAATTGTCGGCGATAGCTGCGAAAGAAAAAGATCCTTTTTTGGCCGAAGCTGTTAATGAGCAACTTGGCGGTGCTTTGAAAAAACAAAAAGAGCGAGAAAGTAAAAAAATCGCTCAGGTGATAGAACCTGCGAAGCCGACTCCTGCTGAAAAACAAGCAGCTGAATTAGACGCTAAGGTTAAAAAAATTCAGACTACAACTGATTCCAGTAAGAAAAGCGCCTTAAAAGAAGACTTGGTTAATGATATTCTTGAGCAACGTCAAGGTGACGCTATAGTTCCTCATAGCGATGGATCAAATTCTAAGATCTCAGGCCTTGAAGACAGCGCAAAAAATGCACGGGCCAATGGTCAACCTGAACTAGCAGAAGCTTTTGCAGAAGCGGCCCAAAGAGAAAGAGTATTTCATAAGACTCTGCAGGCCCAGAAGCCTGTGAGCGATTCTTTACCAGAAGCAAGACCCCTTACCGCTAAGGAAAGGCAATTGGCCTTGGCCAAAAGAGAACTTAATGACCCTGAATTAAAAAAAGACCCCGCTTCCCACAAGGCCCTAGAGGCCAAAATCATCACATTAAGACGAGAAGTGAGAGTTGAAGAAGAAATTCGGCAACGAGAAGATCAAATGGGAGGAGCTCCTAGTCTTGAACAACGTAAAAAGATTTTGCAAGAGATGGTGGCAAGAGATCGTGCTGAAGGCGATGCTTTAGCGGCCAATGCCGCTCAAAAGAAACTGGATGAGTTAAACAGCGGTGACTTAAAGAAAGGGATAGATGTTTTATCGCTTCTCATTGATGAAAAAAAACGTGCCAAACTTTCCCAAACACCTGAAGGAAAGGCCAAAGTTAAGTCTCTGGATGAGCTTGTTGCAAAGACAGTGGCAAAAAATACGGTGAGTGATGAAGTGGATTATGTCATGAAAGGAAAAAAAGACAAAAGTCCTGCCACTAGAGAGCAAGTTCTAGAAGATTTGAGAGTAAAAATGGTGCTTAAAATAAAATCCGAAAAGAATTCTGCCAAGAAAAAAGAATTAGAACTTCAGGCAAATGTTATCGATGAAAATTTGGGCGAAGTTAGAACTGAAATGAAAAATACACGAGAAAGGGAACTTTTAAAAGCACAAGAGTCTCCTTCAAATTCCGCTGAAGCCTTGGCAAAATCCTTGCGTGCAAGAGAAATGTCCGAAAAAGAAATGGCAGCCGAAAGGGCCAAGAAGCCCTAGTTCTTAGTTACCAAGCGACCTCGGTAAACTCTGCGATAGCCGTAAAATCTTTTTTCATTGAAATAAGAATATCGCTTGATTGGAACAGGTTAATTCAACATTATATTTATAACTATTTGTTTTTAAGTATTACCTTGGATAGTTTAAGAACAGGAATTGGGCCCAAAGCATTTCAAACTTGTTTTCGTCAATATCATGAAGAACTGAACCTGGAATGGTTGTAGGTGAAATGTTGCCTTTAACCATTAGGGTCTCAGTGCTAATGTAGCTTTGGAATTTTTCAAAAACTTTCGCTAACTCGTCAGTGGTGTGAATTGGACTTCAATCCTATCAGCGACATTGAGGTTTGAGTCTTTACGAGTTTTCTGAATGCGGTTGACCATCTCTCGAGCAAGACCTTCATCAATAAGATCCTGATCAAGAGTGCAATCAAGATCAATTATGACTAATGAAATGGCTCTTCTAAATCGCGGGGTAACTCTCGGGGTAACGAATCGAAATTTTGGACAAAAAAAGCCAGAGGCACGAGGCTCTGGCTTTCTAAACTCTTACATATTTTAATGGTGCCCGGTGAGGGAGCCGATGATGGCCAGTTTCAAGTTTGAATAGTTTCAGTATTTTATTTAGTAATTTCTAAAAGTTAAATCAATAATGGGTCTGCGTCTTTGTTGTCCATTTTCATCTTTTTTTGTCTATTTTCGGGTAAATTAGCGCCAAAATAGCGCCACTCTTTGAGATCTTATATTGCAGAATTCTGCAATATAAGATAAGATGCCTATTATGAATCGACGAGAGCTAAAAATCAGGTCAATAATAATTAATGGTAGATCTATCTCATAGATTGTTATTGATCCTCACTTAAGTAAGCACAAAGAAATCACAGATGATCTCATTCTTGACCTCGTTCGGGAATTAGATGGAGCAGAACAGCTTCCAGACGATAGAAAAGAACCTTTTGAGTATTACGTTTCCATGGTTGAGTTGTATCAAAAAAAATATCGTTTAGTTTGGTTACTGGAAGATAAGCAACTTTATATAGGAATAATCACCGCCTTCCAAGATAGGAAGAGGAGGAAAACATGAACTTCCCAAATTCTAAAGAGCTCGAAAGAGTTAGAAAAAAATTAAAAAAAGTAGATCCAACTCCAGTTCTTAGCTCATCAGCTTCCGTGGCCGATCAGTTAAAATACGCTCTTTGTAAGGAGTTTGTGATCTATCTTCGAACTCACGAAATAAGTCAGCTAGAGCTGGCCCAGGAATTAGGCGTTGATCCTGCTCGAATATCAGAGATCGTTAAGTATAAAATCGATCTTTTTACGGCCGATCGATTACTTAGTCTTTTGGAGCAGTTGAATCCTAAACTTAAAGTAACAGTGGCCTAAAATGAGCTTAATCAGGCGCCCACCACTTCTCAAAATGGCCCCTCCTGGTTCACACGTTGTAAGACGACAGGCACGCATTTCCAAAGCTGGACTAAGATATTATGTAAAAGCACATGTCCGTAAGAATCGCGGTAAAAAAGTAGTTCTACTTCCAGAAAATATCCTTTATCTTTTTTGGCATGGGGATCAGGAATTTCCGGGCCTCGGCAAGGTTAAGGGTTATTCAGAGTACCCTGAACTTGATTCTGTCATTCAGTTTTGGTTGGATTTTTGGAAAGACGAAGGTTTGAAATTCCCCAAAGATCTTGATCCTTTCTTAATAAAAGTCATTATTGCCATTGAGTCTAGATTTAGACCTGGAGTGAAAACAAAAGACCCTAAAAGTTCAGCGACCGGTCTTATGCAGATTACAAACCAGACAAGAGAAGGCTTGAACGGTAAATCTGGAAGATCCCGATACGCGCTTCGAGATAGATTCATTGATTTAGAAATGAAAGATCTTACAGAACCCGTCATTAATATTGCTGTCGGAATTCGTTGGCTCAGTTATAAATATACAAATCCCAGAACAGGTGCAGCTAAGAATCTGTTCAATATGTTAAGAGGTTACTACGATTGGCACAACGGTGGAGAGACCTATGCTCATAAAGTTCTTAATCTCTATAATGCTTCTCTCTCAGAACGTGCTCTGCGCAGACCCTGATCCTTATGTTGAGGCCCTGCATGACAAGACCTTTTTGAAACTTCCCAATGGCAATGAAGTTATTATTTCCTACCATTCTCGCAGTGAGGATGCTCATAGCAAAATCCGTGTTTTCATACGTAACAAGGGCAAGATCCTCTGGGATAAAACTTTCGTCAATGAATATAAAGAACTTTGGTATCAGGCCAACTTCATCCCAGTGATTAAGGATCAATTTGTTGAAGATTTAAACGAAGATGGATATCCTGAAATTGGAATTGCCATTTGGGGTGGAGGGATGGCCTCTTGGGCGTCATCAGCAGTCATTTTTTCTATTAAAGAGAATGCTCTCGAATTCGTGAGAAAACAGCAGATCAATATCGAATACTCTCGATCCATTTATCAAACGAAAGCTGACTTCAACAACGTCAAATATAAATGTCCTGTTTGTGAATCTAAAGAGTATTTTTATGCTGAAGATAAGAAGGCGAAACTTGAAGATTGGCCTACGGATCTTTAAATCTTCATATCTTCATAAAACCAAGGGGGTCACCTGAGTTTTTTAAACCCAGGTGACTCGAAAGTCTTCGTATTAAATTTTGCTGTTTGAGATTTATCCTAGTGGTTCAATACTGAAATTCTTGCGAGTGTCTTGAAGTCTTATCTGGAAGAGTCATTGCATAAAGATTATTTTCTTCTGTTACTAACATAGGAGAAAAAGATGACTGATGATTTTAGAATTGATGTTCCTTTTGAGAAGCGGCCACCTCGCTTGAAAGATCTCATTAACAGTCATGTCATGGGTGATGTCTGGGTAAGGGATACTCCATTTGGGCCAGTGACAGATTCACTAAGAATTGCTGAAAAATTTGATATGGAACATAAGCATGTTTTGCGAGCTATTAAGAAATGTATAGACGAACTTTCCATTCAGCCCAAATTTGGGCTGAATAAAAACATCATAGAAAACAACTACTTAGGTGGCGCAAAAGGAAAAGAGCGGCAAAGTCCGAAATACGACATAACCGAGTTTGGCCTAGCGCTCTTGCTGCTTTATATCAACACACCGAAGGCCCGATTAATTTCTGCAGAAATCCTCTACCGCTTTTTTATTCTCAAAACCTATTTGTCTGATATGAGTGAAAATCAAATCGGAGCTATTAGAGGACACTATCGAAAGAAGATGAAGTAGGAAGTCCAAGGATGTTCTTTGCTCACATAGCTTTCGCATTTGTGAGCAAAGTTTGTTTGAAGGTTAGTGAGGTGAGCCCTTCTTCTCGTTATTGGTACATCCCACGCATTAAAAATAATCTAGCTATCAATTACCGTTTGAAAGTAGATATTCGCCCATTTTATACGATCTTCTAAGGATGCCTTAGGATATAAACCTAATTTGCGAGCTTGCAAAATTATCTCATAATCCTTTTTCATTGGAGTAACGGTCATATCTGGGGCCGCTAATATATATATTCTTGCAGTATAATCGTTGAACATATCAATCATTTGTTCAATTTTCCCATTGTGATTAAAATATCCCTCTCTCTTGCGGTTTTCGAGGAAAGCCTCTTGGAGATTTTGTGGAAGATCTCTAAACTTTGGGATATTTAATTTTTGTCTAGCGAGTGAAATCATTGCATCTTTGTAAGAACTTTTATCACTTGGTGCTGAATTATTATCGATGATTTGAACTGCTTTAAGATTTTTGCATCTATAAGCAACAGCTATATCCGCACATTTTTTTGATAGTGCGTGTTCTACTCCTGTGAAGCGGCAAACTTCTGGAATTTTCTCCCGATCAAGGTAATTGTTAACATTAATGATTTCATATGGGTCAGCAGGATCAGGTGAGCTTTTATTGAAGGCTAAATTCTCAGTAAGCGCTAGGTATGTATGATTATCCCCTAAGAAATCAGGACCATTAATGGCTTCACCATTAATCTTTGCCCAATTGTTATGTGAATAGAGGATGTGAATGATATCTCCTTGAGCTGGCCTACCCTTAACCTCTTCGCAAAAAGGAGAATAGATAAATAATTCAATATTTTCATTGATAGAATTTTCTAAATTAGGATTCAAACCCTCAGCATACAAAACTGAACCGAAGCAGTTAGGACCAACATCAGTTGTTAAATCAGGAACAATCTTTAACATCTTTTGAATTTCAGTCGAGAGATGAGAGGTTAGTTCTGTTTTACAAACATTTTTATGGCATACACATGCAGGATGCGAATTAGGGGAAATCTTCTTTATTTCGGCCAGGGCCTGATCACAAGATCCGACTAAAAAATAAGGTCCTAGATCAACAGGACGCTCTAATATAAGAGTCCCTGCAAAAGCTAATGAGTAGTTTAAAACTGCAAGAAATATAAGTGTTTGCATAAGCATCTATGGAGCAATATGGGTGCCAGTCTTGCTTCCATAAAGATCAGAAATTCAAGGGGTTAATTCGTCAAGCATAGAGACTAGTATTTAATTAATGTATGAATGTCCAAAAGAATGACAGCTTCGTCGCCTAGCTGAGTTTTGAATTTGTGATTAATGGTTTCGAATCTCTTCCTGTGAATAATCATTTCGCGAACATTCTCAAGGATAGTAAGTGGAAAATTGAATGAAATACATCCAGAAAAATCTTAAAACCTTTGATCAAAGCTAGGCCTTTCTAAACTCTTACATATATTAGTGGTGCCCGGTGAGGGAATGGATTTTTTTCAGCATGTGGAGAGGTCCGATTTTGTTATATAAGAGATGACGAGTCTAAAACCTATTTTTTTTAAGTATTATCTTGGATAGTTTAAGAACAGGAGTCGTGCCCAAAGCATTTCGCTTTGAGCTCGCTTTCAATAAACTTATATCTTATATGGGCATGGCCACTAAAATTTCTTCACGAGCATTTCAAACTTGTTTTCGTCAATATCATGAAGAACTGAACCTGGAATGGTTGTAGGTGAAATGTTGCCTTTAACCATTAGGGTCTCAGTGCTAATGTAGCTTTGGAATTTTTCAAAAACTTTCG
>Ga0247844_1007009_pt1 | contig 13109 bp, 2 predicted proteins | sample LaCtaG_FD_192421 | JGI IMG/M metagenome (GOLD analysis project Ga0247844, IMG submission 192421) | Freshwater microbial communities from meromictic Lake La Cruz, Castile-La Mancha, Spain - LaCruzMarch201714.5m_1 | ecosystem: Environmental > Aquatic > Freshwater > Lake | place: Spain: Castile-La... | reverse complement strand
GCTCTCAAGCTCTCAAGCTCTCAAGCTCTCAAGCTCTCAAGCTCTCAAGCTCTCAAGCTCTCAAGCTCTCAAGCTCTCAAGCTCTCAAGCTCTCAAGCTCTCAAGCTCTCAAGCTCTCAAGCTCTCAAGCTCTCATCCCCGCCGCCGGGCCTCCTCGTCCTCCTCCTCCTCGGGGGCACCGCCGCCGCCGTAGCCGAGAACCTCCACCGTGACGATGGAGGGGATCTCCACCTTGGGAGTCGCCTCGGCGGCGGTGTTGCGGGAGGCGTCGGCAGTCGTCGTCGCGGTCGCGTTGCTGGCACCGGCAGTGTTTGAAGCAGAGGTCAATCCACCGATGTTAGGAGCTGCCACGGTTGGAGCAGAGGGAGCACCGGACGAACTCCCGCCCACGGAGATATTGGACGAGTTGACTACGGCGGTGGCCGCGAGGTTGATGTTCCCGGTGACCCGGATGCCCGCGTCCCCGGCGTCAATAATCCCTGTCGGAGCAATCAGGTCGACGTCCCCCGGCATGACCCCTGCCACGGCAGCCAAGACCCCGATGCCTCCACCGGTGGCAAGACCTGCCAAGTCGGTTTCCACGGCGGCGGACTGCGGGTCGATGATCACGCGGGTGGGGGGAGCGGAGGCCACGGTCTTGGAGGCGGCTCCGGCGGCGATGTCGCCGCTGGATGACCAGATCACCATGTCTCCTCCCCGCAGGGTGAAGATCCGGCCCACTCCGATACTTACATTGTCGTCGGAGAACACGGAGATCCGCCCCCCGGCTTCCGTGACGATCCCCGGGGGGACTGCCGCATCCGCCAACAGGGTGTCGGAGAGGGAAATGCCTCCGTTTGGAGCAAACAGAGAGATATCTCCGCCGGTACGGGTCCGGATGTTGCGGGTCTGCGCCAGAATGTCTCCCTGACCGCTGGTTCCACCAAAGAGGGTATCGATAGCGGCGAATCCAGAACTGTAGTTCCCAAAGCCGGGGCTGCCCTCCTGGTTGAAGGACCGCCCTGTGTCCCGGAGAATCAGGTAGAAGACTTCGAGGGCGACGCGGGCCTGTTGCTCGCTATCGAGCAAATCAAAATCAGATACACCCAGTTCGGTCAGATACTTCGCGCCATCGCCAGAGCGGATGTATTGATCGATGAAATCGCTCACGCCAAGATCACTTTCCATCAAGGAAACCACTGGTCCCAAACCGGCGCCCGCGACGATATCCGCACCGTCGAAGGGCAGGCCCAGGTTGCGAATGTTGCCGAGGGAGACGATACCTGAGCCCGTGCCGTCGTCATTGGTCGGTCCGGTGCCCAAATCGAGATCGCGTCCCGCTAGAATCTGGAGAGCGCCCGGTCCGCCGATGTGAATGTCACCCGCCAGCGGCAGCTCATTAGCTGCCATGAGGTTGCCGGTTGCGATAGAGGCATTTCTCAGTGAGGAGGCGGAATTGTAGGGGATGATATCGCGTCCGGCGGTGACGAAGCTGGTGTCTTGATCGCTGACATTTTGCAGGTAAAGGGCGATATCGGAGATGTCGTTAGAGGCATAGATCCGGGAGAATTTTGGGCTGAACAGGGTGAGCCCGGAGAGATTGCCGTCCATGGCGAAAACCCGGAGTGGATCGGTATCGCCCAAATGAAGACCTCCCGGGGCATGGAGAGCCAGTTTGGTTTGGGTCACGCCGAAGGTCCCCGTGGTGGAACCGGAATCTTGGAACAAGGAATCAATGTTCTCCAGGAAGCTGCTTCGGGTCGTGTTGTTGGTGTTGACACTGCTGCCTGGCGTGAAGTAGCTGAATGGGGAAACCGGACCGGAAACGGCGGATGGATTGGCGTCTGCCACGTTGATCTCAGAGGCGGTCCAGACGGTGGTGCTTTGATTGCGAACAATCACGTTCGAGATGCCCGTGGGTTGCAATCCATTGACGCTCCCTCCTCCGGCGATGAGTTCCAACTGTCCGGTTCTGGAAGGGAACAAGGTCATGGAGCCCACCACATTGACGTCTCCAGCGATCGAAGTCACTTCCATGGTGGGCGGCCGGACCGCCACCACAGTGCTAAAGGGCTGAATGCTGGTTTCGACAAGGCGCAACCAGGGCTGCCTCACGGAGGCGGACTGACTTTGGGTCACGACATTCTGCCGCTCCAGCCAGAGCCGGAGCAGGTCAGTGGGCGTGGAACGATCCGGCAGCGTTGCGGCGTTGCGCAGGGTGACATCACCGCCCAACGAGGAGATCCGCACCGCGCTGTCTTCACTGTAGGTGTTAAAATAGGTTTTGTACCAAAAGCCGTTGTTCTGCCCCTGAGGCAGCAAGAAGGGGTTGGACACCGGACCCATGAGGACGTCTCCTGCCGCAAAAACGTCAAAGCTGCTCTTGCCCACGAAGAGAGTCGTAGGCAGCCAAGTGGCAGCCGGGAGAGTGGCGGTGCTGGGATCGTTCAAGTTTTGCAGCACGCCCAAGGAAGGGGAACGGGTGGAGTTCGTGGTGATCTCCGATCCGGCTTCCAACCGGCCGGCTCCCCGTTCCACGTAATAGATCCCGCCATCGATATCCCTGCCGGCAAGCACCGTGAGGTCACCCCCGCCCAATTCCTGCAAGCTGGAGGGTGAGGCCTGCCCGCGAGGCGCACGAGCGTTGGTTGGAATGACCGCGTCGAAGTTACGGATATCTCCTCCAGCCGCCAGCTTGACGTTGCCGCCCCCGAGCGCTCCCGAGGTTTGGAAGAAGTTGGAGAAGTCCACCCACCAGGACGTCGACGCCGCCGGATCGTTTACGGAAAGGGAACCGGATCCCATCGAGATGGCCCCGTACGTTCCGTCCTCTCCAATGTAGCCGCGCCGGTAGAGCCAGTTGTTGGGAAGTTGACGAGAAGAGTCGTCGATCAGCCCTGTATTGTTCCGAGTCTTGCGCTCCAGATTCTCTCCTGCGGATATGGTCAAATTCCCTCCAGCCATGCTGTAGTAAGCCCCGTAGGCTTGTTGGATGACCCCCAGGTTCCCCTGACCGGCGCGGCTGAACTGGACGGGAGTTACGAAGTCATTGCTCGCGACTACGGCGGTGGGATCCGCGACTTGGGTGCCCGCGGTGTAAATCGAGGCCCATGGATTGAGCAACCGGACGCTCCGGCCGGCGTTGATGTCGATGCTTCCCGAGCCGGTCCGGATGACTTGGAAGAAGGAGGGCACCCGGCTGGCAGTCAGCGCGGAGGTGCCACCGCTAATCGAGGCGCCTCCGTTGTCTCTGCCAATGGCAATGATCCCCGCGGAATCGGCAAGAGCGCCGCTCCCTTCCGTTGGTTGGACGCTCCGGAAATTCGCGGAAGTCAGGTCCGCCCCTGCCGTCAACCGGTAGGACCACGATTGGCTGTTCGCGGGCAAATTCGGGTTCCGTGCGGCGAGCGGAGCCAGCCAGAGCGTATTGTTCGGGTTGTTCGGGTTGGTCGGCGAGGATGGCGTTGCTCCCCGGTCAAATCCGTCGCTGAGGGCGTTTAAGAACGTAAGATTCTCTGTTGCGCGCATCGTCAACACGCCCGGTGCCGACTTCGCTCCGAAGCGAAATCCGACTAAGTCCCAATCTTCGTTCGAGTCAAAGGTGGTCGATCCCATGGTCAAACCGCCGCTGGAGTTGATGATTTCCGCACCGGGCGTCAGGATCAGGTTCAAGGCTCCACTCGGATCCAATTTGTTCATCACCGCAGTGGCGGTAGCGGAATCGCTCCCGGCGACACCAAAGAAGCTTTGCGCGTCCGTGCGAATCTGGTCCCTAAGCGTGTTGTTCAAGGTTCCGGTCCCAGTGCGGTCATAGAGCCGGTAGGCTTCTACCTGAATCGCCGATGCGCCGGTCACGGCGGTTCCGATTTGGTTGATCCCCACATCGGTGTAGGTCGCGTTCTGAGGTGCCCGGAGATGGAGCGTCCCGCTGAATTGTCCCGGGGAAGCGCTCGAAGCCACCGACAGATCAATGGTTCCGGCCTGAAGATCGAGCACTGTCCCGACAGGAACCACTCCATTCCTCGAAGTTCCCGCCGCGAGGGAGACCGAACCTCCCTTGCCTGCGGAATCGAAATTGTCTCCGGAGGCGTCCAGTTGCGCGCCCGCGACCAAGGTCAAATCTCCGTTAGCCGCCAAGTCAATCACGCCTCCGGTGCGACCGGATGCATCAATGGAGCCAGAAACGGTCAGATTACCGGCGTCCAGGGCGACCAGGTAGCTTCTCGCCGTGGCGGCGCCGGAAATGGCCAAATCACCAGTCCGGATCCGGTAATCGCGAGACTCATTGAAGGAACCGGCGTTGAGGATGGCATCGGTGGCCGCCAGGTCATCGCCTGCCACCCGGGCGGCATCGAGTGAGAAGGATCCGGTGCGGCTTTCTGATTCCGCCGACCCGAGGATGGTGCCGCTCGAACTGAACTCGCCGCCGGATGCCTTGATCGCGAGGCTTCCCGCGTTGCCAAGGCCGGTGGCGGAGACGTCGACGGTGGCCAAGGCCCCAATCAGCACGGAGCCGGTATCCGATGTCATGCGGACGGAACCCCCGTTGGTGTAACGGGTGACATCGAGAAAGGCGATGGAGGCGCCCGAGAGGTCCAAGTCCGTGGCGCTGTTTGAGCCGATCCGAACGTCTCCCGAGAGTGCGTGCAGCGCGAGACTCCCGCTGCTCAGGGAAATGTTCGTGTCTACGGTCACGCTCGAGCCGGATAGGGATACGGAGGCACCCAAGCCGCCGATCGGTCCGGCCTGGGTAAATCCGCCCCGCTGCGCCGTGAGGGTTCCGGTTGCGCCAATCGAGGTTACGGCACCGCCCGCTCCTGTCAGCAGCGGCGTGACAATGGTGGCATTGCCAGACATAAGCATGGTTCCTCGATCCGACGCCAGGATGCGTGAGCGAGCGATCAGATTGGTATTGGCAAAGCCCTCGATGCGGAGGTCATTGGCACCCGTCGTGATTTGATCGGCTTCAAAGGTGAGCTGGCCATTAAGAGGGGCCGCAAGGGCTGGCGTGGTTCGGTCGGCTGCATTCCCCAAGAGAATTTGCGAGGCTGTGAAGGTGGCGGTCCCTGCGCCCGTCTGCGATCCGCGGATCGCATTCGCCTGCAAGGACAAAACATCGAGGGAACTCGTCCCAAAAGCGCCTGCACCGTAGACATCGATGGAACTGTAGCTGCGTAAGACGATGGATTGGGCGGCGTCCTCCAAGGAGCGCAGGGCTTGCCCGGAGAGAACGAGGCCGTCCGTGGCGGCGACGGTAGCGAGAGGGTCCAACTGAATGCTGATCTGGCCGCTGCTTAAAGAGGTGCTTCTTCCAGCGAGGCTAGCGGTGGTGGAGAGCGAAGTGCCGTAGGTGGAATCCAAAACGACCGAGCCCCCGGAGATGGCGACCGAAGCCCCGACGTTCAGGAACGGCACGGTGGAATTGCTGACGCCGAATCGAGTGACTTCGCCCGCTGCGCGACCGGAGACGCGCACCAAAGATCCGTCCCCGCTTCCCGCGACACTGGCGCTTCCGATCACCAGGTCTTCGACTTCCCCGGAACCTGTTCCGGACAATTGAGCACCCGGCTCAAGCGTGATGCCTTCCTTCGCCACCAGGATGATGTCGGAGCCAGTCAACGGGCTGCCGGCGTTATCCACCGTGATCGATCCAGCGGTCGTGGTCACGGTGGTCGGTGCCGTGCCCGTGGTGCGCGTTCCGCCAATGAGGATACTCTGGGCCTGAATGCGGCTGAGCAGGCTGCTGCTCAGCGCGAGAACGCTGGCACCGCCTCCACTGCCATCCTCGTTGATCAAGATGTCCAGCGGACTGCTGATATTCACCATGCTTCCCCGGCCTCCGGAACCGGATTGACCCAGCAAGGTTCCATTGATCGCCAGGGTTCCGGATGACGAAAACGTAATCATCCCCGAATCGACCGGCAGGCGGGGAGGGGCCAAGTCGCGGGAGACGGCCGCCTCCTTGAGGAATGAATTGCCGGACAGGAGTTGGTATTCGGCTCGACCGGAAACGACAGAGCCCGAAGCCAGTTCAAAGCGCTCCATGCTCGTGACGCCGCGGCGGCCCGGATTCATGTTGTTGGCCCGGTATCCGTTGGCCAGGACCGAGCCTTCGGCAAGATCCTGAGCACCGGATGGATCTCCGGAGAGCGGGGTCACCAGGTAGGCACCCGGAAGGAGAGCATAACGGGCCGGCAGCAGGGTATATGTCCCTTCGCGAAACCCTTTACTCGATCCTAAGGTGACCTGATCTCCGGGCTGCAAAGTCGAATTCACGTAACCGGTCGCTCCGCGCAAGTTCGTCGCGGTGGAGCGGGTATTGAACGGTGCGACTGGGGCGTAATTGAAATCATACCCAGGGATGACTGCGAAGGATGTCTCTGAGCCGAGGATATCTTCAGGACCGCCATTCCCTTCGACCCAGCGGTAGGCGAAGATGTCTCCACCACCGCGAAGGTCCACCACGGAGCCGGCGACGGTGGTGACTGATTGACCTGACAACTGAATGGACTTGGACGGTGCGCCAGAAACCGTAATGTCGTTTCCAGCTGGGTCCACCCAAGCTTGCCCGTCGAAGCTGATCCCGTATGGAATCAGAATGCCTCGACCCGTCGCGGGATCAACCGCAGAGACCGACGTCACGCTGCGAGAGCCAAGAGTGAGTTGTTTGGTTACCGGAGTCGCGATGGCACCGAGTGAAACCGGATTCACCGGCGCGGTTCCGGTTCCATCCCATCCCAGCCTGATCGTGCCGATTGGGGCCCGTAGGGTGCCCTCCTGGCGGATGGTAGAAGCCTGCACCGAGAGGGTTCCTCCCGCCGAAAGGGGAAGCGGCCGCGCCACCCCGCCACGAATGGTCACGGAGCCGCTCTGGAGTCCGCCTCCGTCGGTATAGTCGTAAGCGAAGATGTTAAACTTGGAGGCGGTGGTCGGGTGAATCTGTCCGGCTTCCAACACCAAATCTCCCGCCATCAGCAAGTTGCCGGCTCCCCGAATGTCTCCCGCCCGGGCGGATAGAGTGGCGGAGCCGATCTGCTGAAAGACCAAGTTGCCCACATCGATGAGGTTGGCTTGGACTACTAGTTTGCCGGCTCCATAGGTTGGCGTCAGCAGGAGTTGGCTCTCGACTTCGGCGAGGTCGGTCTGAAGAAAAGGGAGGACGGGGTCGTTAGGTAACAGCGGGGCGGGAAAGGCTTGGCCGAGTTTGACGTAGCCGGCCCTGAGCAAGGTGTTGGAGGCCGTTTGCATGACCCCGCCGCTGGCCACGGTGAGTCTTCCGGGCACCGTGAGGGAGACATCTCCAGAGAAGCGGACGTTTCCGCCAAGAGTGAGGGACTCTATTCCGCTATTGCGAAGGCGATCGACGGAAAACGTGCCCAGGCCGGGGAGTGCTTGGCCGCCCTGGCCAGTCAACGGCCGTCCAATTCCACGGCTGGAGGCGGAACCTCCCAAGGTGTATCCCACCTGTTTCACATCGAGATTGATGTCCGCTGTCGTGTGGGCGGTGTTGATTGGGATGTATCGCGACGAAGAAATCGAGAGGTAACCCCCGTTCGCGGACGTGCCGCCAGCTTTAGCCAAAAGGGTGGAATCGGCGTAGAGCATCTCCGAACCCTCCAGAGAAATCTCTCCGGCGTCCGTCTCAAACTGGACGGGTTCCACCTTCCGGCCGGAAAATCCACCCGTCGGAAGCTTGTTGAGCCCGGTGAAGGAACTGACTAGGTCGAGAACGCCCCTGCTTCCGGAAACGTCGAAGACGGATCCCCGTTCCGCGACAATGTTACCGGAGAGCGAAACGGTGCCGCCCGCAGCGATCGAACCAACCCGTGCGCCACGTTCGCCAATCCGAGTCACTGCTTTCCCAGCGGTAGACAGATTGACCTCCGGCCCGAGGTAGACGGTCGGAAGTGCCACCAAACTGATTAGGTTCGCGAACGGGAAGGATTCGTCGCCCTGGATCGTGATGCGACCTCCGGGAGCGGTTACGTCTCCCAGAAGCGAGACTGTATTGCCCGAGAACGACACCTCGCCATAGAGATCCGTGACGATGGAGGAGTTCCGGCCCATAATGACGTCTCCCCGGGAAAGCAGAAATCCCTGATTGAAGGAATCCGTGGCCCCCGGTGCCTCGAAGGTCAAGCTGACGGGAGATCGCAGCCCCTCGGGCCGGTCATATTGCTCCAGGACAAAGGTGCTAGAATTGCCAACGCGATTCGGCCTAGCCAGTAAGCCCACGGCGACCGGGCGGATTCGGGTGTTCGCGGCGATCACGATTCCCGGAGTGAAGGCTTCGAGACCATTGCCGTCGACTTGCCCCGCGACCGCCGGGGCAATACCCGTAGCAGTGAGGTGGAAGCTGCTGAATCCACCGTCGTTGAAAAAGGCAGGGTTAAGGTTGATCACGCTGCCGTGGTTGCTGGTGCCGCCGATCTGAAATCCAGGCGCACTGAGGTGCAATGAAGCTCCTGTGCCTCCAGAATAGCCGAGCAGTGAGGCTCCTAGCGTCAGCCGTCCTCCGATCACCGAATCCACCTGGGGATCGACTCCGGCCGTCACGGCGATGGCACCGCCCTGGCCATAGGTCACCTTGCCTTTTTGGTCAATCTTGGCCCCACCCGATGCATCTACCGAGGCCCCGCGACCCAGGTTGACTTCGTAGCCATGAATCGAGATCGAGCCGCCATCCGTTACCGAGGGAAGCAGTTTGACAGAGTTCTGCAAGCGGTCGACCAGCAGTCCACCGACGCTGAGGCTGGCTTCAGTCCCGAGCGTAAAACGTCCGCGCCCCACAACGGGGACTGGTCTGGTTCGGGTCGTCAGCTCTGCGGTGTTGATCGCGGAAAGCGGGATGTTGTTGGCTTGGAAGCTCAGGCTACCCCCTGGCGACACGATCGTCCCATTGATGACCACGTTTGAGCCTTCCAAGGAAATCGCGCCTCCCGGAGCCGTTTCGAGGCGCACCCCCTTGGGAACGATGATGGTGCCGTCTGGATTCTTCACGGTGAGGGAGCCAAAGCCGCCCTCCTCAGGATCAAGCAACAAGGGAGAGAGGACGACATTGCCCTGGCGTGTCGAACTGAGACTCAGGGGATTGCCGCTTGCATCGGTCCGAAAGGCACCCACTCCTGGAAGGGAAATCTCCCCAAACGTAACCTTTGGCGGGGTGGGGGAGATCTGGGGTAGGGTGGCGAAGCTGGTGTCGTCATTCAAGAAGGACAGGCTGAGGGAACTCAGGTCGGGGGCCTCGTCTAACTGGCGCTCGCCCTGCACCGTCCGGCCCACGATCTCACCGTCAAGAGCCAGGGAGGCACCGTTGATCGCAACGCTCCCGCCGGCTGCACCCTCGTTGTAGTCGGGCTCCCAGCGCACGCCAGTCGGCGCCAAGGGTTGGGCGAATTTCCGGGTCACGCCCCACTTGGCGCTCGTGGTCTGGATGAATCCGTCGTAGATGCCGTCGTAAACCCGGTCCGGAGTGGCGTCAGAGATATCAAAGAGCTGACCTCCGTAACGCAATCGCGTGGTCTGAACTCTCGCTCCGTCGTAACTCACCAGTCCACCTGAGACGTCTACCCGCGAGTTGGGCTGCATCACGACCGATGAGCCCGCGATCAGACTGACGCTGCCACCCTGCGCGGTCAGCTCCGCAACGTCCCGCTGAAGCAACGCAGCATAGCCGGTGACATCGCCCAGTGGAGTGCCGGTCCAGGCAAATCCGTTGTAAACTCCGTGCCGACGGATATCTAGGGTGATGGGCACTCCGCGCAAACCGCCCTCTCGTTGCAATGGGGAACGCGCGAATTCGGCACCCCGAAGCTCGAGCTCCAGAAGCTGGCGCGCGATGGAAACCTCGGCGGCCACCGAGCCCGCTGCATCAATCAGCGTGTTGGAATCCAGGAAGATCTGGCCGCCTGACCGGACGAATGGAGAAACCGGTGCGGATCCGCCGATGTAGTTGTAGCGCCCCGCCCGCAGAACGATGTCTCCACCCTTCGCCTGAAGGACGGAGTTGGTCTCCATGTGAATGGTTTTTCCGTTGGCGTTGATCTGGGAATCGAGGGCCAAGCGCGTTCCGATGACGGTATCCGAGCTCTCAGTTTCCGGAATGACTCGGGTCACGCTGCCGGGGCCGAAGGTTACCGACCCGCTCTCAAGGAAGAGAAACGGTCGGCCCGAGGCGGAATTCGTCGGGACGTAGGCCGTATTGGGGATCGCGCCATAGGACGCCTGGATATCGATCCGACCGTTGTAGGAAACCGATGTGGAACTGTCGAGGACCCCGTTTTGATGGAGGTGGCTGCCGGCCAACGTCACATTTCCCCGCAAGGCCTCGACCAGGCCGCGCTGATAAACTCCTCCTGCATAGGTGGCTCCGGTGGTGGGTGCGATCGATCCGACAAATACGTCAAGGCCACGAAGGCTGGCATCGCTGGCAGCATGCCCATCGAAGCCGACCTGCATCCCCGCAGCGAGAATCGTCTGTCCATCCGGTGTTCTGATCGTTCCCGAATTGGTCACGTTGGGGCCTACCAGGACGACCCGCCCGCCTGAGTTCGCGGCATCGGTGGGGCTCGAAATGACGGCTCCACGTTGCACCGTAATTTCTCCATATTTCCCCGTGGAAACGAGAGGACCTTCCGGATTAAAAGCTGGGGTTCCTCCCCCCCGCAGGTTCGCGGGAATCGCCAGTCCCGAGAACAGGAACTGCGCGTCGGGATTGTTAAGGAGTCCGCGACTGATGAGGTTGTCATTGATCGGGAGGGACGACGCCACAAACGTCGGCATGGTGACCTGACTGTTTGGTCCGAAGATCACTCCGTTGCGGTTGATCAGGTAGACTTGACCATCGGCGCGAATCGATCCAAGGATTTGGCTGGGAACCCCAGTCGGATCGTTCACTTTGTTGAATGCGATCCATTTCTTGGAATCCGCTCCACCGTTCTTTTGATCGAAGTAGACGTCTGTCTTCCGACCGACGTGGAAAGTCCGCCAGTTCAGGAGGGCGGTCTGAGCGGTTTGCTTGATCCTGACATTACTGATGGATCCGTTGCGGGTCTCCACGGGCAGATTGGCACCGGACCAGACCACGGAGCCCCCGCTCACCCCAGGATCCACTTCGAGCCCGCCGGCTCCCAACCCATTGACGACGTCTGGAAGGCGTGTCGAGGGGTTGTTCGGATTCATGCCCAAGGAATTGCTTGAGGAAACCCGGGCGGCTGCGCGCGCCGATTCCTGCAGCTTCCTTGCATCCTGTACCGCACGAGCTGTTCGGGCCAGGGTATCGCGAGCGTTGGTCCGGGCTGCCTGGGCTGCAGCTGCGGTGGAGAGATTTGCACTCTCGGCCCGCTGTCCAGCGGATCCCGCAGGTGCTCCTCCGCGCAGGATGTCACCTGCGTGAGCAGCGCAGCTCAAACACAGAGTGATCGCGACCAACCGCCGCAGACTTGAGCCGCTTCGGGAGGGCCGCATAAACGGTAAGAATTTTTGCACGGCAGTTGCATTCATAGGGAGGGACCTGGTGAGGCTTGAAGAGGACCGTATCAAGATTCCCATCGCAATCAAGCCCTGGATCCCTTCCCACGCGCACAGGCAGCGAGTCTTTTTGTTTGCATTCTTTTGCTTGCGTTTGCGCTGGTATCCAATCGGCCCGAGGGCTCAATATTTGCTAATCTTTACCAAGGGAATTTGTCTCGCAGAACACGATTCTTCCATTGACTCAGAGCAAAAACTTGCTTCCTCTTCTCGCACTATGGAAGCAAGTGGAGCCAAAAATTTTGTAATGCCGGTGGCCGGGATTCTTCTCGCCGCAGCCGTTGGGGGAGCCGTGTGGTTTTCGCAGCAGCAACCTTCTAGCCCCTCCGCTTCTGCCGTCCCGACCAGTGAGTCGGCTGCTCCCGCTCCGACGGCGCAAGCTAGCAGTTCCTTGGCCGCGCCAGCAGCGCCTGCGCTGCCCGTTGCTCCTGCCGCTCCAGAGATGTCACCCGAAGCGGTCGCCCGAACGGTGGCGGCACTGAATGAGATTGATACGGTGCTTCGCGACAAGGCCCTCTCGACCGACGCAGCGGCCCTTCGCCTGGTCACTCTCGCTTCAGACTCTTCGGTGCCTTTGGCGACTCGCACCGATGCCCTTCAGCACGCGATCAATCTGTTGCCGGACGAATCTTTCGATTCGTTGGATCCCTTGATTTCCACCAAAGAGACCCCTGTAGAGCTTCTCGATATGGTTTTCACGGCAGTTCACGATCGTTCGGCGAGTGTCCAACTGCCCATCGCATTGACGCTGATGCAGCGATCCGATGAAGATGTATCTACCCGGGCTCGCAACCTGCTCGCCTTTCATCTCGACCAAGATTTTGGCGATGATCCCGCTGCATGGCTCGAACCGGTGCAGGCCGCGATCGCGAAAGCGCAGAGCGCTTCTGCCCCAGCTCAAGCTCCGAATTGATTTGGCGTCTGAGTCCTTCTGTTTTTCGCTGACCACCCCGTCTGGTCGGAATGAGGTTGGCTTCTCCCAGCGGCATCAGCTGGGGTGGGCTCACCGGGCTAGCCTCGAGACCACCGGAAACCGACAACTCAATAGGCACCTGCAGGCCAAATGGCATTGCTTGGCAGTGACTTTGGCGGCGTTGGGAAGTGGATAAAGCCTAGAGCAACGATTCTATTGCTCGTTGGTTGGGGAAGTCCGGAGACAAAGAGGATCGGCACCCGGCCCAATTCGCCGAGTATGATGTCACTCTGGCCAAATGGGCGTTCGTGCCGGTCTGATTTGCCTCAGGGGAGGATTCGCGGGCGGCACCGCTCGGATCGGCGCACGATCTTAAAAAAGCCCTTTCCTCCGTCTCAGCGCCGCCGGTCCATTTATCCTAAAAAAGAAAATGGAACCCCCGCACGAAGACACAAAGGCACAAAGCCAATGCGAGTTGACAGTGATTGGACATCGCTTGGGAAGCGCACCCCACGGGTGAATCGTTGAAATTCCCAAACTTCATTTCCCGCCTGATTCTTTGTGCCTTTGTGCCTTGTATGTGGGGGAGGTGACGATTCTGAACCGCATGTTAGGATCATAATCGCCAACCAAGTCACCGCTTTGGAATGCAATCCAAAGCGGTGGGAGTCCGGTGAGATCGATTTGT